>Ga0065711_1050632_pt1 | contig 10738 bp, 4 predicted proteins | sample Hoacrofraction12_FD_59098 | JGI IMG/M metagenome (GOLD analysis project Ga0065711, IMG submission 59098) | Hoatzin crop microbial communities from Cojedes, Venezuela - Epithelial fraction 12 v2 (version 2) | ecosystem: Host-associated > Birds > Digestive system > Esophagus > Crop | place... | reverse complement strand
TTTAGTATTTTCCAGTAACAGACTTTTTTTTTTTTTTTTTAAATGATGACATTGTGTCACAGCTATTTGCCAAGGTGTTCAAGTATGTACATATTTCCATATGGAAAATAAATTTTTATGTAATGACTGAATATAGACATACTTAAAAGACCAAGCAGACTTTTTAAGTGACTTTGCATTCACAAATATTTTTTTTTTGCAGAGAATTAGAAAAATGACTCATAAACATCAGGCTTGTGATTCTGTGAAAGCTATTACTTGTAGGCTAATTGGTTTTTGATTTCAGATCTCAGCTTGGAAAGAAAAGTAAGAGCAAGAACAAAAAAGCAAACCAAAGTAATACCTATAATATTATTTCTTAGTTATGTGTATTTTTAACTGGGTTTAATTTGGTTTTCTGACTCTCTGAAAGCTTAATAAGGTTTTTTTGTAGGTAAAATCTTTCTAATATAAATATCATCATTGCTATGCTGATTACAGTGCTCTACGGAATCAGGGATCTTTTCCTCTTTCCCATATATGACTATTAAGCAAAATCTCATGGGAAGAATAATGCCCACAGCATTTCCCACTAAACACTTGGAAGTGCTTTTTGTAGGAATATTACCAATGGAACCATGTACTCAAATTCTCATTTCATCTTAGGTATAAAAGCACACTAGAAAAATTATCCTAAATTTACATTTATATAACTGAAAGTAGAATGTGTCCCATGATATTTCTACCATATATCCCTGCAAAGTGGCAATTGAAATATTCCCTCGCTTAACACTAAACCTGAAATCCCTTCTCTTGGGTAGGAAAATAAATTCCTGTTATTGGGAAATATGTTTGGTCAGGATGGCCATAGGTACCACAAATGGCCAAGAGCTGCCCCTGAATAGAGTGTAACTAACTAGTTATCAGCAGGCATTGGCAGCATTGAGTGAATCTCAGGAAATTCTGATGATGTAAAGTTCTGACAGGTGCTTGTTCACTTCTTGAGGCAAGATTGGAATTTGCCATTGCAGTAAGCTAAGAAAAATGCATTAGGGTTAACAGTAGGAGATCTGAAATGGTTTTGTTTACCTCTTTGTTTTAAGGATCCTCAATAAAATGTGCTAATACTGATATGAAAGCTCTGAAATAGCTAATACCAGTGAAAGAAATAAAGCATGACTGCTAATATCACAGTTTGATACATGCTTAAATCATGAAGGAAAGAAGTACTGAATTGCTTTTTAAGTGCAAAAAAAAAAGGCGCGCCTAAATATCATTCATTCACACTCAGATAATTCCCAGATGACTGGAAGGATAGTATTCAAATTAAGGGAAAAAAAAATATCTGGCCAAGTATGTAAGTTTTGAGCACCCAAAAGGAATTAAGAATTATATAATAAGTAGATGCTGCTAATAAAAGTGTTATTTCAACCTCACCACATATAAAACTCACAAAAGCAATTCAGTAAAAGTGCATTAGTCTAGCTACATAAAGTAGTTCAGTAAGACCACTGTGGCATATCATTCGAAAGCCCACGTTGCTCAAATTCAGATACTTCTGGTTTCAATCAATCTCTATTATCCACTTAAGTGCTTGGGATCGATCAAAACAGCTGGCAATGCTTGAAAAAAATGTATCAGGTATGTGTGAGCTACTAGCCTTTAACATGGTTCGTCAGAATAAGTCGTGTAATCCCTTTTGCTTCGTACAGGACAGGCCGTCGTACACTCACAAGTCATCCATCAAATAGCTGGGAAGATGGCTGTCACATGACAACTACAGTAGTGACATAAACATAAATGTATAACTTCATTCTTTTCTTTCTATGGGAAAATATGTATTGATGTATTTCAAATTGTTTGGATTCTGATAGGTTTTCTACTTGGGAGACTTGGGAATTGAAGACCCTAAAACATAAGCTCTTAACAAGAATGAAATTCTCATGCAATATAAGAACTGATAGTCTGAAAAAAAAGTCTTGTCAAACTAAGGATATTCTTTGGCTGTAAGAAATGAAGATCGTGTGACAATATAATTCCTGGGAATTATATAAGATTTAAAAAGATTGATTGTAGCAGGTATTACACACTGGTATATTTTCAGCAATCCTGATGTTCTTAAGAGTTTTTCAACTTTGACACTGTTTTTTCTTTAACTATAGTATATTACTTTGGCCATTGTTGCAGGTTGACCCCAGCCAACAGACAACCACCCACATAGCTGCTTGCTCACCCTCCCACGAGAGGGGGAGGAAATAGAAGGAATGTGAGAAGACTTGTAGATTGAGATAAAGGCAGTTTTATAGGTGAAGAAAAAGCTGTGCACACAAGCAAAGGAAATAAGGAGTTCATTCATTACTCCCCATCATCAGGCAGATGTTTAGCAACTTCCTCGAAAGCAGGGTTTCATCACATGTAGCGGTTACTTGGGAAGACAAATGTCTTGGTGTCGAACATCCCTCCTTTCTCCTTCTTTCCCTGAGATTTTATTACTGAGAATGACATCATGTGGTATGGGATATCCCTATGGTCAATTTGGTCACCTGTCCTGGCTCTGTCTTATGGGACCTAATATATGCTTATAAGTATCTCAAGGGTGGGTGTCAGGAGGGTGGGGCCAAACTCTTTTCAGTAGTGCCCAGCGACAGGACAAGGGGCAATGGGCACAAACTGAAACACAGGAGGTTCTGTCTGAACATGAGGAAGAATTTCTTCCCTCTGAGGATGAGGGAGCACTGGAACAGGCTGCCCAGAGAGGTTGTGGAGTGTCCTTCTCTGGAGATACTCAAGATCCGCCTGGACAAGGTCCTCTGCAGCCTACTGTAGGTGACCCTGCTTTGGCAGGGGGGTTGGACTAGATGACCCCCAGAGGTCCCTTCCAACCCCTACCATTCTGTGATTCTGTGATTCTCCTGATTTCTTGCTCACCCCCAACCTGCTTGCTGGCTGAGTGGGAAAAAGAGAAAGCCTCGATGCTGTGCAAACGCTGCTCAGCAGTAGCAGAAAGATTGGTGTATTATCAACACCATTTTAGTCACAAATCTGAAACACAGCACCATACATACTGCTGTAATGAAAATTAACTCCATCCCAGCCAGATGCCACACAGCCATCTAATTATTGAATTACCTCATATTTGTAAGGCTGTTTCGTATGAGTTAGGTGAGCTACAATTTCCCCTGCATTTTTCCTCAAATTACTATTCTTAGTGATAAGTTCATGATAATGTGAATGAAAGTTCACCTCTTAAAAGCAGTAAAATAAATGGATCAAATTCACTGTTTTGCCTTATGTCATGTGGCAGCATAGATCATTAGATAGAAACCGGTGAATCTGTCTCTGAACCTAATGTAGGTTGAATAGGAAAGCCATTGGAAGTCTTAACATTGACCTGAGAGTCAGCCGGATCAGCACCTATCTAAAAGTTTGATGAACTCAGGAAAAAAAGTTCTTAGCTGCATATACCTACTTCTAGCAGAAGAGAGATGTATTAAACCTTTTTTTTTTTTTAATTTAAGATTAACTCGCAACATATTTTTTCTGATGTATTCAGCGCTAATATTTGCTATGGTATGCTGAATAACATCTGTAAATAGTTATTTCTGAAGTTATATCAAATGTCAAATTATATCAAACTTTGTGACAGAATCTTTTATAGCAGAAATCCTGAAGACTTCTGTATAACCCACAGTCGGACAGAGAAAGATACTGCAATCATACAGAATTATGATAAAGAGAAGCTAAAAACGTGGTATACACAGTTCTGGATAGCCAGCTTGATGATATCTTAAGAAGTCAGGATACTGTCCACAATCTTAGAATAAGCGAACTGTATGAGGCAGAGTGATATTCTGTAATACATGTGAATATTTGATGTAGCAGGGAAGAAAATTTATTTACCTTCAGGTGTTTCTTATTTTAGCCTCTGAACATTAAAGGAACCTAGGGAACCATTTGGGAAGCATACGTTGATTATTATCGTTTGTCACTGTAAACAGAAGGACTTTAAAGATCAATTGCATTTAGGACACACTCAGATAAGCAATTCCAGTTTAACTGAAACACTTCTTAAACTTTTTTTTTTTTTTTTATGGAACGGAGTTAAGAAGTAATTGTGCACGTGGTTCTTCTGGCAGATGTGAGGAGCTTCTTACCTCCAAAAGGAAAGAGTAGGGAGAAGCAGCTGGTAAAAACAGGGGCCGATAACCTCTTAGCCTAGAACAGTATGCTTAATAGTCATCCTGTGGTAGGCATTTCAAAGTGCATTTAGATGTAGAAACTGGTCTTCTGAAGAAAAAGGAAAGGAAATAAGGGATTCAATTTTAACTGGGTACCGTGCTAAATGTTCACTGTTGGGTTTTAGCTTTTTGTTTTTTTTTTTTTTGTTGCAGTTCTGAAAAACTTGAAAGTGTTGAGATTTGCTTAATGACTTTGTGTTCAGATGACTGCAATGCCTGCTTTTGAAAAACAATCCATATTTCTTTTGCATCATCTAACTGTAAAAGCAATAACCCAGTTACGCTTCTTGTAGGAGGGATGTGAAAACAACTGCTTTTTTGCATGTTCCTAAATGGCATGTTATGAACAGTTAATAACTTTGTGGAATAGATTTCCAAACAAAATAGCTGGCTGAAGATTATATTGGTCATGGCAGCAAATCGCAGGACTGATAGAGTAAATGGAGATCTATATCGAAATGGTAGTAAAGAAAAAATATGTAGCCAGACTGTTTTCCTTCAGACTATAATTATTACCTATGAGAGTTTTGCCTATTAAACTAACAACTTAAAGGAAGTCACAAATGAGGAGCCATAAATATCCATTCTGTTTACATTGACACTTCCTAAAAGAACAAGGGGAGGAAGCTAATGGAACAGATAATATTAAGCATATGCTCAATTCTGTCTTTTTACATTTGATTTCCCTCATAAATGTCTCCTCTTTATTAAGTATTTTAACTCTTTTTCATTTATTTAATCTAAGGTAATGAATATTGCTTGCAAAATTTTTCCTACATTACCTTGACCACAGAATAAGACACTCAGAATGAGTCTGAGAGGCAGAGGAAAGTTTGTTGATGCCCAGCACATTGTTAGATATTTTTGTCCAAGAAAATGCTACAAACCTTGCAGGAGGATTAAAAATATAGCATTAGAAGTGTAGTGTTAGATATTTTGCATCTAAATTCTTGAAAATCTTCAAAAAGGAGCATTCACTGCCTACCTAAGTAGAGTGTAGTAGTATTTTACAACTGCTGTGGTTTTTTTTCCTAAAAGTTTGCTGCTGCTGCTGAGATTCTTTGTGCTGTTTGAGGCCTTCACCTCTTTTCCTAACTGCTCAAGCCATCTCCACATCTGGAGGCCACTTCTACTTGTTTTCATATGCTTTAAGTACTTAATGATAAAAAAAAAAATCATAGAAACATTTGACTGAGAGAAATGAATTAGAGAAATAAGAAGCATTCGACAGGCATAAGACAAAAAGGGAAGTAAGCGAGTGTGGTTTGAAGAAGGTGATAAATGCCTAAATCAGCATGTTGAAGTAGTAATATGGAAGCAAGGGCTAAGGTAGTTTCATCTTTACCTCTCCCTAGTGTACATGGAAGAAAGTTCTTCATTGTCCACTTATAACATTTTTGGGAATGTTGTTAGTCAATTTTCTCAGTGTTCTGTGTACCAACATTCCTTTTTCTGCATTCCTGGTGTTTGACTCATTAAGTACACATCTTGACTCATTTTAAATTTTCATTCTGCTATAATTTTTGTTCCATTGTAAGAAGTCCTGCCTGTGAGGCAGCATATGAAGTAATTTATTGTTTCGTATTTGTGTGCTTGATATTTTTCCCCTTTTTTTAGTGCTACATTTCACAGTTTCTGTTACTGAGTTTATTCTGTGGATTTCTCAAGGACATTTGAATTAAAATCATATTTCCTCAGCTGCTCACAGCCTTTTGCTGTGTTGGGTCATCCAGAGATTCCATAAGTATATTCCATTGTTCAAGATTAATGAAATATTGAGGCAAGCCCAGGAAATATTCCTATGGTATCTCATTTTCAGTCCGCCCTTTTCCTCCCAGCAAAGTGTTCATAGCTACCAAATGACAGTTTTTTCAACTAACTGAACATGATTACCACAGAGAACACTAATACCATGGTCATTTGATCTGGGCAGGTAGGATTCAACTTCTATACCCTCTTTCAGTCACTTAAGATTCTTTCAGTTATTGTTTTAGTTCAGATAGATAGTCTTTGAATGAATAAACCTAGTTACAAATAATGACCATTAACTAAAACAAATAAAGCTAGCGCAACTCCTAGTAAAAAACGAAACACCTCCTAGAAACAAATGATTGAGCTTGGTATTTTTGTTTTCACTTCTAATGCAGTGAAAACTTTAATAGTCTTTAAAAAATGTGTGTATTAAAGTTAAGAAAGTGTGGTTTAAAAACACATTCAATACTTAACAGGCACAGAGACAATTATTAGATACTGACAGCATTGACTGATATCGTAATCATACCCTAAATAGGGATATATCAATGTAGCAAGTTGGTTTATGTAGTAATATCAGCATGGAATTCAGAATGAACTGCAAAAAAAAAATACTCCTAAAAATATGACTTCTCTGTTATAGCTGCACACAGCCACACACTGCTAACCAGTTGGCTAACATTGGAACTAAGCTGCTTCCATTACTGACACAATACAGTCACACTAAACCCTGCAGCATAAGCCTATCTGTAAATCAGAGAGAGAACCATTGAACTTGTGCCAACTTTGGCAGTTGTAGAGACACTGGCGTGATCCTACAGACCAAAATACTTGCTACTGCTATACAGTCTCATTTTTAAGTCCATTATTATTTCAGTCATACCTTTTCCTGCCACTGCAAACTCCTTTGGTTTTTTTTTTGGTAGGAGTTAATTTGAGTGCTTCTGACTGTTACAATACTAGCTCTATAGACAATAGCTGATAGTGCAGTTTGTCCATCAGCTGTTAAACCAGTCATCTGGACTTGCTAATTAAATCCATCTGTATTGTTTCTCTTCCTAAAGTTAGGGAAGCAAGAGTGGAGTAAGTCAGCTGTAGCAATTCTAGTTTCTTCTTTCTGTGGGTGTAGGTACATCATTGCTATTACCATGGTTAATGCAAGGCTTTCCTTTTAGTTTGACACAGTGTAACTGAACAACTACAAAGGATGGATATTTTTTTTTTCATGGGTTAGGCCCATGAACTTTCTCAGTCTGTTGTAGTTTCTGGAGGACAAAGAATATTTTATTTATTATTTTTCCTCTCCTGCCCTTCAAAACCTTTTGTTTGGTTTCAGGGAGAGATCTTAATGAATTTACAATTTCTTCTGGTTTTACTGATAGAGAAAGGGACAACAAGAAAGAGTTTTGCTGTTTTGGTTTTGTACTATTTTTGCTTTGTCATTTATTCTATTGTCAGTCCTTGTTATTCTTTACAACTCTTTTGAGCACAAAATGGCAGCAGGAGAGAAACGTGACTGATGAGACTTTAGCAAAGCTGTTTATAGAAACAAAGGGAAAAGAATATCTGTTTCAAGATGTAAGAGAGCAATACTGTGTTGTGGCCTCAGTCTTGTAGATATTTACGTATGTGTTCATTTGAACCCTTTGCCAAAATAAGATCTTAATTCATGTGTTTGAAAAGTAGTTTTCAGAATGAGAAGAAATAAAAAAAAAAAGACAAATTAACCTCTGTGCAAAAACATGGCTTTGATTTTTAAGTTCAACAGTAGAAAAAATTCTCATTAAATATACTTGATTTTTAAATTCTATGTATAAAATGTCTCTTGAAAAACAGCTTTAGTTTGACATACCAAACCAAAACTATGGTACAAATGTGTTTCTATACTTTTATGTTATTCCTTAGGGTAAATGTGACTGTGTGTCTATCTCTTATAGTTCAGTATCTACTGAAATACCATGTCTAAGATTTATTGAAAGAACATCAAAAATGCCCAATTTGTTTCTTCAGGGAAAATACCCAAAGATTTCCTCATATTTTTCTTAATGATAATTTTCAGTTATTTACTTTTTTCACCTTGTTTCTCATGTTTATATGAGTTCTTGGATTGATTACTTTTATTCTTATTCTATTTGATTGTGCAACCTCTCTACTTTTATTAAAATGTGATATTTGAAAATCAGTGGGAGCAGTTCCATTAAAATGGTCAATCACTAGAAAACATTCAGAGAACAGAAGAAAAGCTATTTTGGGAAAAAAATGAAGATTTTGACTTTTTGATGTCATTTACTGATTTCTGGTTTTTAACCTGAACATAAAGTAAAATTCAGAGTAGAAGTCAGATAATTGAGGAAATAGAAATGAAATTAAAATTACAAAGTTACAAGTCACAAAAAATTGTCTATGAAATAAAGTTGCATTATGCCAAACCATTAAAAGCTTGCTTTTCAGGCAGATGAATAAAGACAATTCTCACTACAATCAGTGAAGAGCGGTGGGTGATTAGTGCCTCTAAAGATAACTCCTGTAGGCTATACCAGGTCCATGTTAATTGTTAGGACGAGAGAATTGAAAAGAAAGGATATTCAGAGTTGGAAGAAGAAATATTTACTCCAGGGGGCTGTACCAGTCAGCCTCTGAGTATCCCATCTACAGATGATTTTACTGAAGGAAACCTCACAGGGAATATTTTCTGTATAATATATTGCACTTTACAACTTTTTTTTTTTTAAAGGAATTTGGAACACAACCTCAAGTAAGGATTAGATTTTACGGAATTTGCCTTATGGAACAGGGGTTAGTTTAAATTTTCAAGCTGGAGATGTAAAAATTGCTTTTTTTTTGTTATTTGAAGAAGCAGTTCAGTATGCTGGAGCTGTTCCTTAGAGAAGAGAAAGAGACAAGTGCAGACTCCTGGCCAGAGCCCAACTGCCTGTTAGAGTTCCAGAGCTTGTCCTGATTCATTTCTATTTGTTCTTCTCTCACTTGTTCATTCATATCCTTTCCACTGAATCATGAAACAAGAAACTGTGAAATCTTTGGTTCAGTGTATTTTGGTATACTTCTGGATCTCTTGGCATTCTGTGATTGAATGCAGTTGAAAGTGTTTTTAATACCGTGTTTCCTCAGAGATTTTTTCTAATGCATGCAGTAGTAGGTGGCAGTTTTTTTTGTGTCTAGAAACACTGATTTGAAACGCTATCACTGACATTATCAACATTTTTTCCAAAATTATAACACTGTAAAGGAATGAATAAACAAAGATTTCTACATACGTTTCACAAAGTATTTATAAAAAAGCTTCACAAAATAAGTATTTTAAAATCTATTCCATAAACAAAATTCTGGTCCATTACTGAATAAACAGAGTAGATCAATTTTTGTGGTGCAAACTTATTCTCATTTTTCTGTGACACTATCCACAGGATTCGGTCTGTTGCTAGTTGTGAAGTGGTGATGAGTGGACCTGTGGAACTTTGGGCCTGTCTGAATCTAAAAAAATAATTTCTTGGCATTGTGACAAAAATCTTGAATTTAGCATCTGAAACTGAATACATGTTCTGAACAAGCAAGTACATAGGTTTGATCTCATAAAATACAGAAAAAAAATGTTATTTCATTAGTAACCAGAAAATTAAGAAAAAAAAGTATAAATCTATAGAAAAGACTGAGGAAATATTACACTACTAAGACAGGGTGGAAAATAGGTGAAGGAAGTCTGGATGACTGGTATTTTGAGCCCTAGCTCTAAGAGGTTTCCCAAGTCTGGTCTTATTTTTGTCGGTTGTCACTCTGTAGCACTCTGTAACAAATTCAGAAGTGGCTAAGTACACCTAAATATAAAGGAGACTAAAATAGTGTAACACTGCTTCTGCTTCCTCCAAACACAATACATTTACAGTTGCTTTATACCACTCTACCTTAGAGGTCTGACTCATGGGTTAGAACCTCTAACTTTGACACTTGCGACCTGTGTCTGCCTATCTCTTTGTCACTCCTAAGCAGCGTAATTGCTCCTGCAGCAGTTATTGGTTCAGTGCAATTTGAAGCCCAAATATTAAAGAATCAGTGCTCTTTCACCTGACTACACCAGGCTGTAAACTGCAGCTGTTAGCAGCTGCCTGATAAACAGTCTTGCTTTTCCAGGTGTGGATATCTGTGAGGGGGCAGCAAGGTGAACAGCCAAAGCAAAGATCACTCCTAGCTACTCTTCATCTAACATTAGAAGCTCTCAGCTCAAACGTGCATCCAGTTGGAAACTTATGCCTGTTACCTCTTAGCTTGGCCAGCTGATTTTAAGAAAATATATACATCATGTACACATAATAAAATGCACACAGAAAGTCTGTAATAAGGTAGAAAGTAACAAGTTTGTGGCAATAGGACAGACTGCTCTGTTTACTCCTCTGGTAAGTACTTAGTGCCCAGCGCAGGAAGCCACCTCTTCACCTCTGCATCAATTTAGCTCCCATTTAATGTCCAATATGTGGCTGACAGTGGCTTGCATAGCACTTTGTATTTGTCTGTCAATATTCACTTAGAGCATGTCAGTCCATCCTGATCTGAGGAATTCAAATTTGAGTTGGAAACATTTTTCCAGGTTTGAGTTTAGATTTGTGTTACTGTGAAGTCAAAACCTGTTGTATTTTATCTGCTCCAAAGACTTTGAACATCTATCTTTAAGAAAACTTAATTCTAGAGCATAAGAAGTGTCCAAAATCTTTAGACTTTGGGTTTCTTCTCCCTGCTCCCCCCCCCCCCCCCCCCCC
>Ga0065711_1050631_pt1 | contig 10738 bp, 6 predicted proteins | sample Hoacrofraction12_FD_59098 | JGI IMG/M metagenome (GOLD analysis project Ga0065711, IMG submission 59098) | Hoatzin crop microbial communities from Cojedes, Venezuela - Epithelial fraction 12 v2 (version 2) | ecosystem: Host-associated > Birds > Digestive system > Esophagus > Crop | place... | reverse complement strand
GGGGGGGGGGGGGGAATCTCAGTAAGGCCTACGGGCAGAAGCAAGACCCGACCACTAGAAAACCTGTACATTTTTAACTCAAGTTTTATGCCTCAACCCTCACCTGTCTCCGCAAGTGGAGTTGCCCATGGTCTTATTCCTCCCTCCCCATCCCCACCCATTTTGTCCAACCGAGGCTGGCTAAGCACAGGCTGACCAACATCCCACTTCTGAGCAGAAGAACTGAAGAGGCATTTTACTGTACTCGCAAGGTTTCAAACTCTGATCCAGGCAGTCATAAAAGAACATTTTGGGAATACATTTCCCTAGTTCACCCCTCCCATTTATTAGATTTAAATGGTTAGTGTAAGAGACCTAATGATCCATTAGTTATGCCTCGTATGCTATGCAAACCAATCTGACTTTACGCTGGTTGGGATATGTAACTTTCAGGAGGGAAAAGAAAAATAATAAATCTATCTTGTCCTGTCAGAATTTACTTCAGCTCTATCTTTGAACATTAAGTTAAAAAGGATAAATGTAGAATTGTTGACTGTAATATGATGGTGGCAGAGATGTTGATAAAATCGATGTGTTACATTTAAACAGCCAAGAATGCATAGCACCAGTGAAGAGGAAAAAGGAGGTACAAACAGGTGCTTCCAGCAGGAAAAGGACGTTGCAAAATTTTAGTTTGCCGTACCAGAGGTACAACACAGAGAGAAAAAACTTAAATAACCGCACTGTGACATGCTTCAATGCCATCTAGTGCTCAAAAGCAAAAATCTCCCAACTCACAAGTTTAGTTCTCCTTACACTGAGAATGACCACTGATATGTTTCACACCTCCTAAAAACTTCATTTATCCAGGCCAGCTAATAACACGTTGCACAGAAACACGCTACTGTTTAGTCTGTTTTGAAAAAATCTCAATATATAGCTTCGTAGTATTTTTTATTAATTTAAATTTTAAAATAATGTTGACTACTGTTCAGGTTCTGTAAGTTCTATAAGACTCACCCTCTTTTCCCCTTGTTTCTAGGAAGAGGAACTCTCCTCACTTACGAGGTCATTAATGATATCAGAATCAAGAGTAAATTTTGCTTGCTGAATAAAGGAAAAAAAAAAGATGCTCTGGTTCCACTGAGTTATATACATATCATTCTACGATTTATTGAGTTAAGGAAAGAAACAGAATTTTTACCTCCATGAAGTGTGTGGCAGTTTGTAAGGGAAGAGAAATATTCCCACAAAAAATAATAAAGCTCGGGTGTGTAGGTGGAAGGCCTGAAACAAGAATTCAAGGCCAATAGCATGCCAAGCACCTACTCCTTCCAAATCCCACTTGTCATTATCGTCAGTTTTTGCTTTGATTTGCTGCAAGGAAGTTGTAACATCATCTTAAAAAATAATGGGCATTTTGTCTACTCTCTCTTTACAACTTCCGGAATAGGCAACTCCAGCTGCTCTATGAAAAACCCTCTCACTATTCAGCTGTACATTGCTAGGACCACAGCATACTCACAAAAATTCCTTCTCTGTGTCCAACAACAAGTCACTCACTTCACATGTCCCTCAAAACCACTAACATCTCACTCAGGGTGATAACTAAGCACCTGTAAATGTTTGCAGTGCGTTATCTCCAATTTTAACACTAACAAAAGAAACCTGAGAGTTTGAGGCACCTACTATGTGGTAGTGTTTGCAAGTTACCTTATAAGTTCCAGTTGAGCAAGTTCTTGATTTGCTTGAAATATTGGCTTTTTTGTAAAAAGTTCACCCAGGATGCAGCTGTAAAACAGTTTTGCACAACTCCATCATTATGGCTTTCCATACAGATTGATAGAAACACTTAAGATTTTTTTTTGGCTTCTGTTTATGCTTGCTACGCTTCAGTACCAAACTCTTACCCACAGCTCCAGACATCAATAGCTGGCGTGTATCTTTCTTCTCCAAGCAGAAGTTCAGGAGGCCGATACCATAAGGTAATAACTTTGTTGGTATATGGTCGGCTGTTGGGGGGAGGAAAAAGAGAGGACTATCATTTTACTACGATCTCATTCCTGAAAAACTGGTATTTTGAGGACTTTACTTCTGTGGTGCTGTTTAAGCACAGTACAACCTTCAACTCCCTCTTCCTAATTTTAGTCCTGCAAAGCTGCAACTGCACAAAACCAAAAGCAACTGTCTGATCAAGGCTATCAAAGGACAGATTGAAGATATAAATACTAATCACATAGCCATCTTGATGTTCTGTGAATCCCATATCTCAGTTACTATTCAGATAGCAATAATGTATATTTATTATGTTGCTAGTTATTTCAGGAGAAGGACTTGCTTAGAGAAAACCAGCAATTTCTGGGCAACTATTGATTATCAGAATACTGAATATAGGACCTCTAAAAGCATTTTGAAAAGAAGAAAAAAAAGTCACTTTCCCCTCTGTAAGCAGAGGCAGAAGAGACAAAGCCTTCTTCTTGCACTGCGTCCTTCAACAATTTTGATTCCAAAGCCTGGAAAGCTTACAACATCATCCTATATTTTACAACATCTTTAATTCTCTACAGCTTTAACCAGAAGTTTTGGTCACTGGGAATAATCCTTTCCATCCTCACACTAAGGCAAGGATTTCCACTATCTTAGACACACATTTTTTGTGGACAGGCTGAGATACAGCATCAGCGGTTCAGAATTGAACGCAGAAAACATATGTTAGGTTTCGGTCTTGTTTCAATCAGAGCGTCTTAAAAGTGATCCCAAAATTCTTTCAGTTTTAATAATTCACTCTTACCAACACTAGGTAGCTCCAAACAGAAAGCACAGTAACGTTAAGTGCGGAGTTTGAACAACCATAGTACAAAGTCTAACCAGCTCTTATAACATACTCAGTGGTACAGGTATCACTTCTGCAAAATCACCCAAGTCTTTTTTTCATTAAGAAAATCCCCAATTCATTTTTAAAATGTACTATGTTTTTGAAACAATCCCATCATTTATCACATTTATCCCTGAAGCAAGCATTCCTCTATAAAATGTTTACATGGTATGGACTTTTTCTACAGATACACCACTTATGTATTAGTGTACGGTGCTTTCTATTCAAACATATGTTTTCTTATGCAATCTGTCGTATCTCCTACTCCAAACATATTAAATACACCAGAATAACATTTAAAGGAGCACAACTACAACAACTGATGGGAATTTACTTAAAATTAATTTTTTATTTCCTCATCATTATGCTCCTACTAAATTCTGTACCCTTTTGAAAAGTATACAATTCTAAACAACATTAAAACAAATGTAAAATATATTAATTTAAAGCAGCAGCTATTATAAAGTTGTTGGTATACATTAATTACATCTGTTACTGCAGGTCAGAAGCTACTCTGAAAAAAAATTAATTACAAAAGTCAAAAATCTACTAACAAGTTTCTAATTATCCTCCCAAGTTCAACTGGCAATTCTATTAGCTACCATAATTACATTTTAATCTTGGTTTCATTTGTGTATAATGGCATAACAATGTTGCTGTTTGAAGTACAGTAAAATCTGTTATTTGCACTATAAAGACACTGAACTTTCATTCATTCAATTCTTAATGAACAGTTAAGTTTTACAAGCAAAATTTAAATTAATTTAAAAACAGACATTAAAAAACCCCCAGGGTAAATCAGAGAAAAAAAAATTAAGTCAGTTTGGTGCACGTTAAGAAGGTAGGATGGCATCACTCCCTTTTATTATAAGTACTTCCAAAAAACCAATCAATTACCCAGCAGCTGCTTAGGATTATGTTACCCTGCTACTATACTCAACGGTTTTCATAACTGTACATAAGCATATGTTCCTGAAATAACAGCTCAGAAGATAGTGAAACTAATGCTATCAGGTTCAACAACAAGTTCAGAGCTCTGTGAGAAACTAATAAACTCATAAAGCTAACATTATGGATATTATTTCCCAAATTATGCATGTAGAAATCAAACTAAGCTCAAGTATCTAATAGTCTCTATATCCAACCACCCAATGTACATACTAGTGTTCATAAACATTCAGCCTGGATTTTGAAAATCCAGTTCCACATGACAAACACATGACATTACAATATAAATCTCGAAGTCCTTAATCATAAAAACTGTGCACCTGCTTCCTAGAGTACAAGCACAACAAAGCCAAGAACAACAGAAGCACAAGTCGCAAGAAGTTTCAGAATAACTTTTATTTAAACTTGTATCTCTGTTTCCAGCAGATTCAACAGTACTGACTGCCTAAAGAATACAATGAACCTCTTCAAATGTAATGTTAAATCTTACACAAAAGTAATGCTTTTTGAAAAGAAACTGCATACTAATTTGTGTCATCAAAAAAACATCGGCTTTTCCTAAACAAACTTTTCCTAGGTATGCCAACAGACAAAATATACTTCAGGTTTACAGGACAAGAAACTAATAGTAAAAACCTACATATTCATGCAACCTACTCAGGACTGCAACTCTTCAATTCCAATCAATATATGGCCACTCTCTACAGCTGTTTATCCAAAGCACTTGAAAAAGCAATACACTTGCACAAAGGCAGTTTTGTGGTTTTATGCAGTGTAAGACAACACGCACTTCTTTCCATTTCCTAAGCAATTCTTTGTATTACAATATAGTAACATCTCCTCTAAAAAAAACAGTCTTCTGGCCCTCATAATACTTAAGAGTTATGCAAAAAGATTAAACTTCTGAACACTTTTCCACAGTATAGTTATACCTTACCTTTCTTCAGAGTTGTACAGCCGAGCAAGCCCAAAATCTGCAAGCTTTATCTGCCCTCTGGTGGAAAAAGCAAAGAATTATTTAGTGGTTAAGCCTGTTAGATTTCCTCCCCAAAAATCAGGTAAAGTTTGAGATTGTGGCAGCTGCAACTGATCTTCACCAAACCACGTCAATGAGGAGACAACGCTTGACAATCTATGCATCTCTTCAGTAAACAAATACGCTAACTCACTGAATAGCAAAGACAAGTAAGCAAAATTAGGTACGCTCATCAAATGGCATTTATATCACCAGATGTTAGTCAAAATTTAGGTGTATGCTATAAAGTATTCAAACCATCAACTCTGCAGAAAAAAAATGAGAGAAGAAACTGGTATCTTCTCATTCCTTACTGCTAGCATAAGCATTTGCACAACAAAAAACTATCAGTAGTCATACTTCCTTCTAGGAAGCCGTCAAAGTCCTGTTCTGCTCTTGTAAAGTTTAAATACAGCCTTTAAATCAGGGTGACCGACCAGATGAGGGCTTCTATTTTTGCCACAGCCAACTTGCTGAGCGACACAACCTCTAACCCCTTCCAGAGTTCTCCCACATACGAGGGGAAGAGTAGAAGACACAGAGCTCTTGCCTGGCATTTTTCACGGCTAAAAGGCACTGCTCAATAACCAGAAGCCCCCATCATCTGTAAAGCCTGGATGATTTAAACAGAAAGCTATCTGCAAGCTTCTCTAATACATAAAGTGAATGCTGGAATGTTACACGGGCTTTTTGTTCGAGCCTTTAAAACTCCTGTCACTTTAAAATATGTGCAAATGTCATTATCAAATAAATTTTATTCTATCAAATCAGCGCAAGACTGGCTGATATGTGTAAGAATGACCATTTTGTGATAACAAAGTACACAGGTTATAGTTTCAATTCCTTTTATCCCTTCAGATGTGTGCTTGGAATTGCTGCAACACTTGGAGAACCACTATAAGCAAAGAAACATTCCCCTCAAATTTACATGCTTATTCCTCAGAGACCCTATTTGTGGAAGATTAACAATGTTTTGAGCAAAGGTATTTAATTTGCATATCTAAAAGATATATAATCCATGTGTTTGGCTTCAGGCTGTAACTGATAATAGGCTTTTAGAAACATTGGTTTAAAACTATTCAGATCAGCTATCACCTTTTTATCCTTCCAGTGGAAACGTCAAATGACGCTCAAAAAACATGCTAGGGGAAAAAAAGCCTGTACCCTGGGTTGGAGAGAGCACAGCACAGCAGAAAGCTCCACCTCTACCATAACGCGCTCTTCTCCACTGTCAGGTTACACCTCAGCTGCTGAGCTCCCAAAGGAGCGCAGAGACAGCATCACCACTGGAGATCAGCAGGCGAGCAAGATGAGGTGGGTGGGCACAGTGAGTGATGTGGAGGCATGTGAACAACTCTTTTAAGAGTCTGTATCATCATCTGGAAAGACTGTGGTGGGATCCAGAGCTGAAAAGAGTCTAATGTTAGTTCGTCATAAGAAAAAAAAGGAGGAAAAAATGGAAAATTTAATTTGGAGAAAGCTGGGACAAAACTAGGGCCCTACCAAAAGAGAGCCTTGATCCATTTTGCTCAGTAATATCTCTCCAAGGACAGCTAAGCAGATGCTTATGGAGAACATGTGAACCTGCTCACTTTGGGGCTCATCTTCCTTGTACATAACCACCACTCACAATCACTGTGTTAAGGACACTAAAACAGGTATTCCTGTCTCCTTAGCAGGTGTTAATGACCCAGTCCATGAATCTATCTCATCCCTTTTTGAATCTCCTGACACCACCCTGAAAATCTCCTGTGTCAATAAATCCCAGAAGCTGTCTGCCTGCTCTATCAAGATACCCTTTTTGCTGTTATAAGCCTTGCTCTTAACAGTTGCTCCCTGGTTTTAGTACTGCTGGATTTGATGAACAACAGCTCTGTATTGAAGTCAACTGCTATCTTCACACAGGCTTTTTATTTGCTGCTGTTGGACACTGAACAAAAGCATGTTTACTAATATTTGTAATTACAAGCGGTGAAAGTAGTAAGAAAAAAAACTCTCCTCCCCATTTGATTATGGCTATAACTGCAAGCCAAAGCATGTTTGAACATGCCTGATCAAATATTCTTTTAAAGTATTATCCTGACTGATGAAGACGAGGACCTCAGAATTATATCACAAAGAACCAGTCAAGCCACACTTCATCTTGAAATGAGATTACAAAAAGAATACACGTCAAACGTTTATTTCCTAAAAATCTGTTTTAATATATTTGAACTCAGATAATTCCCCACACACACTCTGACCTAAAAGATCCAAGTTTTGATCCTGCTATTTTAACACAGATAAGTTTAACAAACAATTGCAGGGTCCAGTGTTAAGGAGTAACATTAGCAGATTTACAATCGATTTTAAAGAAACTAGGCAATCTAAAAAAAAAGTTTTGCCAATGATTTAAAGCAGGTGAACTGTGGAGATTAAAAGAAAGATTTAAAGATATTAAAATAGAATTTTTTACACACTTGAAGTAAGATCCATACCTATTATTTAGTAGAATATTTGAACATTTGATATCTCTGTGCAAAAAGTTCTTCTTATGGCAATAGGCCAAGCCCTCCATCAGCTGTCTCATAAATGACTTAATATGATTTTCATTAAAATGAACCAAACCAGATTCCAGCAGTCCCATCAAGTCATGGTCCATATATTCAAATACCAGGTAAAATGCACCTAGGAGAAGAAAGGGAAAGGGTAGGAGAAACAGAGAGAGAAATTGATTTAACAGCAGTCCAAAGCATTGCTGCTCCCTACAAAGTTGGAATTATTTTTCACACAACCATTTACATTTTCTGCAATATTTATAGCTATACCTCATGTCCAATAAGAGCAATGAGGTGTAGTGCAGTAAAATGTTTTCATAATAGTGCTTTTCCAAGTAAACAATTACTCTAGTCAAATGTTTGTGAAAACAAATATAATTCTACCACATGGCACTTCAATCTAGATGGACATGTGCTCTCCATATGGCTCTCCATCTCTATCCACTTTACATAAAGAAAAAATTAACTGGATTAATATTCCCCATGTAAAGTCTGTGGAAAAATCGAGAAACAATATGTATGGCATTAGTTCATCTGTCATGATTCAGTGACTGATTTTTTTAAGCTTTCAGTGTGGAACTGGGTCAGTAATAAGCCTGCCCTTCTCAGATGAGAAGTACCTATAAGACAAGAGAAAATGAGCATGCAGAACTAACCTACTAGCAACAGCAGCTCTGCAAAGATGAAGTTCGTAACTCCATGTTGCCACATACATTAAGCATAATAGACTCTGGTCTTATCTCACATTAGCCTGTGTAATTCCACAAATAAAGCTATTAAAACCAAGGCTCTTTGATATAGGTAGGTATTCGTAAAGAGGCAAAGTGCTGAGTGCTTCAGAAGCAGCAATAACCAATCTCCAGCACAGCTACCAGCACAATCTACTTTCTAGTAGTTGACTCCTTCCCTTCTTTGTAACTCTGGGGCAGAGCAGACAGTGCAGTCCCTGCAGAGCACTGACGGCAATCCAGAAACCACACTGCAGTGGGTCTGTCTACCTTCCATTTTCCAAAGCTTCCCCCAAAGAGATTTCAAAGCCACCACTCTAAAGTACAAATAGCTTCTGCCCAACAGAACCCCATTACAGGTTCTAGTTCCTAAATTAGAAGTTTCAATTCAGAAGCTAGTGCAAGACTTGAAGCAATAACGAGAAGTCAGCTTGCCAGAACGTACACATGTGTACAGCCAAATTCTAATGAACCTATTTGTTTTCTTGCATAGCAGCTGAAGAGGGGAGAAAGTGCTAAATCCATCTCCTATTTAACAAACAGAAAAAATACTACTCATACAGTAAGCGTTAAACTTGTAACAAAGGTCAATGTAGAGCAGCTAAACCACAGGCCATTGCATAAGACACTCAGGGTTTGTAATTTTTAATTTAGGTCCTTTTGTCCTGCTGTATGTTATATAGAGGAAGCAAAATACTGATCATAAAAATAGCCCTGCTGGTGTCCACACAGGAGGCAAATCAAGCAGGTACAACCAATGCCACCACTTCAGAAGGAGAGAAGGAAATATTAAGAGCCCTAAAGAACCAAAGTCTGCTGTGTTACTATTTGCATAACTGAGTTCACCAGTTCAGCGCGGTACGAGCACAGAGGCTCCTAGTCTTGGTCTTTTAAAACAAGATAGCTGGCAACCTGGTGTTAGGTCTACCTCACTGACAACTGCTGAAATATGAACCATGACATATTTTAAAATGCCTTGAAACAAAACATCTGAGATTAATGCTGCAGTGCCAGGATAATCTAGATTTACCCTTCAGAGGAGGTCAGCTCAACAAAACTGAATACTGGTGATCTTGGTATCTTCTTGCTCTGGAATACAAAGGGAAGTTAACTGTCATGGCAGGAGCCTACACTCTGTGTGTACTGACTAGGACAAGGACTGGGAAAGGCCAATGGGACTGCAACCCGGGGTAGTGAGAACAGCTCAACAGAGTCTTCTTGTTTATATGCAAAGTAAGCTCCATGCCTTGAGCAGTTTCCTGCTCCACCTACTAGCTCCCAGGATTTTTCACCACTATTTATAACCAGCAATCACCACTGGAACCCTCATGCAAGAAGGAAAGCTGACAACAATGGAGACAATTCATAAATAAAACAGAGTAGTACCTGGGAGATGACATCCATATATTTATACTCTCTGCAACTCTCATTAAGAAACACACTAGAACAGTGTAAACGCTAAATGTTCCTTCCATATCAGAGCAAGAGCAAATGCGTGGATCCATTACACTTGTGCATTACCACCTATTTACTACCTACATATTATAAAATGTTAGAATTGTTTTAGAAAGAAAAACTGTCAAAGCTGAATCTTCTTCATTGGTTATGAGATACTATTAAAATTAGTTACTAGCCTTGGCAGCCTAACCATTAAAACCTGATTTTCACCATTACTCAAACTATATTTGGAAGTGATTGTAGCTGCAAAAAAGGTATCACAAAAACTGAAGTGAAACTTTGGTTAGTTTATTTCTAGACAAACATGGTGCCCTTTTCTGATAGAGGTCTACAGTTTCAGTCAACAAAATAGTTATGTTATTCCACTTCATCATTTAAAATCTCCATTGGTTTTCACCAGATCAGGGAATCTGATCCTTCATAACAGAGAAAGAAGCTACAGATATTGAAGAAGAAAACAGTCACAGAAGACTTCACAAGTGAACTACGTACAGGCAGAAGTCTGCTCATTACAGCATAGTTTAAGTTTGAGCTTACAGCATCCTTCAGTTTAATCAAAACAAAAACCACATATATCCATTTCTCAAAAGGGAAAACAGACAAAATAATCATGCTTTCCTTTATAAGGCCAAGATGTTTGGTAACTTGGAGGTTACGTTTTAAAATGATCCTTTGCTTCATGCTGGCTTTGCCCAATATCCACATTTCTAGAAGCAGTGTCACAAAAACACCTAAAGCTGACAGCACAGTGCATGCAATTCAAACAAACCCAGAACTACTTATTTGACTTTAACATAGCAGCAGTAAGACGAGTAACATTAAAGACCTGCACTTCCCAGTAGCTAAGTACCTGCGGGGTGGGAGGCAACCCACAGTCCACTTCCACATGCTGCAACAGAGCACTAACAGCGGGCTTTTGTCTTGGGTGCCCCACTTCCTTTGCTAATACCACACAGCTCATCTCCATTCCTTCATCTATCAGGATAATTTGAAAATATCCATGATATTTGAAAAGTCATGGCAGTCAGGGGAAGTCCGCAGTGACTGGAAAAAGGGAAACGTTGTGCCCCTTTTCAAAAAGGGTAGAAAGGAAGACCCTGGGAACTACTGACCTGTCAGCCTCACCTCTGTGCCTGGGAAGATCATGGAACAGATCCTCCTAGAAGATATGCTAAGGCACATGGAGGCCCGGGAGGTG
>Ga0065711_1050630_pt1 | contig 10738 bp, 6 predicted proteins | sample Hoacrofraction12_FD_59098 | JGI IMG/M metagenome (GOLD analysis project Ga0065711, IMG submission 59098) | Hoatzin crop microbial communities from Cojedes, Venezuela - Epithelial fraction 12 v2 (version 2) | ecosystem: Host-associated > Birds > Digestive system > Esophagus > Crop | place... | reverse complement strand
ACAGGAGCATCTCTCCTATGAGGAAAGGCTGAGGGAGCTGGGCTTGTTTAGCATGGAGGAGAGAAGGCTGGGAGGGGATCTTAGAAATGCTTATAAATATCTGCAGGGTGGGTGTCAGGAGGATGAGGCCAGACTCTTTTCAATGGTGCCCAGCGACAGGACAAGGGGCAATGGGCACAAACTGAAGCAGAGGAAGTTCCATCTGAACATGAGGAAGAACTTCTTCCCTCTGAGGGTGATGGAACACTGGAACAAGTTGCCCAGGGAGGTTGTGGAGTCTCCTTCTCTGGAGATATTCAAGACCCACCTGGATGAGGTGCTGTGCAGCCTGCTGTAGGTGACCCTGCTTCGGCAGGGAGGTTGGAATGGGTGACCCACAGAGGTCCCTTCCAACCCCGACCATTTTGTGATTCTGTGATTCCCTCTGTTCCTCCTATCTGTTAACCACTGTCAGATTTCTAAACTTTTCTTGTAGGCCCTTAGTTTGGAATCACAGATCCCGTTTGTCCCTAATTTAAGTCACTTTTTCGTACTGTAATACGTTTTTTTCCAGTATGTACCCGTATAGGCAGTGACACCAGGGTTAAAGGTAAGCTGTGTGTCTTGCCTTCCCTCTGTCTTGTTTGATAAATGTAGATATCAGTTCCTAGTGAGAGGGTGTCCTCATCTCCTGTCTAAGTGCATATGACTGAAAGCATTTTTTAGCACTTAAATCCATGCATTGCAGGGCAGGATTGATCTTGCTATGAACGTTAATATTGCGTCATTTGTGGTGGGATGGAGGTAGTTTCTTCCAGTACAGTAACTAACGAAGAAATGAAATGGAATGCTCTACAGCACTCAAGTAAACCAGAAATATTTTCTCCAACTGGCTTGAAAAGATGTAACAATTCAGCATATGATTTTAATTAATGTCCATGTAACTAAAAATGTGTTTAATTCACAATAGCATTACAAGAAGACATATTGACATCTAATTATGGATCATAGAATTTGCTGCAGAGAAACTGTAGTGCATCTGTTCAATGAAACACAATCATGGAGAATGCTAAATGGCAAAATATAATGAAAATGTGAACCAATACACAAATGAGGCCATTAAATACATCAGTGTGAAACAAAGTGGGGATATTCAAGAGAAAAACTCATGCATAGAGTTTGTTAGATAATGCAAAGTAATATTGTCTAGTAAGGGTTTTTTTCTTATTATTTTCTTGTGAATAGAAGGATTTCAGCTGCTGGGGTTTCTCAATGGAGACTGCTATTTCCAAGTTAACATGAAAATGCTCGATATTTAGCTGACAATTGGCAAAATAACTCTCATGACTTCTCATAATAAATGCTTCATTTGTTGCAGCGATTTTGTCAGCTCTTGTGCTACAGCGTTTCCTCCTAAATACCAGTTTTACCTTAGCAAGCTGATTTCACTGTCCTTGTTTTATACCCTTCCTAGTGAAAGTCGGATTGGAATCAGAAAATCAAAACTACAAATTATCTACCTACTTTGTCATGAATCACGATACTGAAGAACTAAAGTGAACTAAATGTTGCAGCAATGAACATTCCTGCTTGGAGAAGCTGTTAAAACACTCAAGCCTTAAATATCTTTTAATCTCTAATTTCAATAATCCTGTTGTCCATGTATCTTCTGATATATTCATAGGCAAAAGGGGTTCATAGAAACATACGGAATGAGATTTCAAGAGGAAAGTTTTCAAGCAGGATCACTTTTGGATGATTTCTATCAACATTAATATTTGGATTATTAAACTGGACTACAAAAAATATACAGAGAAAAACACATTGCATATTCACTGTATAGGATCATCTGCTCCTGAAATCTCTGCTTATTCAGCAAGGAATAAAAGTATTATGCAAGATAGGAGCCAATCACCGCTGAGCTAATGAGCTTGAGGAGCTAGCCTTTTAGTAATGAAAAGAGAAAACACATCACTCCATCTTTTAATTTTGAAAAAAAAATACACTGAAAAGACCTTTAATCCTGCTGCTATATAGATTTTTTTTTTTTTCTATCCTGGTGATACAGAACCTTACATTAAATCAGGTGTTAGAAGGTGCTTAGTCAGGTGGACACACAAGTTCCAACCTGGTAACTGAATGCCCTATGCACAGTCATTACACAACACAAATGTCCTCCGTTATGACACTAGCTGAAATACAGCTTCTGGGCTGGACAAGGTTAGAGTTGATTAAACTGCCTGTCGTTCCCCTTAATCTATCAACCTAAACAAGACAGTGATTAGACTGCCGTCGGCTCCGAACAAGCCATTTGGACGGACGCATTATTCCCAGTTGTGCTTTCAGTGAAATAAATATGCTAAAATAGTGGACAAATTCCTCTCTGCTTTTGCAGTTAGAATTACATCCAACAGTTTGGCCTGCAACACATGCTTCATTGAGTGCCTTTTTTCTCTTCAGAGCACAACGATATGTGTGATCCAACAGGTAATCATTGTACACCGGCAAGAAATTCAGAATCACAGCTGATCCTCTCCAGAGTCTCCATTTTCTTCCACCTCCTTCCACCTGCCTGTAAAAAAGCTTTCATTTTGTAGACTATTCGTATTGCTCAAATTCTGAAACAGCTCAATAGATATATATCCTTTTAGCTGAATGTCCCTGGGGAAAAAACCCAGAAGAGTATCTCGGGAATAACAGAGTATCTCCTGGTGATGTCGGCTGGGGATTTAAGGGGTAGAAAGTAATGATTTTCCTATGAATTAGTTGTTTAATCTTTGCAGTAATAAAAGCAGGGATTTCAGGGCTTTGGACGCATGGTGGAATGCACTGAGTGATCATATCTCATCTTTCAGGAGGGTGTCTACTGGTCCACACTGATAAATGGCCCAGTAGCAGGCGGAGAGAAATCTTGAGCCTGTTGCAAAACATGGCCAACAACTTTCCATTTGCCTGCTGAAGTCATGTCAGCTCCCCTCAAGATTTGGTTGTGCAGTCCAGTAAATGCAGACGACTGCCTGACACGTAAGGATCTCCTGGGTTTCATGGAAAAAAAGTATTGTGCAGAAGTATCGTATCTAGTGCCAGAGTCACACACAGCCGTGGTTCACTGACCTACTTCATAAATCAGATCACTGCTGACTATTTTGAAATATTTACAGCAAAAGACATGAGGCTGACTTGTTTGTTGTGTGGAATGGGGAATTTTAGGCAGTTTTGACATTTAAAGTATTCTGTCTTGAACTATTTATTTTCCAACAGAAGATGTTTTCCAAAAAGTAGAAGGTACCTTGAAGACAAATTATAAATAATGCTCTGTGAATAAGCCCCTTTCCAGACACAATACAAGCCTCTGGGTAACGCTCCTTTGAGCAAAATTCCCCAAAAGACCTTTAGGAAATAGTGAAGACTGACAGTTTATTTAAAATACCAATAAGTGATTGTACCTCTAGCAAATATTTTATTTTTAAACAAACCCTTGACCAAATCACTGCTGTTTCCTGTACCTTTAAGATGAGTTTATGAACTCCAGAGATGCATGTCATGTAAATTACTATGTAGCAGTTTTCAAAGCAGATCCCAAAGACCCTTCCTAAACTAGATGTACCCATTATTGGAAAACAAAGCAGATCCTGAAGACCCTTCCTAAAATGTACCATTTTTGGAAATACGTTTGTTCATAAATAGTGGCTTAGACATATGAATTTTGCTTCAAATGGGAAAATGGACCTTCCTTTCTCAAAAGTATATTGCTTAGCAAGGCAGTGTTCTAGTGGAAGGGAGCCTGCTAAAAGCAAAAAAATCCTTTTGTTGTATTTAAATAGCACTTGTTCTTTCCAGCTATTTGCATTTTTAGCAGAAGATACCTGCCATTGGAAATCCTAGAAAAACATTTTAAAAGCAAAAATCTTTCTAATTGAAACATCAAAAAAATGCATTAAACATTGGCACAGAGAATACCTGTTATCAAGTCCTACTCTCTTACTCTTCGCTTAGTATTTTAGGCAGAGAGAAACCTAACGTCTCTGTGGACCTCTGGTATCAAATCTACCACATCACTGATAGACGTATTCTGAACTGAGTCTTACCAGAGCTCTCTGAGAGGAATTCCTGCAGAGCCCTCAGCTGCAATTCAGTCTCCTGGTCACAAATGCATACTTAACTTTGAGGTCCACCTTAGAGGATAAAGGTCACAAGCTTACTACTTCATGCATTGGACTACAGAATTTTGGCTGTTGCTGCATCCCGGGGAAAACAGGAGGAGCTCAGAAGCAGACCCTCGACATCATGGCGATAAGAGTACTTGTAATGAATGGATAGAGGAATTACAAACACTGCTGGAAGGAATTAATATTATGCAATGTCTATCAGATCCTCTGGAGGGGATAAAGAAGCTAGCAGAAATCAAGTTGAAAGCCGGCAGAAGAAAGCAGTTCTCATATTGTGTATCCGAGATATGGAAGTCCTTGCCAAAGCAGAGTGTGAAAGCTGAGATGACATGCAACCAAAGGAAAGCTGCAGGGGTTCAGGCAATCGCAATCCACTGAAGATTACCAACTAAATAAAGGCTCAGGAAGACTCAGAGCTGAAAAGGTCTGGAGGCTGAGATAGTGTTAAGAGAAGAATTAGGTATTCCCCAGTACTAAGAATTCCTCTGCAGTTGCTTCTGATTGCTCTTGGAAACATGATGCTGAGCAAGACGAACCATTGGTCTGACCCAGAAATGGTGTTCTTCTATGTTTGTTTTCAATGCAGCTTCTCTGTCTGCATGCATAACTTAATGGGTTTTTAGCTAGCTGCTTCTTTTCTTCCACCAGTGCCATACAGTCAATATAAAAATGGGTACTCAGATTCATCACTCACACTGCTTTAATTGCCCCAACCCAACACTGTTAATCATCATGGATGATGCGGAAAGAAGTAGGGCAAACAAATGGATTTTTTTCTTTTAATCTGAAAGAGAGAATGTAGAGAGGAGATAGTACACTACCAATCCCTTACTTCTGAGATGTTTTCCACACTGCTGTCTGTAATATCGGATGCTAACACAGGATTTGGCTGCAAGATATGTTATATTTCAGTCATTAGACTTTTTCATTATTCTGGTTTCCCATTGTAATGTCAACAGAAAACAGCCAGCTGAAGCTACCTCTATCCATTTAGGATAGGGAGGGGAGTATATGGTTGAATGGACGACTGGTATCCCAAGCATTTTAGCTACTGTAAATTAGTGTCTTCTCAACAATTCGAACATCTGATTACCATGTCACCTTGATTTTAAGTGTGCTATATGGACTGTGTTTAATCATAATTCCCATGGACTTTGAAGGCTTCGTCTCATTTCTTCTACTTCAGATAAGTAATTTCCAGTTTTGACAGATTTTATTTTTTACCCTGTAGTTATTTTTTTTATTCTGTTATCAGCAACACCTTTTCTCATTGCTGTGTTGATTTTCAGTTGAAAGAGTGCAAGAACACGTGTAGCACGTGGTATATTGAAGGAGCTCACGTTCCTGAAAGCTGGTGGGTCATACACGGAAAGATTTTGATGGATAAGCAAGTGCATGATGTTGCAGTGGGGAACTTCTTGAATTATGTGACCTATCTAAAAGGCATTTCTGTTTCAGGACCTTCACTGATACCCCTGTGTAATCCTCCTTTGCTGCATGGCATGTTGAGTCAAATTGATTTTACAGTTTCAGGCCATAGAGAGAAGTATAAAATTGAAGTAGCTAAGAAGGTGCACTGCCAGCTGAACTGGAGAGTTACTATATTTTACTTGAAAGGGGAAGAACTGCAAGAGGGTAGAGATCACCGAGATTACTTCATGAAAAAAGACCACGAAAGATTACCATTTTCCAAATATTTCCATTTCATGTCTTCTGCAGATACTGAGAGAACAGAAATATGAAACAGGGAGGATGATGTTCCATCAGCACTGATGGATTACTGACTATGGGCTGACCTGAATACTTGTTTAGGGGGATTTGATAACACGGACTGAATCAAAGATGGAAATTACTAGAAGAGGGTAATGTTTTATTAGACCTCACATGGCACTTGGGACAGATTTTGTTGCTTTTACTGGGAAGCAAGAATACAAATGGTAACTTATGAAATAAAATTAAATGAAGCATATCTATTGGGGATTTACTGCCGGAAAATAGGCTTTGAGATAGGGTCTTAGCCTTGTAACTTCAGGTTGAGAGACAAGAGAAGGACAGCGCTGCAGAAGACAGAGCAGCTGTCAAGTGCAGCATGGTTGGTTCATGGTGTGCTTGTGTTACATGTTTCAGTGTAACAGTCATTCCTAGCAAGTTCTGTGCCAGAGAATATGTCCATCTTTCGGAAAGACATAAGAGGCTGAAGGAACTCCGAGTAAGGGTGACATTTTGCGAGCTATTTCAATCTTTGTTTTCATTGACTATTGGTATCTAGTGTAGCATTTCTATGGGCAGAGCAGCGTCTGTGAATACGATTTCTAAAAAAAGATTTTACATTTATTTTATTTATGTTTACAAAGACTTACATACAGTAAAATCTAAAACAGGGAGCATGTACAAAAGCATAGGGTTGCTAATGGGTTGGTGTACTCTGCCAGGGAACTGCACTGGGTTAAGGGAGAATGCTTAAAACTTGTTTGAGGAGATGTGCGCAAATTGGATTGTATATGCACACTACCTGTGCTATGAATAGGAACAGGTAAATTACTTGTGGGGTTTTGCACACAAAGCACTGTCATCTCACAGCTCCATCTTTATTCATCCTTCTCTAACTGCATCTTCAGTGGTCAAACGTGTCAAGTTCTGGAGCCTCCTGTGTTTTTATTTCCACGACAATTCCCATGACATGTCTGATTTTGGACTCTCTTCTGCTGAAACCGTTCCAAAAAAATTAGATTTACTTTGACTGAAATGCATCAAGTGAAAATTACTCTTGTAAAAACGTGGAACCTGATGAAAAACCCATAGCTTATACTTATCGTCACAAGATTATCTTTGCCTGCCTACTTATTCCTGAAGTTAGAGAGGGCTCATCTTTCTGGCATCTCTGTTAGGTTCATAACCCTTTTACACTTGTTTTTTTACCTTCTATTCTTCTTTTATTTTTACCTTCCTTCTGTCTGTAACAGGCATTCACCATGTATTCCCACTAAAGCACAAGCTCTGTGTGCCCAGCAGCTGCCCTCCAGCCCAGGTGAGCTATTTCCTTCACCTCACACCTCTCAATGGAAGCACTAGGCTCAGTCAAAAAATGGGACTCAGGATATGTGACCTGAAAATCTCACAAAGAGAGCTTTCTGATCAGTCACAGCATTGCTGATTAGAGCAGAGTACAGTGTGTCAACGGGGGTTATACTGGATAAATTTATTTAGATGCCAACTTGGCAACACCTTGAGATTTCAAGTGATTTAACAATCTACCTGTGAAAAGGATGCAACAAGGGAAATCAATTTAATTAAAGATTTATTTGACAAGCAAGGGAAATGTTTAGATTTTGAACAAGCAAAAAAAAAAGTTAATTCCTAAATACTTGCTATTGTCAGTGAATTCATAGCTTTACGAGGTATTTTTCATAAAAGATACCTCAAGCGACACATGAAAAAATGCTGATCAATCATTCAAGCAATTCTTCTTCCCAGTAGACCCTAAAAAATTTTGTCATGAATCAATCAATTCTTTTCCATCTTACTTTTGAAGATGATGTCTGAAATGTAAGAAAATTGGGTTATAGACCTTAGGTTAGATTGGAATGATACTAATTGGAGCTCATTATGGTCTAATATAAATGCTAATCTTATAAATATTAAAGAGTCACATCTATCTTAATGTATTACACAGTACTTACATTACCTTCAAAAAAGTCAGCTTCATATCAACAGAGTGGAAACTCCGGTTGTCAAAGTTGTAGAGGAACTTTTTGAAAAGAATCATCAATGTCTATAATTAAAAAACCTCTGGTCAGGCACAAGCAGAACCGTTGGAAAAAATGGTTTGTTTTTAACTTAAAGACGTGTTTATTGCCCTTGCTGAAAGCCTATTCTTAGATGATTTCTGAGGATCTGATTGCTTGATAGCAAAAATTCCACTGTTTGTTGCACAAATTGCCTTCTGAGAGGCTGGCTACATCACACCTAGGCTATCATTTGATGGGAATTTTCTTCATTTTTGGCACGTCTTGGCAGTAACTGATTACTTGTGACAAAATTGTGTTTGTTATGCTTAGAGGTATACAGAGCTATATTTTTATCCCTTTTGGTCCTTTCCTGCACAGTATAGTTAGGTGACCAGAAGTCTGGTCATGCTACTATATTGTGTGCTCCATAATGGTAAGAAAATCTAACTTTGTCCCTACTTTTTTCCTCCCCACCCCTTGAAATCTTCCTGTTCTTCCCCCTAAGAATGCAGAAACGTGTACTTGTACTTTGGTAAGGTCAATCCACTGTCGTCTGAACTCTGCTGAAAATAAAAAGAGCTTCTGTGTTTGTCTCCTTCATGCATCTTCTTTCTGTAAAACCAAAAAAATTATTTGTCTGATAAAAGGAAAGGGGGCATGCGAATGAGTTAGAGGATAGGAGGCTGATGGAGCTGAGCCGTAGGATTTACTTATGGGAACAGCGCGGGGGGAGAGGGAGCGTTTGGAGGAGAGAGGAGAGAGCATTGTGTTCTAATTGTAAAATTAAAGTAATTAGTTGGAAGAACAGAGTCTTGGGCTCTCGGCCCCAAACCAGAATATCTATTTAACATCTGCGCACCAGTATTCTGCTAAACAAAGCACAGAAACTAGTGCTGAAATGAGTAAGTAACCCCAAACACTCTGGCTGTGCTGAGTACTTCTCAAAATTGTGACATCTCCACTTCTTTTTGTTTCCTTTTACTGCTAGTGATAGAGTAGACCATGAATACCTTTCCCAGGAAACCTAAATTAATATTTCATACTGAATTATCTATGCACACTTTTTCACCTGGTCACAGGCTCCTCAAATTTGTTATTCAAATTTGGTTGGAAACTTATTGCTCTCTGTGAACAGTGAGTGAGCAGTCCAAAGGTATTAAACAGTGGCTTAGTATTCAAGTATATTTATTAATATTGGCCAAGAACTGGCTAAGTTAACAAAAACAAAGGAAAAGCTGAGGAAACCCCCAAACCTCTCTGCCTACAGAAGGGATAAAGTGGTTAGTTTATCCCTCACTTTAACAATGGCTGAAAGAAGTAACTCAAAGGATGATAAAAGAGAATTTACCACAGATATTTAATGACATGTATGTCTTTGCTTTGTTCTTTTTTGTCTTTTTGAAAAGCTTTGTAAAGCTGGGCATCTGTTTCTGTCTTATAGTTGGCTATGAACTTTTTGCTCTTAATAATTACAACCAAAAATCTAGATGTTAAGATGAAAAGCTCAAGCATTAGGAAGAATTGCCAACATTATCAGCTCAGACCCCTTGTACCTATGCTAAGTGTAATATTTATTCACAATATTATAATACTGATTCTTATCTTCTTTGGCATGGTTTCTTGGTTACTGGTAGTGTTGAAGTCATTGGGTTATACCACTGAATTAGTGAAGTAATAAATAAGTGAAATTTGTTTTAGTGTATGTAAGAAAGAGATCCCACTGGGAGTTCTGCGTCCAGTTCTGGAGCCCTCAGCACAGGACAGACCTGGAGCTGTTGGAGGAGGCCGCTGCAATGATCTGAGGGATGGAACTTCTCTGCTGTGAGGAAAAGCTGACTGAGTTGGGGCTGTTCAGCCTGGAGAAGAGAAGGCTGTGGGGGGACTTTAGAACAATCTTCCAGTACCTGAAGGGGCCTACAAAAAAGCAGCAGAGACACTTTTCCAAGGGTATGGAGTCTTAGGACAAGGGGTTTAGACAGAAAGAAGGTAGATTTAAATTAGATATAAGGAAGAAATTTTTTACTATGAGGGTTGTGAGGCACTGGAATAGGTTGCCCAGAGAAGCTGCGGATGCCTCCTCCTTTGGAAGTGTTCAAGGGCAAGTTGGATGGGGCTTTGAGCAACCTGGTCTGGTGGAAGTTGTCCCTGCCCATGGCAGGGGTGTTGAAACTAGATGATATTTAAGGTCCTTTCCAACCCAAACCATTCCATGATTTTAAGATTCCACAATTCTATGATTCTATGAGATATGATTATTTTGCCTTGTGTGTCACGGCGGAGCAGTGGGGCTCAGGGCTCCCAGGTTCTCAGGAACTTCACAGGTTCCTCCTCATCACCCCACGGTCCTCTTTTCACCTCCTTTTTTCCACCAGTCCCCAGCAGTTTGCATGCTGACCTAATGCTTGCAGTGGCTCTACCGTAGGTCCCAGGTTCCTCTGCAGAGCGTATTCACCCTGGCCCATCACACTGCTACAGCAACTTCCTTCCCCACTTTGTCTTAAAGTACATTTGCATAAAGGAAGGTAGAGATGGGGCATGAGGGATAAGGTCCGTCTCCTGCCAAAAAATGAAACACAGGGCATGCAATGTAGTCCAAGGGACTGGGTGCGCTGACTCCTGCCCACCTGTTCAAAAGCTTGAGATAAATCTCACACGCTTCATACCAGTGCTAAAAAAGAGAGAAGGAAGAAGAAAGGGAAAAACAGGCATACTCAAGTGGCATCTGTTAGGGCTGCTGTTCACCTCATCTTCTTCCTCCCCTCCCCAGGATGGGCACATCTCCCTTTGCAAAACAGGTGCTGCTCGAAGGGAAGAAGGGAAGGGAAGGGAAGGGAAGGGAAGGGAAGGGAAGGGAAGGGAAGG
>Ga0065711_1050622_pt1 | contig 10738 bp, 8 predicted proteins | sample Hoacrofraction12_FD_59098 | JGI IMG/M metagenome (GOLD analysis project Ga0065711, IMG submission 59098) | Hoatzin crop microbial communities from Cojedes, Venezuela - Epithelial fraction 12 v2 (version 2) | ecosystem: Host-associated > Birds > Digestive system > Esophagus > Crop | place... | reverse complement strand
GGGGGGGGGGAGAAAAACAAACCTAAAAACTCATTTTACAGCTTTTTCCAAAATATCTTTAAGCTGTCTGGAGTGACTCACTGATGTCTGCTACAGACCGATAGATCTAAAGATGTATTTTTAAATAAAACTAGAGAGATGAATATTAACTATTCTTCAGCCTCAGCTCCAGATGTATTTATGGCTTAGTGTTCTGGGTTGAGACTGTTCTAAATCAACAGGAGAACCTATGCTTAAGCAACTACAGGATGATTAAAATAGCCATCTCCTCATGTTCAGCTTGCAGTATGAGCTCTGCTCGAGTAGAAACTCAAGGCAAGCTGTGCTCCAAGCAGTGTTTTATTAGCTTTGGAGACATAAAAAGCTTGCTTGGTTTGTCTTGCTGGTAAACACTTTCCCAGTCATACGTTGGTTTTAAATGCCAGTGTGAAAGAAGCCAGTGTTGTAGTTTTCCAGAAATGTAAACCTATTATTAGTGATTGCAAAAGCCAGGGAGTTAGAGGTGGGGGAAGAGGGAGAGGGAAACGGGGGCCAGTTCTTTGCATGAAGGCATGAAAAATGGATGTGTTTTAAGTGAAAAGTATTCTGCTTATATTTTAATAACATGTTCTGAAAATCTTTTAAAATATTAACTGTCATCCAGGAATGCAGGGAGTCCACCTCTTCTGTCCCCTACTCCCTTTAGGAAGGCAGCGCACCAGCGGTGCAGCTGCTGGTCTGAAACCTCCCCGCAGGGGATTGATTCGTGCAGCCTCTGGGACAAGGCACTGCTGGAGTTCTCCCACCAGCTTGTTTACTGCAGCAGTCTTGCATCCAGAGCTGCAATGCGGTATTTCATATGTAGCGATAACCACTACATTTATCATAGCAAATAGGGTGAAGGGGGACCAGCGTAACCCAACACTGTAGATTGTAAGCGTTCCTGAAAGAGCCTCTCTTCTTGCAGAACCGTGAACTGCTGCAAACTGTTTGCTCACAGAGGTGCTGCTGGGAATGGGAATGGCTTCTTCACTGACAGGCAATGCACGAAGAATCTTTCCACATTAGCTGCACAAATCTGTCCAGATGATGGTAAATCTGATGGGTTTTTAATTTCACTGTTAACTTCATTCCTTAATTTCAGCCCTTAGTGACGCAACTTCACAATCCCTAACAACTTGCAACCAGCTAACTAAATACAACCTCAAACTGCTAAAACTCTGAAATGTTTGTAGGTCTCTCTGAGAACAGAATAATTTGCAAACAATACAAGCAGCATGTGCAACAACACATACATAAAGTACACAGTGCACATACTTGCAGGAAGAAGTGAAGTCTGCAGGCTGTCCTAAATCTTACCTTCCCTGTACATGATACATTGTGGTTTCATATTGCTAATGGTTTTACAGCACCATCAACAACATCTGCTTTCTCCCATATGACTAGGTGACGTACTGGTTCTCTTTCTGTAGTTAGCAGCCAGGGTTGGCTCTAGACATTAGCAAAACAGCTGCCTGGAATAGCAGCCTGCTGCAAGCAGAAATGCCAGTGCCACAACCCTGGACAACCAGTCTGGCTGTGGCTGTGGTTGGTGTTCAGGCAGAAGGAGGCCGGATGGGTATGGCAAAGTTTGGAGTCAGACTGATCCACAGCCCAGCAACTGAAGTTGCTGTTGTCAGGTGTTTTTTCTTTCCTTTCTGCCTTCGTGGCTGGAGTGGCTCTGTCCCAGCCTTTTATCCTAGGAATGGCAAAATGTGGTGTTGTCTGTGCAGATGAGAAGCTGTAATAAGAAGTCAGGCTTGTTAACCTGTTTCCTTAGAGCAAGACTGCAGTGAGAAGCTTTACCTTCATGCAGAAATACTGATAGCAATGGTGTAAGGCTCATGCCCTGAACCTGGGTGCGAGATTCATGATTACGTGCCATGCTTATGAGTACCTAAATGCTGTGGCTACTTATATCAGCCTTTTGATCTACTACAGCTGTTACACTTACCCATCAAAAGAAAATTATCCTATGTCCAGCAAGCATGTCTTGGTTAACCTGTGCTTCAAAGTTTTGGCCCTTTTGTTCCTGAAAAATGTTGAGCCTGCCATTTTCCCTTGGGCTTGCATGAAGTTGCATGGAGTGACACAAAGGAGAACTGGGTGTCCTCAATTAAAAGCCCTTTTTTTAAACTACACTACACACCACACAAGTTTAATAATTTCTTGGGCTTGGATATTCAGTCCTATGTTTGCAAGAGTCAAATCTTATTATGCTCAAAGTGCAGGCCTGGCAGTCTCTACCTACTCTAAATGCTGTGGTTAGGATAGAAACAGTACAGCAATGAAGTCTCACATTCCCTAGGCTTTAGTAATTTCTAGGACACAATGGAACATTTGAAGTGATCTACTGAAACAATAATAATTTAATGCAAGGATCACTATGATGAGATCCCTGCATAATTTTTCTAGCTCTTTGCCACTTTACAAAACTCTGCTAACCTGCAGTAGGGATCGATGTTGATTAGTCATCTGGTTTTAGCCTATTTTACATTGCTTCTGTGTTTGAACCATGGGAAGTGGTTCAAATGAAATATGGAATGACATTGATAGGGATATTTGAATCAGTGAAGCCATCAGAATGTAGTTAGGCAGCTGCTGCCTAACTATCTTTAAGTGACTAGGGATGGGGGAAGGAGGGACCACAAAATGCAGCAGGTCTTACCAAGCTTCCTCACTCACTGACTGGAACATTTATTCTGGTCCCTGCTATTAAAGCACACTTTTAACAAAAGGGAATCATGGTAATGAAAGGTTTTACTGCAGTTATGTGTCACCGTAGATTCTTTTAGACACACAGATCTCAGGACATACAGAAATGCGTGTTAATGTGGTACAGCGCCACAGTGAATTGGGGATGGTTGGGTTGCATTATGCGAGTGTGGAGGAGTTACTGAGCACTTCCTGAGGGAGCACCAATAAATAATTTTTCATCGTGCACCATAAATTCCTGACCACAGGCATTACAGTAATCAGCCCAGGTAAATTCTAGAGTCTAGCAGGCAGAGAAGTAGTAGTGTAGACCTGTAGATATTTTTAAGTAGTTCCCTTAGTTATATCGAGTCTAACTGTACAAGGCTCTGAGTGAAAGAAATAATAGGCATTGCAGATTTAAAATTTTATAAAAGGTCTTCAGATAGTTTTCTTGAATGTGAATTGTATCACGCTACTTACTAACTTCCTGATCCTCCCCACCTACAAAACGCCATGCATTTAAATGATTAAAAATACATTTGAGTGTTGACCTTCAGTGTGAAGCAAGTCAGAATCCCAGAAATCCCAGAAAACTCAGCTACATCTCTTCTACAGCTACATTTGTTCTTCAAAATACAGGACTATCTGCATCAGCAGGTCATAGCAGCTCTTTGATTATGGCACTGAATAGCTGTTGGCACATTCACTTTTCGCTGTAAGTAAATCAATGTGGTGTTTGGAGCTTAGCAAGACTGCTTTGAAAGATCTAGTAGTGCTCATAGGGCATCCCTGTGGCTTCTTGTTTCAGAGCAAGCTGAATATCTCCCTCTCACTGTATTTTACCATCTCAGTGTCAAGTTCCAGCCAGAGCAGAAAAATTTTAGAAGGCCTTGTTCAGTCCTTGAATTAGCAGATGTTAAGCGAAGGGAGTGAGAAAAGGAAATCTGAATTAATGGTTTGCTTTTTCACAACTCAAATTGTTACTCAACATTGTGAATAACTGAGCCTGAAAATAACAACAAATAATGTAATCCTAGTGACATGGCAAGAAAATTCCTGTTTCCCTGGTAATAAGCTGATCTCCGAACAGAATAAAATGCTGCCACTTGTGAGCCAGTACAAGCCTTACTCAACTCAGTTATCGGACAAGTGTCTGTACTGTCTTTGTGTACAATGGCAAGTTTTTCCCAGGAATGCTTTGCTTTGGAGTCACAACACTTCAGAATCAAAACACTCTGAGACACTGGCACCTTCTATGTGAATATTTACAGTTCTTTGTGGCTGGTAAAGTAGAACCAAGATCTAATATGCGTGCAGTACAGTAGTACATGCAGCAGAGAGACAAATGGGATGCCTTTGTAGCTTACAGCAAACAAAGAACCCAAAATAGCTTGTAGAGTGTTTTGGCTACCAACAGCCTTGTTTAATGTAGAGGGAAAAGCGATATTGTTTGTGTACAGTTACAGTTCACAGATACATACGATACTTTCACTGTAGTAATATTCAACATGGGAATAACAGATGTTAGAGGTCAAGAAGTCATATTAGTTTCCTGGGACTTTCCCATCATACCATTTTTAGGTGTTTGGAATGGGACTTTAGAAATTAGTTTGAGCGCTTCCTTTACTCTATTTTCTTTACACATTCTTTTCGCAGGCAAATAGAAATGTGAAATAGAATTCACGTTCTGATTCCTGAGTTCTATCTGAAATAGTATTATTCTATACTATCTCATTTTCTTCCCAGTCCTCCCAGATTATCATCAGAGTAATTCTTCTTTTAATTTTTGTGACTGCTTTATTATCTATTTTCCTTAGATTTGTTAACAAGCTAATCATAGTGGTGAAATTTAAAACGTGCGCCATTTAAACATGTAGTGTTTGTGGCTTAGAAACATCTATGGTTTTGCCCTCTGTGACATGAGAAATAGTACTAATGAATTTTAGGTTCTGGAATTACTCAAGTGCTTTTGAACAGTTTCATGTTCCTTGATCAAAGAGGTAGGCGTGTAGGCTGGTCCCAGCTATCACATTTTCCAGGCAAATAGGCAAGACTAGGTTTTCTTTCAACAGGGTGCTTGGGAGTTCTCTGGGCTCGGACACAGTATATAAACTGAGCTGCCTATTTTTTTTTTTTTAACTATACCTGTAGTTGCCTTCTTTGCCAAAAACTAGTAAGTAAGCCTTGTTCAGTTGTGATGAAGTCTTATGTTGGCTACAAAATGTTCTATTTTGATTAAGATAGGATGAAATAAAGCCTGCTGATCTTAGAAGCGTCTTAAGCACGAGTACAGAATCATCATTATATTTTTAGGACAGCAATTTGAAATAATACAAAATTCGCATAACTGATTACAGGAAAAGCTAAATGCCAGTGACATGAAATAATACTGCTGGATGTCACCCTGATGCACTTGCGCTATTGAGCAGACTCTGGAGGACAGTGTTGCACTACTCTCTTCTTTCTACTGCTACTCTCTCTTGCCCAGTGACAGCTCTCAGAATACAGTGATCTGGAGCCGTGTCCGCAGGATTTCAACCCCCTCGTCTGGGAGACCAGGCTGCAGCAGACTTCCCACTTTTTGCATTCCCACTTAGCATTCTTAACACTGTATTGCAAACAACAAGATTATTTTGGAGAGTTTTAATACTGAGGTACTGTTTGGTTTCTGCAGAGGAGTGTCCAATCTAGAGGACTGCATCACCTCAAATGACTGTTTCTAGTGACTGGGTTTTGCAGGTGTGCTCAGCAAGGCGAAAATCAGTTCTGTTACAACAGACTTCATGGAATACCAAGTTGTCAAGGCCCAGAACATTCTCGATCTCTTTGGGCAAACACAGACTGTGGAAAAGGACATGTTTTTTTCTGACAGTGGGACATGAACAAATTGTGCCTTTGGCCTGCTCTGGCTCACAGGCTTACAGGAGAGGGAAACAACCTGTTGATTTCCTTTGAAAGAAACACACAACGGCAGCCTCTCAGCTAGACTGAACTCAAGGTAGTAGAACAACTCCAGTGTATACCACTGGGGGAATCTGACCCGTATTTCTGATTGTGTGAAGGAACGCCCTTCTAGAGAAATGCGTGTGTATACACCCCCCCCTCCCCGAGGGAAATACACAAGGAAAAAAACCCATATATATGTGTGTGTGTGTGTGCATGTTTGTAGACAGTACAGCCCACAGGGATCCTGTTGATAGCATGCAGTTTCTTTGGCCAGTTTCCTTCTTTTCTGTGTGTTTTACGGAACACAGCTGCTCTATAGACCTCAGATACATACTTGAATTAGACTTTAAAAAAAGAAAGTTATCTTCTGTTCTGACGGAATCTTTATCAGCCCAATACAATTGTACTGCTAGAGTCTACGTTATTCCCCGCAAGAAGCAACTCACTGAGAAATGAGGGGCCCTGCCTTAGCACTGGAGAGAACCCTTAATGCTGTGGAAGCAGAAGTTTGTGCGATTTCTTCCCATGGCGGTGTGAGCAGGGGGCTGCAGAAGGCTCTGGTCGTCGGGCGCTACCCAGTGCCTCACACAAGGCTTTGTGCCACCCCGATCCCTCAAGGTGTGTGTGCAGGAGGGTCATGGGCATGCTTCGGAGGGATCATGCCTACCCACATGCTTTCATCTGAGCTTCTGAATACTGTCACAGAGGCTTGCTCGGGGCATTTGCCTAGTTTTAAATTTTTGTCCTTCATCTTGGGCATCTTGCCTTTTAGAGAAGAACCTTGAACCTTGTAAAGGGAGTCGCTTGTGATGTTATAATCAAACACGGAAAAAGTGTGTGACCTTTGTTTTCAAGAGGGCGTGCAGGAAATGGAAAGAGATTTGTTAATGAGACAACACGCAGCCGGAAACGTGCTGGTGGTAATTAATGTGCTGTAGCATACTTTCACACGCAGATGCATGCAGCTAAGCTCCTGTGCACTGCAGAGATGGCATATAACTCGCCAAGCTGCTAGGCCAGCCTCTAGTGAAGGTTTTATTAAGCCGAGACCCGGTATGAGAACTTACCTATATTCTGGTGCTTTCTGGTGATATTTTCCATGCCAGTTTTGTGCCTCAGGGTTGCATCTGAACTGAGTGAAGAATTAATTTCCATGTGGTGAGTTTCTGTGTAGTCTCCACTGTTGTTGCTATCGTATCTGAATGTTTCACTGTTACATCTTTGGGAAATAAGACGTGAAAGGCCAATCTATCAAGTTTCTACTAGGTCTGGAGTGGCTTGTAGTGTTCTCAGAGTGTTTGCTGCTTGATGTGTTCAGAGCAAAAGGCTTGCTAATATCCTTTTCAGCTGAGCGTTCAGGGCATCTGCCAATCTCATTCCACACATTCCGAGTTTACCACTTGGAAAAGAAGAAACATGCAATGGGAGACGATATCTGTCATTATGCATTCAGTCTAGCAGTTGAGGATGGATGTTTAGCCATAGAGACAGGAAGACTGCTGCAACATGTGTGCTCTGAACAGAGATGGCCTCTTTTCCTCAGCTGTAGTTGAGAAGGAGGTTAGACTTCTAACTTAAGGGAACAGGTCTACTTAGGAAAAAAATTGGTTTAAATAACTTGCCAGGTGGCATGCAAGAAAGGTCTGGCAAAGGATTCTAGTTCTTCAGGTTAGCATTCATTCCACTCCTCCAGCATTGTCCCTTCTTCATTCCACGCTCTCCAGTTTCTACAGCAGATGAGGAAGTCATCTAAGGCGACAGTCTGCCTCAGCTGATCCACTGAGTGATGTTCATCCAGTGATTTTGAAGGAAGCCAGGATCACATGGGAACTCTGCTACTGCATCATTAGATCGTATCGTAATACACACGCAAGGGAGGCAAGACAATGTTTTCAAATATTTAAGACCACAGATTTTATTTCTGAGAAACACATCAGAACTAAAGAACCCTCCAGGCAAACTTCCCCACTGTAAATTGTTAGCATGCATGCGAGGTACCAACTCTGGGCTGAATTCCAGGCTCAGATGCTCTCAGATGGAGCCGATAGGATAGATGGATGACTACATATATCCCACAAGAGGATGCTGTGTGGAATATATCTGTTGTAGTGGAGGCAATGATGAGCTATATTAAATATAAATTTCTAGTTTATAATGCTAATTCACAAGCTCCTATTCTTCTCTTATTGCGCTCATTATGAGCATGCCTGTAGGATTTCTCTTAGCTGTCATCTAAACTACTCTGATCTGAGGAAGGATGGGAGCAAGAGATGGGACTCCAGTTCCAAATGAAGTGATTTGTACTCAGGAAATCTTACTGAAAAGGCAAACTGAAGAGAAAAATTATACCCAGAACTTCTAGTCCTGTTTTCCTCTGCATTCAACATGTATGCGTCACTGCAAGCCACTTAAAACCACCCTTGTTGTAGTAGTGCTTTTGAGATCTGAGTGCTCACAGAGTTGCATTATTGATCAATTATTTTTCAGTAGGCAAAGAGGCATTACAAATATACTTACTGCTCTACTAAATTGTCCTTATGCATCCTCACATATGTGATAACTGCTATGCATCATGACTCCCAAACAGACTGAATCATCCTTACTTAATTATTTATCTTGGCAGCCAGAGATAAAAAATGCAAAGGCTAGCACATTTGCTGTGGGCATGGCAACTAAAATGAAGAAACGTGCAAATATTTGGGCAAAACTACACTGTTCAAAGAGTTTCACTGAATGGCTGTCAACCCAGAAATGAAAGGAGGAATGAAACTCCATTACTATCTTGCAAAGGAACAAGGTGTCGCAGGGGAGATGGTTTTGGCTCCTAAACATGACACATCAGGGTCAGAAGATGAAGGCCCTATCTTACCTATCTAGTAAGCTGACACCTTGTTATTCAGTAGTTCATTCACAGCAAAATGCTGCCCAGAGGAGTTATAACTGGTGTCTGTCACTCTAGGAAGTGCTGTGCTTAGCAGAGTTACACAGTGCCTTCCAACCTCCTCGCAACTCCAAGCACCTTTCGTTCTTTTGTGACTGGGATCTTAATGACTCCACAGCAGGGGAGAAAGGACATTCTTCTATGTGCGTAATATTGCACGTTGAATAGTTGCATCTGAAAATAAAGGTAATAGACGATGGTCAAAGGCCTCTTAAATTAAACCAAAGTCATGGGCTTTTTTTCTTTGAGAAGCGTGCAAGTTTGCAGCCTTCTGGACTCAAAAGAGGAACTCTAAGGGAAAGCAGTACATAGGCCTTACATCTCTAGACATTTTTGAGGATGTCATTCTTCCATAGTCCGCTACATTCGTTACAGTTTAGCTGCAATGGATCATGCCTTTTCATCTTCATCTTCTCTTAAAGATACTACCAGCCCTCCACACCCCCCTTCCCCGCCCATAACAGAGATGCTCATTCCTATCTGCTACCCCTTTCAGACTGTCACTAAGTCCGTGAGGGGCTTGGGGAAACACGGTGGCCATGTCCTATTGACTCCTACCATGTACTTGGATCTGTTCGTGTCTCGCCAGAAGATACGCTTCCAGCATGGCTATGCTTATAAAAACTGCTCTGATACGCGGTATTGTGGCTCTGCTGATTTCAGGACCTTGCTGTTAGTACAGATGTAATAGCTCATCCTGGCAGGGGTTCAGCTCTGGTAACTGTGCAAAGCCATGCTGTTCTTGTGAGATGGGCTCTGGTGGTGTTTACTGAGGAAATGGATTCTCCTCTCCAGGTCTATTACATCAAATGTAAAGTCATGTATGGGAGTGCTAAAATGAAAGTAGGTAATTAAAAGTATTGAAACATGTTTATTTTACCATATTTAATCCTTGTTGACCAGTTCTTTACTTCTGAAAGAGGAAATGTACTGCTAGCATAATCCACACAGTGAGAGAAGAACCATTTTGGTTTAACTATGGTTGCAAAATACCACTGAGAAAAGGCCAAGTGACGCTGTGGAAGGGAAAAGGAGCCGGGCAGATCCCAGGGAGCTTTCTCTCTCATTGTTTGTGTGTAAGGATGGGTGGGGCGTGACAAGAGAATTAAATGTATGCATCGGTTAGAAAAGACAGAAGGCAACTGCAGTCAAACTGCTGCTTTAATTTAATGTATGTCTTCATTATACATTGTGGCAGAGCATGGAGAGCAGAGAATAAACCAAAGGAGCCCTTGGCTAATTATCAGCATGCTAATATGACCACCTTTTTGCTCCTTAAACTTGTACAAGTAATTCTTAGATGTGTATCACAGCTGCGTTGTATGAAACAATTTTTAAAATTCTGTCTTCCCAATTCTTTTTTGCTCTATTTATACAGCCTTTGCTAGAAAACTATATCCTTGTATATATACGCTTTCTGTAGAACCTGTGAATCTTCTGTCGGGAATGTTCCTTACCCAATTGCTCAGATGTGAGGGGTTTTAAGGATGGGGGATGTGTGAGGAAGCTCCATGGTTTTGTGCTGAGATAGCACGTGCAGCCATTTAATTCGCATTTTGATATCTACGGACTAATTCTGCTTCTAACAACACAGCCAGGAATACAAACTAACTCCACCGAGTGCAGTCGAAGTAGTTTCTGACGCTGTGGAAAACTGGATCTTTCACGCTCCGAGTTTCCCCCCCTTGTGTAAACCGGGTGAAAAAGCACGAAGGGGGTAAAGAACAGTGTTCTGCCAAGGAGATCTGTGACCACCGAGACATCTTTGACACGAGCATTTGCAGTATCTCCTCTGAAAACCCACACGGCGCTGCCGATTCCTAAAGCAGTCTCGCAGGAAGTGGGTTTCTGCTCGGCTTCGGCCCCTGAGGCACTGAGGCGGGAGGGCGCCCCCCTGCGGACGCTCGCCAGGCCCCGCCGCGGCCCGCCCGCCCCGCGAGAGTAGGGCCCCGCGGAAAGCCCGGCAGGCGGAATCTCGGACGGGAGGCCGGCTCCACCGAAAGCCCGGCGGGAGGCGGGGTAAGCGAGCCGCCGGGCGCGGACGGGAAGCCGGCTGCCCGCAAAGCCCGGCGCACGGATCGCGGGGCCGGCCCGAAGATGGCTGTGGCGCGCGGGCCGCTGCCGCTGTAGCGCCGC
>Ga0065711_1050627_pt1 | contig 10739 bp, 3 predicted proteins | sample Hoacrofraction12_FD_59098 | JGI IMG/M metagenome (GOLD analysis project Ga0065711, IMG submission 59098) | Hoatzin crop microbial communities from Cojedes, Venezuela - Epithelial fraction 12 v2 (version 2) | ecosystem: Host-associated > Birds > Digestive system > Esophagus > Crop | place... | reverse complement strand
TCCTAAGCCTCATCTAGTTAAAAAAAAAAAAAAAAAAGTCATACTAATGAATGCAAGCAAAACTGAGGAATAGTTTTTTGATTCCAGTGAGAGAAATTTGAGACTACTAATTTCAGAGGAATCAAGAGCAAGTTTAATAGAAATTTGTTTTCAAACAATCCTGTACTTTTCATGGTAGGAAAATCTAGCAACAAATATTTAGAATACTTTAGACTTTGGTTCCTCGTGTTAGTGTGGGGGAGCCTTGATGTAAGTAATGATCAGACTCTTTGCTTTGGGCATGTTTTTCTGTTTAATAGTTACGTATTATACATTGCACCCTGTTTATTATTACTAACTATTAAATTTTTAATATTTAGATTCGGCGTTTGAGGATTGAGATAGAAAAACTTCAATGGTTACATCAACAGGAACTCTCAGAAATGAAGCATAACCTAGGTATGAAAAAGGCAGTCCAAAATAGTGTGTCAGTTTGTTGTCCTAAATAGAAGATCCAAATGCTTGTAATATGTATTTCCTTCATCATATGATACTACAGTTTGTCCAAGTGGAGGACATAAAACCTTATACAATGTGTTGTGCTGATGTTAGCAGACACCTATTGAGTATGTACACAAAGTTGCTTCTGTCTCTGCATAGTAAGCAACATGTGTTCATCCCTTAGACAAATTTAGGCTAACGAGAGCTTTTGATAGGAGAGAATAACTCTTTTGATAGGAGAGAATTTCATGCATCATTGGATAATCCCTCTTCATGAGATATTTTATGCTTATTACTTCATTCTAATTCTCATATGAAGCAGATTCTGTTAATATAGCCGCTGGGGGAAACTGCTTCCTCTGGTACCTTTGGAGATTGTAGCTGACATTTTGGTTCAGATCAGCTGTTGGTGTACACACTTACTTATTTGTTTAAAGTGAGTAGTGAACCTTGACTCAGTCTTCATGCCAGACTGTTAGTGAAAGAAGTTCAAAATACTACCTGAAACAGATAAAAGAATATTCCTCCTAGGAGGGGGATTTTCAGCTCTACATTCGCTCAACCATATGGGCAGGAAATGAAACTATGATTAAATGTAATTCCTCTTAAATTATCCTTATTTAATGCACTGACTGTAGGAAGAAGGTTGCAATTGAATTATCAAGTCTTCTTTAAGCTACGTGTGGTCCAAACAGCCCCAGGACTGTGTAATACAGTGTCCTCATCCACTTTTTAACTCTCTTTTTACAGAGTGTATCTGGAATGGAAGTGAATTAGGGGCAGAATAACTCCATATTCAGACTCGTGTCTTTGGTTTGTTAGTAACGTTCTGCTCTTTCAAATCAGGGTAGACCAGTTTCTCCACTGCTGCAGTCCAGTTATAGCAATCTTCAGAATTACTTGGGTATGGCAACAACTCATCTGTAACTCACAAAACTGAATATATAGGTGTGCTCAGAAATAAAAGAAAAATCCTTTAAACCCTTTGCCACCAGTCTTAAGCTACTGATTTAAATAAGCACCTTTAGTGGTGTTTTGAAAGTGTGTCAACTTCAGAGATTTTCAGAAGAGTCAAAGATTCATCCCGAGTCAACATGGCTAGAATCGGAATTCTTTATTTGTATTTGCCCGCTTGCTTGAAGATTCTGTCAAGCTCTGTTTCACTCGTAGTCACTCATAGTGACTGAGGTATCAGTTCATGACTGCATTAATAGTGGGTGGTTCTCAGAATAATCTTGAAGTAAGGCTCAAATTTACAGCTTTATTCATGCAGTGATGAGTTCTTACGGGTTTGTCAGTGTCCTTCTTGGAACTTTCACATTTTTTCTTTGCAAAGAAACCAAGATACAATGAACAATTGATTCGCTGTTATGTATGAGAAAAGAGAAGAAATATAATTCTCTCTATTTTCTGAATATTGGAGCAGAACAAAAGTTTGGGCTTGTAATGACAAAGTATGTTAGCAGCAGCTGCGTACACCCTTTTTGTCTTTATGCTGCACCTAGTACACCTGGACTCTGATCCTTTGTGGAACATCTAGAACTTAAGTGTTAAATGGAAGGTAATGGTTAAGGGTAAAAATCATGGTGCCAGAATAAGGAAAGAAGATGGAAGGAAGGTGTTCATTTGTTGACTAGGTATGAAACAAGGATGCCCAAACTCAGGGAAAATTTTGGCTGTTAGCTTTAATTTCATGTTGTCTTTAAACTCATGAAAATTATTGGTTTGCACCTTGCTGTTGAGGGGGTGGAAAATGGAAAACTCATCTTCCTTTGCATTTTGAGTAGAACTGACAATGGCTGAAATGCGTCAGAGTCTAGAACAAGAACGAGATCGTTTGATTGCTGAGGTGAAGAAGCAGCTGGAATTGGAAAAGCAGCAAGCAGTGGATGAAACTAAAAAGAAGCAGTGGTGCGCTAACTGCAAGAAAGAGGCCATTTTTTATTGCTGTTGGAATACTAGCTACTGTGACTATCCCTGCCAACAAGCTCACTGGCCTGAGCATATGAAATCTTGCACACAGTCAGGTAATCTTGCTCTGGGTTGCCTGTTTCACAGCTGAGGGGATTAGGGTGGGTGGAATACACAGTGACTCAATATTCTTCATTTGCATGGGCGCAGATGTACCTGTGAAGAGTGACTCATGGCCTGGGGCACATGAGTAGCGGCTACTTTCTCTTTTTTCCTTTATTTTAGCTACTGCAACACAGCAAGAAACAGATACTGAAATTAGCACAGAAACATTAAATAAATCATCCCAGCCCAGTTCAAGTGTGCAGTCTACGCCCACAGAAACAGCCAGCACCCCTAAGGAAAAGGAAGGTTCAGCTGATAAAAGCAAAGAGAGTGTTACAGTAAGTATCATTTGGTCACTTCGAACAAAAAGAATATGTAAGATTTCTCTGAAACCTACCCCTAAAGGCTTCCCTGGATCAGCCAGGAATGTATGACTATTTGCATATTTCAAAAAGTGTGATTTGGGGAGTGAGACAGGGTGTTGTGGTGTGCTGTTTTGTTTTTTTTTTTTTCTTCATCTTGGCAAAAAAATCTCCTTCTGTCCTCTGGAAACACCCTTTCCCCTTCACTCATACCCAATAAAAACCTGTGTTGGCTTGACTCATCCTTCCAGCCAAAGGGGACTGGACCTCTTTCTCTCTCTCTCTCCAGGACCCATCAGTGTAGCTTCTGGTCTGGATCTTTCGATACAAGTTGCCTTCTGATAAGCAATACTGACTGCAGCACTTCCAAGCCCTTCTTGCCTGGGGGTTCAGAGGCCAAGCTCAAGACCTGCATTCAAATCAACTTACTTTATCAGAACAGACTGCCACTAGGGTACCACAATGTTCCATAACACTGATACAACAATTCACCTGGATCTACAGTTAACGGAGCAGTGTGCAGTTACGAAATCCTCCATAGCATCTACTCTGATAGTGTTCAGTAGGCAAGGATGAGCAAATGCTCTAATAAAAGGGACTTAACATTGCATATATAGAAAATGTTTATAGAGAAGATTCTGCTTCATGGGTAGGGCTTGACTATTAGCAATTTCAGCATTGTTTTTCTTCTGCCCTTGCAAGATTTATTAAATGAAAAATTTTAGTGGGGGGCCGATTCTTCAAACCCTTACACATGATCCCCCACATCAGTAGGAGCCTTGTTGTATTTTAAAATATTAAAAGCAAACTAATTTTGTAGTATTGTGATTCCAGCATGATGTCTCATTGAGATAGTCCTATAGAATTGGGAAGCATAGTAAACTAGAGAGCTGTGTTCATTTCTTGACACTTTTGCTACTGTCTGGTGTTAGATCTCTGGGCTTCACATGTCATCTAAGGGAGTAACTTGGGAAACAGATTTGAAGAGGGGGAAAAAGGATGTGCTGTTCCACCTGAATGCTTTGGTGAAGTTAGTTAAATTCTAGCTCAGTTGATGTTCGTATGCATTGTTTGTGGCAGCACAACCTTTGTACAACTGGGGAAATAGGGGATGGGAGAAAATCAATGACCTAAAACTTTTGCCAGGGAATATTCCAGTTATACAAATCTGGAATTGCTTTCACATAGATGTTCTACCTGAAACATCATGCTGTACACATTGATCATGTTCATAATTTGAACTTTGTTTTATTAACAAAGAAGTAACCTGTGAATTCATTAAGATGCAAATTTTTAACACAAACAAAACATCCAACATAAATTTCATATAATAATAACAACTAGGTGGAATTTATGTAAAAGCTGAGACTTCTACTGAGGTTGCCTGTGCTGTCTCTGCAGATAGCAACAGGTGTGACAAGCAACCAGCCTATAAAACTGGTCCAGGTACCGCAGACCACCACCTATATTCCAACTACTCAACCCACAATTGTAAGTACAATATCATCATTTCAAGTCTGCAGTAGTACTGTTCCTGGCATTAAAATTGCTCAGTATTTCTGGGGGGTTGTCTCCATCTGCTGTTCTATCAAGATATGAATTCACTGGTATAGTCTCAACTTGCAGTGCAAAATGTCTTATTTTGCTGTGCAACATTCCACCCTTGTATTTCATCATTCATTATTACAAGGATTCAGAAATTGTCATTAAGTATAGCAAAGGCACTGAGGGCAGTCAGACTTCCATTTTACATTATTATGTTAGTTATTTGTCCATTTTGTGTATATACTTGACCACAATATCATTGTAAATATATAGAATTCATTTTAAATATCTTCTTTGTCTATGGTATCCTAGAGAGATTTAATTAATTCTGAGCTATGTTTGATATTCCTGTGACATCTCAGTAACTAAGAAAGAAAATATGCATTCATCAGTAGTGTATCTCCCACGCAGTCTTGCACATGAGTGTTACAAAATTATGAGAAACACCATTGGAATCAGACCCGTTTTTTTCCGTCAAAGACTTAACCAAGGACACTTGAATTCCCTAGTGTCAGTCACAAGAGATGGGACAGAAGTGAGTTCGAGTTTTGTATGTGATGCACCGTAATATCCCATTGTTTGAACTGGTCGTGTTCTGCAGTACTCACTCCAGAGTCAGCATGGCAGCTGAGCTGACGCTCTTCTTGCCAAAAAGAAATGCCGATACTGCACTGGTGGCTGAACGGCTCTGTCTCAGTGGTGGGTTCAACAGGGAAGCTCCTGTGTGGATAACTTCAGTTCATTTTCTGACGGAAGTTAGATAGTTAATAACGATGTACTAATTTAACAGTGTACCTTAATCACAGTGTGATTGTGAGGCCCAGTTTGCTGTAGAAGTTACTCTGTCTTTCTCCTTGTGCGCACACCCCCGTGTGCATGCGTGCACAGCCAGCCGCTGGATACATGCCTCTGTGTGTGTACGTCTGTGGATGCACGCACATGCATGCATACATACAGCATTTCATAGCCATTATATTCCACACACGTTACTGCTTTTAGTGGGGATCACGACTTTTCACATTCCTAGCAGCACGTTAACTCATTTTGTCTCAACTGAGAACACTGTGCACCTTTGTGGCATTGGCCCTAAGTTGCTTGGACTGAATTACCATAACAGCAAGGTTTTCTGTGTGTTCTAATTTCAAACATCAAAGACATTAGGCTCTTTTGTGAATAGCTGAGAGGTTGTAAGATCATAAGGTGTTTTGTGTAATACTCAGAAAAAAGGAGTTTACCTTCGTTGGTTTTCTGTAATACAAAGTGCATTGAGTTATGTAAAGCATCATTGGAACGTCTGAAAGGTTTCAGCCTTTATTTGTGCATGTTTAAAACTTTGTACACATTTGCATTAGTCTTGCACAGCTACAGACACCTCTGTATGCTAATGACTGCACGTGCAATTTAAATAATTTTAAACCTTAGTGCATGTTTAATATGTATGCAAAATGTACATATGTGTAAAACTGGCAGAGGTGGAAAATTTACCTCTCAGGGAATGATCTTTTAACACATTTAAGGAGTCTCATACATTCCATATCCTGATCGCTGTAAGAACTGAAACTTAATTTTTTTCATTTGTGTAAGTGTGTATATTTAAAGGGCGATTGTGGCAACCTTCATTTCCCCACCTGTAGTGCTAACAGTGACTTAGATAATGGCTACTTTAGGGTTCAGCTTGCACTTTGTTTCCAGCTAGGGAGTTCTTCCTCTGAACAACTTCCAGTATATCTTCTGGGTACCTTTCCACTGAACCCTCTATATGCATCTGAAATCATTACAAAATGACAGTAACCTTGCATTTATTTACCAGATTGGTTCCATGTTTGATTTTTATTCTTTCTGCAGTTAAAATAATGTAAAAATATGAATTCATCATCTTTGCATTCCAGGGAATGGAATGAGTGGGCTTCTGGAAGGCACAGACTTTGTCACAAAGGAGCTGATAAACGCTCTAGGCTGTAATCCATCTCAGCAGGGATGCTCACAATCGTTGCTGAATACCATTAAGACACTAATGTGGTTTCTTAAAACGGTGTGGGGAAACACTGGGCTTCAGTGAAAATGTATTTCTTCTTCCATGTTCTCTTCAGAATATCACACTGCCATCAGGGGGAAGATCTGTGCATCCCTTTCAGATTCCTCAACATCTCCCTTCCTGTTTCTTCCACAAACTGTTATGAGCTGAAATGGATGCATTTGGCTGATCACCACTTGTGCGTCATGGGAATTGTACCAAAACATCCTTGCAGTTTGTATGGTATAGACATCTCTAGACTTTCTCCCGGTTTTGGCAGAAGGTTAAGATACACACGTAAGATTCAATAAATCCTCTTCCAGATCTTCCAGAGTGATGTGACCATGACCAGATTGTTGAACATTTTTGTGCCTTTGTCTCTGCATCTGTAGAATCAATTACCACCTATAGAGATGTCCTGAAACTTCATTTGTCAAGATTTATAAATCATGATCTGTATGATGGAAGTGAAAAGTTTATTCTATATTAATATTTTTACAGGGTGTATAAGACAGTTCCCAGTAATGCTGAATGTTTTTGTTACTGACTTGTGCAAAAGTTAACTTAAGTACTTTTTTGTTCAAATGGATGTTCTTTTTTCTCTTCTGTGTAGACTGAATGCATGGGGGAGTTCCGCTGGGGAAAAAGATTTAAGTAATGTGTAACATGAATATACTTATAAACAAGGGTATTTTTGTACTCCAGTTTGATTTGTCAAAACTTTTTCAAATGACAAAGGATTTTCTTAGCCCTTTTTCCTCTTCCCATGTATTAGTTTGGGGAAAATACATAACTGGATGTAGTAACTATGAAAACTGAATTCTCCAAGCACAGACAGAGTGTGTACAGTACCTGCAGGACCACCTGTCCCTGTAATTGTATAGTAATAATAATACAGAAACCCTCTTGGCTATAGGAAAGTAATGCGCTACTTTCTACGCTGGAATGAGGTAACACTGCGGTAATAAAGGTATTAATTCTTGCACAAAATTGGAACTTGTTCTGGATTTTCCCTGGAAAAGAAATCTCTATTTCTGTGGTCATGTTTATGTGACCTTTGACATAACAATATGTTTCTCTTGGTTTTAATCCACAGACCATTCCTGTAGTGGTAAGTCCTTCTGCTGGGACAGTGGCAATGAGAACTGGAGTTCAGTATGTTCAGACCACAATGCCAGTCCAAGTACGAAGAGTCTAACTGCTAACAAGAAGTCCATACAATTGTTGGAATAAATAAATCTAATAGAAATGTGAAAAATAAACACAGTTCTTTGGATTAACCTCAAAGGTTCAGACTTTAGCTTTGTGTATGTGTACAAAGCATTAACTACACTACATTAATGTAAAGCATTAGCGCTGGCTTAGAAAAGCTGAGGACAGGTAAGATCCATATTAAATCTATGCTTCTTTTGTAAATAATGTACAATTTGTGGATGTCATTAAAGTTAGAGTACCATCTCCTTTTTATATTTCTATTGACTTTAACTTATAAAGAGTGTTTGAAGTTGGAAAAGGAAGGTTTAAAACAGCTTTATCGCAAGCTAACACTGAAAGCTGGTCTTGGGAAATTGCAGTCATGCATCAAATAATATAATCATGATAATCTGGACAACTCAATTTGCATTTGGATTGGCAAAAATATCTGCACTTTGGAACATTTGTAGAATTTCTTTGAGCAACCAAATAATGAAGGGTATCTCTTTTCAGTTAATTGTATTAGGCAAATTATGACATTTCCAATCTGTGGACCTGAAATACAGAAAGATTTACATTGTTTTTCACAACGACCAGACTGTTTAAAATTTATATTGTTTACAGGTTACAATTAAGTTGAAACTTCCTTCAGTCCAATATCAGAAAAGTTGCAAAGTGTAATACCAGCTGGTTGAGACATGATTTCTGATCATTGATATCAAAGCTTGAGAAAAGTGAAGTTTTTTCCTATGCGTCACAGTTTGGTTTTCTTTTTTAAAAAATCCTCCAAAAAGGACTTTAAAAAGGTTTTTGAATGGAGCAAGAACTAAGTGTGGCGAAAAACATGGACTGGGAAACATGGGCAAAGGACTTCTGATGCTGGGCCAGAGCATGTATTATTTAAATGATGGAATTTATGTTTTTATGTAAGCATGAAACAGTACAGTATGAGAGAAAGTAACCCCTGAAAATGCTGTCTGTTACACTTATACTGTAGTACCATTTTGTATGTTGTGTAAAACAAAAGCATTGAACAAAGCAAAGGTGATGTATGTATATGAGAAAATTAATTGTATGATATCATTCCAGTACATTCTGTTGTACATTTTAGTCATGTTGATTTCTCCCATTGTTTATAAAAGAATGCGGTTTGTACAGTCTCCAGCTAGTACCCATATTAGAGGGAAAAAAGTATTAGAAGAAAAAAAGCGAGAACAGAATATTCGTGAATTGCAGTTGTGTCAAAAATAGCCTAGCTGGCCTTATTTGTGAAGCATAATTGCTTTTAGCATATGGAAGTATTTTTTCACATTTTCTTTGTATAAAATTTGTATTAAACTTAAATATCTTTTTTGACAATTGTGTTTCTTTGTGACTAAGACAGGTGACACACACAATATGCTTTGGGTTCCTCCAATTTTTCAAGAAACTTCACAATTTTTTTATTAAACTGTTTGAGAAAAAAAAGTTGTGTTCCTGGATTTCCAGTTTCGTTTCAGTCTGGATGGATGTTCATTTCTGCACAGTCTCCAGATCATAGATATTTTCACTTCAGTTGGGGTCTTCTGTCTCAGAAGTGTGGGACCTTTGAATCCAAGCCTGTCAAATTTGATAAAAAGAAAGCAGCGCTGGCAGTCTGTAAATATGAAGCCATTTCTGTATAAAACTCGGTAGCATCCATTTTCTCTCAGTTTTAACAGCAGCAAAGGTCCATTGCTTGTTGTGTAACATTTATGCGTTGGTTGGATTGGGGCTGGACAGATACGCGTAGTCTTGTTAGGTGTATTTGTGGGTTAGAAACGCGCACTTTCACGAGGAGTACAGTTGTAGCCCTCTAAGAGGGCATGGATTGGGCAAGGCTGCTGTGGGCTTCTTAATGGTCTGTAAGAAGAAACAGGGAGCTGACGAAATAGCTCACCATAAAATCTTACTGTGAATATTGTCTTCAAGTCGTTGTCTCCTGTAGTTACCTTGTTAGCATGCATTTGTAAAACAACTGAAGTTAATGTTCCCAGTGCTGCTGTTTAAAGAAAAGCACAAATCTTGAAAGCTTGAAATGGTTTGGCATTCCCCATGGAATTTGAATGCTTGTCCTTGTGTTAGGAGAAAAATGAGAGATGAACAAGTAAAAAATTGTTATAGGAAACCACACTGCTTTCTGAAGCCTGTTTCAGCTTGTTTTTTTCTTTTAATGGACATTGCTTTTTCCATAAAAGAGTTGTTTTCTTTCCTTATGAGAAGTAATACGTGACCAAATCCTAGTAAAGATTTATATAAGTATACAATAAGAATTTCCAACAAGAGATCAAAGTATCATCTTGGATGTTCTGGTGACTGTATTTTTTCTACATTTTAGCTAGTTACAGCGTGAAGTTCACTGTTTTTCTGAAGATTATTCTGTGTTAACTGAAGTGAAGAAAGAACACATCTCTGGCTTGGACGTTATGGGAGGAGATGACACTGATGTGGTATGAATTTAAGATAGGCTACAACTTTTTTTAATGTGTGATTAGATGCCATGACTAGGCATAAGCTGTGTCCGTCACTTGTGTCTAGAGTATCCCTCTACCCTGTGTAGCGTATCCCTTGTTTATTTTGGATCCAAGTATTTTGGGAAAAATTACTGTGCTGGGTCTGGAATTTTTACCTCTGATGGTGAAGTTTCATCCGTTGAGGTACCTGACTCAGTCCTGGACTGAAGACAGAGGCGGGATGGCTGTCCTTTGACCGTCTAGCTGCAACTGGTGATGCCAATGATCGGTGGTTGAGTTGATGGGGGCCAGGAGGTCATAAATTGTAAATGATGAAAGGCCTCTTTGGCCTTATACCATCCTGGGAAGACTTGGTTTCACCCTTCAGCTACAGGCACTGGATGACCCTCGGTTTGCCATCCTGTGTTATCACCTACTGAAAGACGTGGGCCTGTTACTGCTGATTCCTCTGGTTTTGAGGACAAAACTAACTTGTCTTGGAGACTGAGCTAAGAAATCCCTATATTGGATGGGGCCAAGCTCTTTTCAGTGGTGCCCAGTGACAGGACAAGGGGCAATGGGCACAAACTGAAGCACAGGAAGTTCCGTCTGAACATGAGGAAGAACTTCTTCCCTCTGAGGGTGACGGAGCCCTGG
>Ga0065711_1050625_pt1 | contig 10739 bp, 5 predicted proteins | sample Hoacrofraction12_FD_59098 | JGI IMG/M metagenome (GOLD analysis project Ga0065711, IMG submission 59098) | Hoatzin crop microbial communities from Cojedes, Venezuela - Epithelial fraction 12 v2 (version 2) | ecosystem: Host-associated > Birds > Digestive system > Esophagus > Crop | place... | reverse complement strand
CTGGAACGGGTTGCCCAGAGAGGTAGTGGAGGCCTCATCCCTGGAAACATTCAAGACCAGGTTGGACAGGGCTCTGAGCAACCTGATCTAGTTAGTGGTGTCCCTGCTCACTGCGGGGGGGTTGGACTAGATGACCTCTAGGAGTCCCTTCCAACCTGAAACTTTCTATGATTCTATGATTCTGTGATTCTAAATTAGGCTTTTTATCATGAACACTAGCTAATGTGCTTCTCTCTGCTCTATGGTGTGAAGAAGAGCAAACGAAAATTAAAGGACTGGAAATGTTCTCCAATATGCATCTGGTGAGTAAAATATTCTCAGTATTCTTCTGTTGCTTCAACCATGTGAATCTAAGTTACTAGAAAATCATGTTTTGGAGGCTTTCCAAATTATTAGGGTTAAGTTGTGAAATATTTTATGTCATGTAGACTTCTGTGTGCTGAGTAGTTCCCTAGAAAATCTTTGGTTATTGGTGATGGGAGAGTGACACTGTCTCCTAAATGTAAGATAAGGAAAAACTTAGCTTGATTATAGTATTAGTATACATTCACAACATGACAGGTGTAAGAAATCTGGAAAGGAAGGCAAGAGACCAGCATAGATAAATCGAGACCTGCTGGTCAAACTAAAGGACGAGAAGGAAATGAACAGGCACAGGAAACAGGGATATGTATCATGAGAAGAGGAGAGGGATGCTGCGCAGTTATGCAGGGTTGGTGTCAGGAAAGCCAAGGCACGGGTGGAGCTGAACTTGGCAAGGGATGCTAAGAATAATAAGAGGGTCTTCTACTTTTCTATTTTCTTGATTATAGCCTGGTAAAATATATCTTCTCGGAGACTTCTGCTTCCTTCTTGCTTTACAATAGTCCCTGTGATGTCTTTTGTGCAGACCTCTTCTTATTTTGCCCTTGACTATTATCAGCACTGAAAGATTTGCTTAGAGGCAGTTTTTCTTCAAATGTTTGTTTCTTTTTGTTGTTCATTCAACCAGTCTATTAAACTAAATAAATGTAGTCAATTCAACAGACATTTCAGCAACTGGATCCTTAAGGAACTTTTGATTTAAATTTCTATATGAAATTTTAGGGTTTCCTTTACAATGAGAACTGCAGTCTCCAAATATACACGGTTTTTTCTTGATGCTTCAGGGTTTCATCAATGGGTGAATAAACTAATTGAATAGTTATCAGTATAAATCCCTCTCTTTGTAGTTGCTTGGCTGCAAAATTCAATTCTGTGAAATATAAATATTTTTAAAGATAAAATAAAAAAACCCCAACACAACAGCTTTTGTTTGTTTGATTGATTGGTTCATTTTCAAAATCACCTTTTGTGGTGCAGGAGAAATGTAAATACAAAGACAAATAGAGAAAATGTAGAAAAAGAGGTTTTTATCTGTGTATCAGGACACAAAATAACATGTTATACCTAGTTTAAGATAGAAAATTTGCAGTTTTCCACTGCAGTTCACCTAAACAGGGTAACGCAGAAAGCCAGAACACTATGAGCTCAATGTTTGCTACAGATAATACCAGAAGAAGGTTAACAGTCGTAAGTCAGCTACACCACACATTTCCATGAAAGTACAGAAGAAGACGATGCTGACTTTCATGAGGTATAAGAACTATGGCAAAAAAGTAGTTAACTGTCAGACAAAAGCCTCCTTAACTACGAAATTCCTGAAGGTCTTTTACCTGGTGCCTACCTTTTATATGCATCTGATACTTCTGCAGATCTATCTGTTTTTATAGACCAAATAATACTGTGGTGGTGGTATGTTCGTATCTTTCCCTTATCCTTGCACTCACAGTAGACATCTTCCATGCAGAAAGATCTGGAAGCGGTGTAACAAGAAGGCTTCCAGTGCCCTTAGCCCTGCTGCATCACCTCCTGCAGGTTACTGAGCACATCCACAATAGTATCAGGAATGTCTTTCTACAAAACTCTAGGTGTATATCGGCACAAAGGACAATTGGATGCTCTTAATGCTTCACATAAATGAAAATGCTGAGACACTAGTGACATGAGGAGAGAAACTTCACAATTCACAAAGAGTTATAAAGCAGGTATGTTTATTGCGGTGCCGGGTGCAAGGGGGATCGCTCCTCCTAACTTGCACACCAAGTCACAAAGCATGCACCTATTTATTACAAAGTTTACCTAAGTAGGCTGGATTATTGTAATTATTTCTAGGAATAGGCAAGATTATTATAATTATTTCTAGGAATTCATTATCATACTCCACCCCTCTTTAGCACTTGCGTAGTGTCATCTGGTGGTCGTCTGTGGGGGTCTTCTGGATGAAGGCTTGTAGTTTTACTCGCTGTGTGCTTTCACCTTTGGCTCAAAAATTCCCAAGTTGTCTGTGTTGGCTGAGTCCCAAACCATGGAACCAGTTTCACCTAGAGCGTTGCTTCTTACGGACAATAAAGTTCTGGTTATCAGTCCTTATCAGTCCTTGTTTTTCTCTTCATTTGTCTCGCAAGCAGTCCTTGTTAGCAACATTTGAGCTCACAGCAGTCCTTGTTAGCAAGGTTACAAAGAACACAACTAAACTAAATGTCAGCGGTTAACTCTTACCTTAACATACCTGCAAAACTATATAAACAAATTAAACTGAAGTTGTAACAAAATCTAGCTAAACTTCGATTTCCCACATCACTAGCTAACCACAGACTGAAAAGAGTTTAAAATGGCCGACAGGAACCATCCAGGTATCCTGTCTTTGTGCTCAGGGTATACAGCTGGAGTTTGTCTAGACTTTACAATGCATGGCACAGTAGTTTGCGGTATATACACTTCTAACTACTGACTGATGCTTCAAAAAAGAATATTTTTTGCCTTTCTTCTCCTTCCTTTACTTCGAACTTCTTTCTTTGCTCCTTTTTTCCATGCTGATGGACATGTTAGAGGAAGTTATTAATATGCAAAACAATTCCCTCTAGTATCTTAAAAAAAAGGGCAACATTTTATTATGTCTAATTGTATGGAGTGAACTGCAAACTGATAAACTGTCTGCGGATGTCACAAATCTTTACACCTACACTGCATAGGATTTCAAATACTGTAGCTTTTTACTGTGTAATTTTAAAACCAGTGAATATAGCAATGAGTTATCAGCATTTGCTAAAGTAAATATATTTAACTGTCTTTCTCATGATCTTCAGTAAAACAGTAAGACAACTGCAAAGATTTAATGGACATTTACTACTTAACAATTCTTTCTTAGGCAGGTAACATAATATTTGCTATTATTGTTATTATTATTATTACATAACCGTATATATTATTATATAATAAACAGTATTTCTGTAGTACCTGTGAATAGACTTCCTCAAAAGCAAGAATTTTATTCTACATCAAAAGTCAGTTTTGAATACATTTTCATTTTGTATAAGGAAAAACAAATAAAAAAGCCCACAAATAAACTAACAAAAAAACATAAATCAAAACTAACCAACCAAAAAATCTCTAAAAAACAAAACACAAAAGAAACGCATAAAGAATCCAACATAAGAAAAAGTCTAAGGGATTAATACACACTCAAATGAGCAACTGGCCTGCTACTGCTGTTGCTTACCATACAAGACGACTTCCCATCTAACTCCTGCAATACATCTTGCTGCCTTCTTCTTCCTAAATTGCCACAGAAGAAAAGTTGTGGGAAAGGTAACAGTGACATGAGTTTAATAATAGCATTATTGGAAAAGAATAGAGATGGAGCTTTCTGCTGCTCCTAACTCTCCTCAAAATAGTTTCAGTATGTTGATTATCCAGCCAGCAGGGAGAAACATTGATTATGTTTTGTTGGTCAACAACGACTTACCTATACCCTGGCTGAATGACCAGCAGGAATACATGGACTGATGAACTAGCCAGCTTAGAGGTCTGAGCTGCATCCAAGCTGCTAAATAGCTTGAACAGCACAGACAGTCTCTTAGCTATCAATGGGCCCAGAAATTACTTTAAGTATGGATACAGTTTACAAGTTATGTAACAGAGATGGTTCCTCTATCTAATATCTGGAATGATGGAAATAGATGTTAAGGGACTGGGCTAAAGGAACAGAGGAAGAAGAAAACAACAATCTTAGGATATGTCTATATTAGAATTTAGTTTGGCCCTTGAGAAAAAGATCTGCAGAGCAAAACAGATGGTGCTGAAGATCCAATATTCAACTTCTGGTTTTCAGGGGAGTTCTTCAGATTAGTTGTTGTCTGGTCCTAAGAGATGAAGGTTCATTAATGCCAAGAATGCGTAAGATGTGCTTCTGGGGTGCAAAATCTGGTTCAGTTTCATCTAAGAGGTATCTAGTTTGTGAGCTCCAAGCCTGCACTGTGATGCAATCTGAAATCCTATGACTGGAAGCAATAACTGGAATTTGTTTGCACTCTTAATCTAAACAAATTTTAGACACACCCTTAGGCATTAGGAACTGTTCATTCCTTTTTTCTCTGTTTTATGCATTGCTTGTAGATTGTATGTATGCAGTTCTCTGGATGTCTACAAGCATTCACGATATTAGTAGTGACTAATGGAAATATTTTATTTTAAAGTACATCCATTAAGAATTAGCTTAGTCATAGGATGAAAAATAAATTACTAAGAAATCTGTAGCTGATAAAACTCTATTTTTTACTTCAAAGATCCAGGTTGTGAATAGAGTGACTGAAATGTTCATTTAGCATTAGTATCACATGTTTCCTCATAATGCATGATGTAATATGAAGGATGTGTAGATATCCTCTAAATTTGCTGAGCTTTTTTCAGTGTGCGCGTTCTCTGCCACATAGACTACGTTTTGCTAACTAGGTCTGGAATTCACAAAATGTGGTCAATTTGTTGAAGTTATCTGAAATGATCTTAAGATATAAATTCCTCAAAATACTGTAACAATTTAAATTTATACAGGTGAGCATGGTGAGAACTGGCAGCCAACCATGTTTTATAATGGCAAAAACATGACTTTTTTTGATCTTATTAAAGAAAACAAATTTATGTCAAGATGTTTGAAACTTTCACTGAGTCACCCTGGACAGAATTGTTACAAGCCATCTCAGCGTTGTGGGACTGTAATTCCTTGCAATATTTTGCAAGAGGAATGATGGAAAGATCCAATAGGGTCTCAAAGGTCACAAGCACAGGATTCATAAATGACCCCAGAGAATTCAAAGATGAGCAATGAGTGCTTCACGAGTATTTGCAGTGAAAAAGATTTTTTACTTAACAACGTGAGAGTATGCAGCTTCAGAAATTTTAATTAGGCAATATGGAAAGCTGTTTAAAGCTTGTTAACAGAGAGACGCAAAAATATTTGATCTGAACTTTTTTAAAGTTCAAAAAATCTTTTGACTTTGATAAGATGAAGATCATCACCTACATAGGATATACTCCTATGAGAAATTTACTGTAGAGGACAAGTGTATACTGTCCTCCTGTTAAGAGTGCAGAAATATGAACAGGGAGAATAAGTGACTCCTGTATGTGCAAAATGAGAAGATAGATGCAGCTAGATCATACTTAAATAAGTTCTTACTCTGTTCACTGCACTATATCGTTGGAAATTACAATGTCAGAGTGAGTTGTACAAAATTAACAAAGTCGCCAAAATATCACCTAAGATCTGAGCCCTAACAAACATAATCTATCAACAATTTCAATACGTCCTTGCTGGCACATGCCCTTTTCTCAAACAAAAAAAAAATATATTAGAAAGGACAGAAAAAATTGTATTCTGATGTTTTTTAAATTTATCCATTTTTGGAATGCAGATGGTCTTGGAATTTCAACTGAGAAATACGTTTTCAAAATATCAAGCTAAACCATTCTGATCAATCCATCCCACCCAGTGCTCAGGAAAGACTTCCTCTTGGAAAGACAGAAAAATAACGAAATGAGATAATATTCTGAAAAACAAATGTAAATGTGAAAGAGAAAGGAAATTATCCAAAAGAATGGGGGAAAAACACAAATGAGTGAAGGAGAGTGTTTGACTGTCTTACCTGAAAATGTTTATACTCTTTAGTCAACATTTTCACTTAAGAGATACAATCTGAGACATGTAGAAGTAAAACATGATGCAGGCAACAGCTTGCAGCTACTTGCAGCACAAAGTTGTGTGTTCAAAAAAAGGAAGATAGCTCTTTTTCTGTAACTAATTCTACTACGTCTGAATGTATGCTAGATTTTTACCAAGAGATGCACATACAGCTAATAAGAACATTTTCAGGGGAGTGAATCAGGCAGAAAATAGACTACAGAGAATCAGGAGGAAAAAAGGAAAACAAAGTATGGGATGTTGAGGTTGCAGATGAATTGTACATGAAGATCTTTGTTAGCCGTATCCCTTATTTCCCTTCTTCCTAATTTTGCCATGCAGATTTAAGTTCCTAAATTTCCGTGTCAGTTTCATTCTCCAGCACCAGCTCTGTGCGCTCTCTAGTCATTCTCCTCAGCTGAAAATTCTCAGTAAGGATCTTAAATTTAATTGGATAAGTGTAGCCAACACTAAGCACTTTAAATTAAGCATACTTGAAATAACTGTAAAGAAGTTAGCTCAGTATAAGAATTATTCTGGATGCATCAGTGCAGCAGGTGTGAACTGCAAACAGTAGCACAATCAAATACGACTTCTTTTTTTACTTTTTTTTCAAGACTCAATAAATTCATTGATCTTTAAACCTAGCATCTCCATAGTACACTGCAGATTATCATATGACCATAGCATTGAGGTACTGGACCCAGAGAATCATAGAATCATGGAATCATAGAATGGTAAGGGTTGGAAATGACCTTAAAGATTGTCTGATTCCAACCCCCCTGCCATCAGCAGGGACATCTGCCACTAGACCAAGTTGCTCAGAGCTCAATCCAACCTGGCCTTGAACACTGCCAGGGAGGGGGCAGCCACAGCTTCTCTGGGCAACCAGTGCCAGTGCCTCACCACCCTCATGCTGAAGAATTTCTTCCTAATATCCAATCGAAATCTGCCCTCTTTTAGTTTAGAGCCATTCTCTCTTGTCCTATCACTACACACCCTTGTGAAAAGTGCCTCTCCATCCTTCCTGCAGGCCCCATTCAGGTACTGAAAGGCTGTTATATGGTTACCCTGGAGCCTTCTCTTCTCCAGGCTGAACATCCTCAACTCCCTCAGCCTGTCCTCATAGGAAAGGTTCTCCAGCCCTCTGATCATCTTAGTGACCCTCCTCTGGACCCGCTCCAACACATCCATGTCCTTCCTATGATGGGGGTTCCAGAGCTGGACACAGTATTCCAGGTGGGGTCTCACAAGAGCGGAGCAAAGGAGCAGAATCACCTCCCTCAACATGCTGGCCACGCTTCTCTTGATGTAGCCCAGGACACAGTTTGCTTTCTGGGCTGCAAGTGCACATTGCCGGCTCCTGTTGAGCTTCTCATCCAGCAGTACCTCCAAGTCCTTCTCTGCAGGGCTGCTCTCGAGCCACTCTCCACCCAGCCTGTACTTGTGTTTGGGATTTCCCCAACCCACATGCAGGACCTTGCACTTGGCCTTATTTAACTTCATGCGGTTCACACAGGCCCAGTTCTCCAGCCTGTCAAGGTCCCTCTGAATGGCCTTCCTTCCCTCCAGCATCTCAACCACACCATACAGCTTGGTGTCATCGGCAAACTTGCTGAGGGTGCACTCAATCCCACTGTCCATGTCACCGACAAAGATATTAAACAGCACCGGCCCCAGTACCAACCCCTGAGGCACACCACTCATCACTGGTCTCCACCTGGACATCGAGCCACTGACTGCAACTCTTTGAGTGTGCCCATCGAGCCAGTTCCTTATCCAAGGAGTGTTCCATCTGTCAAATCCATGTCCTTCCAAATTAGAGACAAGGACATTATGCGGGACAGTGTTGAATGCTTTGCTCAATTCCAGGTAGATGATTTCAGTTGCCCGCCCTTTGTCCACCAACGCTGTAACCCATCCCCAGAGCGCCACAACCTCTCAAATATGATGGGTAGTGGTTTGGTGACTTCGTTCACCAGTTCCCTCAGGACCTGCGGATGCATCTCATCAGGCCCCATGGACTTGTGCACCTTCAGGTTCCTTAGGCAGTCTCGAGCCTGGTCTTCTCCTACAGTGGGCGGTGCTTCATCCTCCCAGTCCCCGCCTTTGCCTTCTGCAACTTGTGTGGGGTGGCTAGAGCACTTGCTGTTGAAGACTGAGGCAAAGAAGTCGTTAAGCACCTCAGCTTTCTCCACATCCTGGGTAACCAGATCTCCAACTTCCTTAAGGAGAGGGCCCACATTTTCCCTAGTTTTCGTTTTATCACTGGCTTATCTATAGAAGGCTTTCTTTTTCCCTTAACACAGACTTCTTTTCCTGACAAGGATATCCAAGATCAATCATGAACAGGATCTGACTATTGAAAGAAATTTGGTAGTACACACTTTTAGTCCCAGTTATATAAAATCAGTCATCCACATCCGTACTTTCGACAAGATGATATGTTACTTCATTTTCAGCATCCCAGCAAGGAACTTAAATTCCAGTGAAAAAAATGGTATTAAGTAATGATTTCTAGGTAGCCACACAAAGATAAGTGGTGCTAATACTCGAATACTTTTTTATTCTGAATGATTTTCATGCATAGAACTATACTCACATACATAGCTATGACAGCTTCCCTGTTCATACATAGTGTTACAAATTAACCTTCATTCAAAATTAAGAATGTCTTGAATAAATGTTAACAGATACTCAAGAACTGTTTTGATTTTTATGTATGAGATGATAGTTGGGAAAGGAGAGGTCCGTAAGGTGGAGATCTCATCTTTTTTCTAAGTTCTCATTGTTAGATTTAGCCTACAAAAGGTCATGATTCAGCTCCCATTTAAAACTCTTTTAAACCTCCAGTTGAGTTTTTTAAGGAAAACCTGTATGTCCGGCGAGTTAATTATTACCAAAATGTATTATCTACTTCTCATTTGTGTTTGTTAGGTAGCAACATCTGAGAATGATATACTGTGTCCGGTTCTAGCTGGTAGATAGCTCATAAAGGTGAAATTCACAGAGGGAGAAGAGTAAGATTTAATTAAAATTACTTGCACCAATTTGTTTAAATTTTTATATTGTTAATTATTTCTTCAGTATTATTTGGCAAAGATTTTCATTTAGAAGATGATACTTATATTCTTAGTAATACTACAAGTCTATATACTAAAGAATATATAGATTTTGATTCAGGTTATTTTATACTGTACTTTTTTAAACTTAGATAAATTCTAATTATCTGCTAATTTTACTTAACATAGAAAAATAATTTTCTAGGAATGTACAATGTTTTTTCCAAGGTCACTTCTATTCAACATGTATAGATTTAATGTGAACAAAAAAAGACTGCATTATCTTGAACTTGAGATGGAATGTAGAAAGCAGAAATTTTCTTTCTCAGAACCTATTTATCTGTTGTTTACATTTGTGTTATTTAACAGAAACAGTCATTGCAAAAGTCGCTGTTATGAGCAAAGTGAATTTGATTCAGCTGCTTCTAATCTTGTACAAAGTGCTAATTGAAAAGGTAATTATGATGATGGAGTGATGAGAAGCACAGTGAGTAGGATGACATATAACCCATGAAACACCTATTATAAGCCAGCTGTATCCTTTGAAAACAGAGGTATTATAAATTATTTTCCTGTGTTAAAGCAGGGATATTAATGTTATCCCTTGGACAGCTGGCCCTTGTTTTAAATCTAGAACTCTCAATAAAAACTGAGCAAACTTTAAGCATTCATAACACAAGAGTTCTGAGTAATAATGTATAGGTCAGCTCTATCAATGTTGAATTCAATGGAACTGTTGAATAAACAGAAAGATGGAAAGCAGTATGAAGAGCTGATAAATACAAAGAATGAGAAGTTGTCAAGCAAGAACTCCATTTCTGCTTCAGTCATTGAATTTTGTCAAGGTACTGATTTCTGTTTGAACTGTGGGAAGGTCAGATGAACAAGAATTTGACTCCTTTTCTATTCAGATATTTGTGAAAGTTCTTACTGGGTTACGGTAGAAGTCTGTGGCAAAGCAGGACGTAGCTGCAAATTTTCTTACATGGTTTGGTAAATACAGGACCAGCCTTTTTCCAACAGCTTGCCATGTAACTAAGTAACTCCATAGTTCTGTGTATCAGAGAAAGTGTAGAAATGGAGATCAGGTTCCTTCTCTTTAAATATTTTATAGACAATAAAAAAGGCTTCAGATTTAGATGCTATAAATGACTCATTGTAAGTATGCATGTTATTATAGTTCATTTTTTTAAATTTTATTCTATAAGCTTTTAACTCCTATATAAATAAAAGGTTAAAAAAATAGAACTGTAACATGTAGCCATATAAGAGACTAACTTTTAGGTGTAATATCTGTAATCGATGGCCTTGCTGGACTTGTCGAATGCAAGACAAAAGACAAACGGACTGTGGTTGTCAAGAGCCGAAGAGCTAACAAAGGAAGTGAATAACTGGTGCTTATCTTATCAGACAAAAGTAAGGGGGGATAGCCCATCACTGTAAATTCAGGGATCTGTGGGGCGCCGCGGAGCCTGCGCAGCCAGAGATTGCTTCAGAGATTGCTTTGGACAAAGCACAGATGGCCCCCGAATACACATACCAAGATGCCCACTCCGAAGGCGTGTCACACTGCTGAGTCCCGCTTCTGACGACACGACATTCCATGCCAAGAGCCAATCGATACACAATAATTGACTTAG
>Ga0065711_1013563_pt1 | contig 10739 bp, 5 predicted proteins | sample Hoacrofraction12_FD_59098 | JGI IMG/M metagenome (GOLD analysis project Ga0065711, IMG submission 59098) | Hoatzin crop microbial communities from Cojedes, Venezuela - Epithelial fraction 12 v2 (version 2) | ecosystem: Host-associated > Birds > Digestive system > Esophagus > Crop | place... | reverse complement strand
AGTTTAAAAGAAAGGTCTGTTGTATCAGAGTAAAAAACTGAGTATTTCAGAGTAAAAACTGAGTATCTCAGAGTAAGAAACTGGCAGAATTGCTGAGATATGTTTCTATTCTTCAGGCTAAAATCACAGAACTGTGTGTCCAAGCAGGTTACAGAAGTCAGGGTCTTCCTCATACAATAAGAGCTACACATGTTCTCTGCCACCTTCTCTATCATTTTTCAGCTATTCCAAGCAGTGATCCTGTCATGTACTTCATTACATTCAGAAATCTGTGGTTGTGAAAGCACTGCTTTTTTTAAGAGAGAGGATACAGTCTCTGGCATGTTAAACAAATACAGCATGAAACACATTTAAACATGAGCAGTAGAAGGGAATCTTCTACATGTGAACAGTCCAAGGCAATACTGTCTCCTTCGCTGCTCCTGCTTGTTATAGTAGCCTCACTCCCCTTTTTCTCGAGACTGTTGTCTCAAGAAAAAGATGCAAACTTCAGATTTCAACACATTCAGACATCAAGGTATCCAAGCCCTGCCAAGCAATTCTGTGAGCTGAGTTTGTTTCTTATTACTTTACATTGCTGAAGGACTGATCAATCACTTTAACATACTATGAAACCATTTTTTTTCTGTACATTGAAGCTATGCTGATGTATCCCAAGTGTCAGTAAGACACATCTCTGGAGCACTGCCAGGCTCTTCTCCAAGTTGCTTTGTCTCCCTTTCTATTTTCTGTATCATTTATTTTTAATACATACTTTACATTATCACCTTAATATATTAATGTATTAACTAACTTTACTCTAAACCTTTCCTCTTCAGGTAAGTGCTAAGAATTAAAAGACACTCCAAAATACCACAAATCTAAGTTAGTCCTTCAAAGTCATATTCAGGGCTTTTCCAAAACTCTTAGTCTTCACCCAGACTTTGCATCCAGGTGCACACAGTAGCAAAACCAGTCTTGTCTCTCCCTCTTATTAGGAATTGATGTGATATAAGGTGCACCTCCAGTCCAACAGCCCATACAGACAGGGAAATGTCACTGAAAGGTAACCACCTTATAGAACAGCATTCGATGCCAAACCCAGGTACAAACCTGCCAGTGGCAAACCCCAGGGTTTAATATTCTGCTATTGCAACACTATCTGTTCTTACTCCCACTTATCTAACTCCTGAAATACTAGAAGTGGAATCAACAAGTATTCCTAACATCTTTTTTGCTGGGTCTTCTCCTAGCTGGTCTCCCCACACATTATGTTGTACATTGTGTAGTCCATAGCTTTATCTTTGTATTCCAAGATTCATGGTTTCTAGAAGTGTTAAATTCAGACTTCTGGGCTTTGCTCAGGAATGAGATGTGACAGCAATTTACTTTCAGGAGCAAGGAAGATGAAAGAACTTAGTCAGACAGCTTTTCAGCACATCAAGATAAGGTACCTGACAGGTTTTGTAGAAACATTTTGCTGGATCAACAAAATCTTTGGTGAATCACCCATCAGGAGAAGTGTGCAGAGCATACATTAAAATATAATCAGTTAGTCATAGTCTTACCTTCCTGAGTTCTGAAGTCATCTTCAGCAAATTTATTAAAGTTGCCACACAATCCACAGGTCTTATTATAGTGCTTTTCTTGAAGGAGTATCTGAATATTCCCGCTGATATCAATCTTCACCACAAAGCCATGTTCATCGCTGGATATTTTATAATAACCTGCCTCCTTCTCTATAAATATGCCATTGGAGGCAAAAGGTATGGAAACCCTGTGAAGAAAAATAGGAATTTCTCAGACTATGACACACAAAAAACATCATTTTTTTTCTGTTGGAATACTTGTTCCCACAGATACCTTTTGTCTTCCTGCATCACGCCTCCATCTAAAGAGAAGCGGAGATTGAAATATTCTCCGAGATACACAGAGAAACCAATTTTCTCCCCATCCTGGTAGTCACCTGAAGAGATGAGACATAAGCAAATATTGTTAGTTCTGGGACTCCGGAGGACAACTTGTAAGTACACGTTGCAGAGTTAGGAGCATATCATCTGAGGTTTCCAAGAGCCACGTTTAATGTGAAAGGGATGGAGAGTCCCAAGACGAGGGCTGGCATCAGCCACTGGCAGGCGCACCACCCGGCACCGGCTCTCCCTATAACCATCTCTAGCCTGTGAATTCTCCATCCTAACATGCTGGAGGAGTTTCCACAGCACAAGTGCCCAACGATCTGCCTTGCTCTTGCGCTTCCTAGTTTCCTCCCCGGAACAACCCACAGCTCAGTGATAAGAGAAGGGGGTTGAATCCATTGAACTGACGGAAGAAAGGAGCTTGGATATCTTCGTTCTTGATAAGCCCTCTAACCATCTCAACTGGTCTTTAAGGGGTGGATGCCAATATTGGCTATCCAACTTGGGGGCAACTCACTCTGAATTTTTCAAAAGGAGCAGCACATAGAGACAGAGACAACTTTCTTTGATTCCGAGAGAGAAAAGGGTGGGGAGTTCAGACACAGTCCTTTCTCTGCTTTTGCCCATTGCCTAGCTTTGACTTTACAGCAGCTCCCTGCGCAATGTGCTTGCCTGTTCTGGACCTCCTGCTCTGGAGCAGCCAGCTCTGCCCAGGCCTAGATGCTTTACTCAGCAACGCAGATTGCACTTCACAGTCGTGTATCCAAAACCAAAGCAAACCCATGCACTTATACTAAGACAGGAATCAAAAATAGATTATGCCATGTTTATGTGCCCTATATAAACAAAAAATGTCTGCTTACAGTGGTTTTTTTTAAGATTTAATTGATCACATAAAATACTGCAATGAATTCATACTTCACATATACTGGTGGGTTCTTCTACATTCAAAAAATTTGTACCAACTTGTTCAAGTTGCAAAAGAAAATTAAACTGGTATATAGTTCCTTTTCAGAGTGATGGGATCAGTTTACTTCAATTTACTTGTGGTCAGTAAAAAGTCATCTCAAACTATGACTAATACAGAACAGTTATTGGTGAATACAAGAATATCTACCAGAAGAGTTTGGTACAAAAGTGATATACGGTTTTGGCTCTCATATAATTTCTTGCCCATCCCCAAGAATAACACTGCAGAGGCTAATGCTAATTCAAAGGCCTTTTGTCCGGCAGGATGGGATTCTGCTTACTGGGGGGATTTAGCATACAGGTAAAATTAGTTCTACAGGGTCGTGTCATTCCTATTCTTGTACTCAGCTTTAACAGCCACATTTCCCTTGCAAATTCAAAATTAAAAAAGGTCTCACTTTGCCTCTTTAGAAGAGTCAGTAAGAAAATCTCCATTCCTTGGCAGCTTAGTTACGTGTGAGCTATATTACCAAGAGATAACAGAAGCCAAAGTGACAGAATTTCCTCAGAACTAATCCTACTTTCAAAAAAAAAAAAAAAAAGAAAAAAAAAGAAAAACAAGATCCTTTTATGCAGTGGTCCACCCTATCTGACAAAGGACATCTCTTTGTCTTTTCTTCTCAGTGATGGAACGCAGCACAAGCGCAATGCCACATCCCTACAATCTTTTGCATTTGTTACTTCTTGGTATCTTGCTCAGACTCACCTAAGAGTGTGAAGGAGCGCTTGTGACAGTCCCCAGCAAGGAGGTAACTGCAGTCCCCAGCAAAGTTGTAGAAAGAACCATCAAAAGTTTTGATGTGATCATTACCAAAAAGGCTGCAACGTGGACCTGATGACTCCTGAAGCAAAGAACCTGATGATCCTGGATATCAAAACATAACATAACTGGCAATGTAAAACAGTAACTTTGCAGTTCGGGAATTTGCTGGAATTTATTACACTGATAATTGCACGTCCTGGACCTTCAGCTGCAGCTTCCAGGCAGACTGTATGCCTGGCATGACAGCCCATAGGATCTAGCACAGATTTTTTAATTATATGCTTTAGTGAAATGGCTTTTTTCCTTTATTTCTACTGGCCCAAACCTTGCACAGGTAATTTAAGTCCTGATGCTTTAAGCAATGCCATGTGCTCATTCATTTGTGCCTGTCTGAAATCCCATTAAAATCAATAGGGCAGTAGCAAAGCCTCATCGTTTGTACAGCCAAACATCACTGACTTCAGAGAGTCTTTGTGACTCCACCAAGTGCTTAAAGAACCAAAAGGAGTTAACTTTATCAATGACCCCAGCATGATAAGAATACTGCCTGAGGCAGAATTGCAGGATTAGACAGACAAAGAAAGGGGGATGAGGAGGGAAGAGGGGATCTCACAGAAGAGCCACGGAAGACATATTCTCGTTCCTAGACATCAGAAAATAAACATGTTTTCCTACCTGATACTACAGTGGCCAGCAGTAGGTTTACTAGCAGCACTGCTAAGAGGAGCATCTGTCAAAAATCAAGAGAGAGAGATTACAATATTCTTAGTTTGGGATGTTTAGTCTATTTCACAACACCTCACCATTTTCTATCCTTTCTTTATAAAGTTATTTTTTAGGTTCTACAACATTTCAGAAAGCCTTAATCCACACAGAGTTTCACAGTAATTCAGTTACCCACTCACGCTTCTCTAAATAGGTAATCTATGAGAATAATTATTCTTTGTTCCCATTTTCACTTCTCATTGCAAGCAAATGTGGGCTACCTCCACAGGAAATGCAACCCAACATACACACACATTCCAATTTACCCGAGTTAATACACTGCACATACAAAGCCCTTCAATACACAGCATTATTTATCAGACAGTCATGAAGCAGCACATCAGATTGGATCAGCCACCTTGGCTCCAGTAGAAGTCACCTCTGCTGCACAAGATTTGCATCCTGCCCAAACATCCATGAAGGGAAAGAATATACTGGTTTTGCACCAGCCAACAGGTCTGGCTGGCAGACCATCATAACTACATGCTTATAACCCACTGACTTCAGGGTGGTAATACGACTGAGATCAGGGGCAAGAAGTAAAGGGGAGAAATTGTGCAGAGATTAGAGACCCAGGGTGAATATTGTCATTCGCCAAAATCAGTTTTAGCATTGCCTCCTGCTTTCTACAATGAAAACGTCAGCCTTTGTTCTCTATATGTCTATAAACTACCTCCTGTACTGCCAGGCCTTTAAAAATAATATTAGGATATGAGTGTCATGCAGATGGTGCACTACAGATGCGCTCTGCAGCAAGACATCAGCAGTTAATGGATGAAAGCTGTAGGGAGCTCCATCTAAGTGAATTAATTTCAGTGATCATATAAGCAACTAAAGAGGCTTAAATATACCACACTTGATATATTAATGCCAGGAGACCAGACACACCTTTCTCTAAAAGAACTTTCAAATTAAAGACTAGAATACATTTTGCAAAGACAAATTCCGATTTCAGTTTACAGATGCACACTTCTTTTTGATGTCAATTACACAGGTCCAGCTCCCAGCCACATAAATAAACACTGAGTTTGCCTTCTTTAAAAGAGACGGGAAAAGAAAGATCTATTATAAATCTCGGTCTCATATAGCACTGCAAATGCCAATCTGACATAAGGCTGTTACTGCTGCGAGACAGCAAAGCAGTGGCAACTGCACGGGAATGCAACTACAAAGTGATGATAAAGAAAACAATGGGCATTATTCTCAGATTACACACTTGCTGGTGTATTTTTAGTGCATGCACTGTGTTATTGTGACCAAATCAGATACTGCTACTCTTTGTTAACCCTTCAGTTTTACAAAACAGGCAAAGAAAAAAAGACGGGCTATAAAACCCTTCTCTTCAGCCCCATTTCACCTCCCAGTCTGTTTTAAGTTGCAGACTTGAAGTTTCCCCCAGTTCTAACAGAGCGGGTGTCACTAACAAATCAGAATACAACCAAGTAAGATCTGTCAGCATATAACCCTCTATAATTTTATCACTGGCTTAATTAGAAATGAATGTACCTTCTTCCGTGCGAGATTCCTCTTGCACATGAACATGAAGCTCCTCCAGCTGCCACTTGCAGCCTACAACACCATTGTTCCTGTGTTCCTTCAGAAGACAGGACTGGAATGGCTTTGGTCTGAAATTTCTTGTTTTTGTACAAGCCAGGAACTCTTGTTCATTTAAAAGGAAAGATAAAGACTGAACGTCACATCCGTCTGATTCTCAAGACAATAGATTAAATTGTTATCGCGTAAATCAGTAGCCTTAATTGCCAGAAAGTTACAATAAGGGGAAATAGTTTTTAAAACTTACATGACAGATAAGTCTTTGAAATATATTTTGCATGTGTATGTGTGACAAATCTCACTGGCTGAGCCAATAGGCAGTATATTTATTTGAAAGACTATTGTTAAAGAGGAACGGTAGGATGCTCCACACCTGAAAGACCAGAGACCTATGCAGCATTTTTTCCTGCGAACAACTGCTTTAAAGGAGAAAGAAGAAAAAAATTCAGAGCTAGTAATGACCTGTTTTTGTTCTCCAGGTACAAACACATTTTAATTTTTTCACATTATATTAGATCAACACATTCGATCCTTGAATTTGCAAACGTTTATAAAGGTACCCTCCGGAATAACACACGGTAACAAGTTAGTCATGCACATACTTGTTTACAGAGGTGAGCACAAGCTTTATGGGCATAAGTACAGAACTGAGCAAAAAATGCAGAGCAGGTGACATCTTACTTTACTTTCAATGTCCCATGCTTCATAATTGCAATAGCTATTAGTAACAACAAAGGGGTTAGGAGGCAACACGTTTCCCCGTAAATCATACTTTGCCCCTAATTCATAGAATCAGGTCCTTACTTTAAACCAAGGAAAACAATGCAAAACAATAAAAATATGCCTCCTGAGAGTGCCCAGCAGGCGTGTCTGTCTTGTGCACAAGCAACTCTGAGAATGAAGTGACTANAATCCCTACACACAGTTCTTAGAAAACAAAACAACAAAAGAACCCCACAACCAACAAAAAAAAAAAAACAAACCACCTAACCACATTGTAATATCATCATTTCTTCCTGCAGGTAATTTCATAATTTCCCTTATGATTTCCACAGATGACTAGGTTGATACTTGCAGAATGGTGATGGATTATTTTTGAGACAATCCAGGTGATGTGCCTGCTTAGGTTGAGGAGTTACAAATAATACAAATAATGAATTGCTCGACACACTTACTTTGTCTTGTATGAACTCTTCATGATATTTGCATGTTAAAATGCTACTGAGCTGCACTACAGCTACCAAGTGACAGACTGGACGAAACACAGACCAACTTGTTTCTTTCCATGTGAAAAGCCAGAGATCAAGATTTAAAATGAACACTTTGCATCAAGCTCTTCTGAGCTAGATGCTCGTGTTTTTTCTCCAGCAGCAGTGAGGTCTGCCCTGCTCAGATTCATGGCAACGCAAAGCCCACACCTGACCTGGGGAACATACAAGAAGATGCCCCACGTGTGCAGAAGCTTGGCATCCATTGCAGCCAGGGCCTTTGCTGTGCTCCACAGACACCCCTCCAGCGTGGGGCAGTCCTAGAAATCCCTGCTGCTGCAGTAAAGCACCAGTAAAGGACAGCAACATAGCCCCTGGCTTCCGCCCAAAGTGCTCCTCTGCACTTGCAAAGGAGAAAACTCTGTGGGAAAAAATATGCAGGTCAAAGCTTTAAAAACTATTTCTTTGGCATTTTTGCATTAGAGGGTGCAACAGCAAAAGGTGAGAACCTCTAGACAGAGGAACCAGTAAGTAAGGAAGCTCTGACACTACTGAAACCTACAGGCCAAGGTTTTACCCATTCTGAACCTGACATGACTTTATAGAAAAGGGCTAAAAACCTTTCATGTGACACTGCCTTCGAGGCTGCAGATACAGCTGATCAACAAGCAGAAATGGGGCAATAGCAGGCACAACAGGGAAGATGTCAAGGTGCCTCATTTGTCTTTTAGTCTCAACGTCTGCTTCTGGTTTTGTATGAAGACAGAGGAATAGCGTTGACTCAGAATCATTCTCTCCTCTTGGGTCCAGCTGCCAACTCTCAGCAGGTCCTGCATACCTCCGAAAGCCTGGGCACTACTGATCACAGAGGCAGATTCTCAAAACCTTTCATTATGGGAATACCAGTACTATTCATGACAAGGGGAATAAGATCTCCTACCACCATGGTTTTTTGTCCTCTCAGTTTTAAGCTTTTCAGTGCCTGAGCCCTAAATCAGTCCCTTCATTTGGTAACTTCTTCTTGCAAATCTAAACCTAACAGGTAGCTGTGATTCAGACTTTCTCATTGAGCACATACAGAAGACAGAGTGAGAGTCCCTTAAAATATGCCTTGAAAATAGAAACATTGCTGGTTTTTTTCCGTAGCAATTTCTTTATCGTTACCACAAAAAGGGCAGAGCCCTTCAACAATATGGGACTGTTTAGTCTGCAAGCGTGATGGATGGCCGAGGTCTTCCTTTATTGGATTTTGTGCCGCTGCCTTCACACCCTGACAAGCTTTATCTGGAGCGCCAGCAAGGGAGAGAGCAAACCGCACCGAAGTCTGAGCCCATCGAAAGGTGCTCCGGGGAGGAGCAGGCTGCAGGCGGGCAGGTTGCCCAACTCGGACTCAGGCTCTGCAGTCCGCACGCACTCATCCGTGTGGCCAGAGCCTTGGTCCACACCGCGGGACACTCTGCGACTCGCACCGTCTACTTTTAATAGAGGGTTCAGATAAGCCAGACATCACGACACCTTTTAAGTGTCTTAGGGACCTTGGGGGACATAACAGAGAAAATTAATTGAGCCAGATACCCAAAGAACAAACTTCCTTTTCCCCTCCTGACTCCATTTTCTCCCGAGAAAAAGGAAATGGCAATTAAAGAGCACATTTATTGGCTGATACTGTACATTGTTCCAATACAAAGCTTAGTGATGCTAGGGTAGATCTGACATGTATTTTACAAATAATACACCCGAGGCACAGGAGGAAATACATAAAGGACCATGAACTGTTGCTGGTAAGCCCCTTATAGCCAGTTCCTGGAACATACTAGGAAGGATTTCTGAGAAAAATTATAAATAATAATGCTATTCATTGCTTTGTTCAAGTACTAGGTCACATGCAACACGTCCAATGTTTCCTAACAGTTATATGATAATATGTACCGAGGCATTAGACAGCATGCCACATTCGTCACTGAGCTTGTTATGCGGACAAATACGTATGCAAAGTGTTCATGTTATGAAATCTGCAATACCGAGTGCAGGAACTGTGATGAAACACACAGGGCTTGAATAAAAAAAACCAAACAAACAAACAAAGAAACTTGATGTAGGTAAACTGGAAAACTAAAGCCTGGCAATACTGAATTTTGATTCTGCACTTAAGAACTGGCAAATTACATTCGGCTATGGAAGCAACAGAGGATATCACTTTCAGACTATTTGAAAGATGCAAGCATCTGCTGCAAGAGAAATTCACCTTACTTAAGGAAAACATACCAATGAAGTTCAGTAACAAAATTATCTTTAAAATCGCTTTTTTAAGAGGGAAACAAGCCAATCTAGGATGTCAACACATAGATCTCAACAGAGCCAACTAATATGAAGACTCCAGCCTGATTCTGGTCCTCCTGTACGCATGTTGAGCTGAAGTACTCTATTCTGGACAAAGTTTGTCTCCATAAGCATCACTTATTTTCTGCAGACAAAGGCACTGATTGATTTTCTGAGGTCTAAAAAGTGTTCTTAGCATCTTGAGTAAATGCCCCAAATGTCACATCCTCAGATGCCACACAAAACCAGAGGCAGGACGGTGAAAGTTCTTAAGCTGAGACTCTATGGGGAAGGAAGCCATGCTGATTCATTGCTCAGAAGTAGTCAAAAAAGTGAAAGAATTACAGGAAATGGGTGAGAGAAAACAAAACAAACAACAAAAAAACCCCAAAACACATCATTATGCAATCATAAATACGAAGCACACTTCAATCTTGAATATTGTCTGTGGTCTTGGCCAGTCTATCTCAAAAACACTGAAATTCTTAAGGATTTAAAAAGAAGAGATTAAATGGTGATTAGAGATAGGGAGCAACTTCTCTGCAAGAAAAGGAAATTTCCAATCTTAGGAAATCAAAGACAGGAAGTATGAGGAGCATCTAACATATCACAAATGGCACAGAGAGAAGGTAAATAAGTATTCCTCATTCGTCCCAGTGCAAAGGCTGGGAGCAGTCAATGAAATTTGCAGGGCGTTGCCTTTAAAGCACATAACTGGAAGACCTTGGCACAGGTCACTGTGTCAAAAAGGAGTCAGGCAAAATAATGAAGAGCTGGTCTATCACACAAATGATGAATCAGATAGATTTTGTGGCTTTGAAAGTCTTTACCCTCTTAAGTGTTGGAAGCAGAAATCCCATCCTTTAATGTTATACTTAATTTCTTACAACTCTTTTCCTAAGCAACAGCTGTTAGCCACTAGAATCCTACTTTTTGGTCCAAAACCAGACCAAGACAGCTTTCGTTATCCCAGTCTGAGGGAAAATATGTCTCAATGTTTTTTCACAACTGAGATTCGTATCAACTTTTCCATTAGTGACCCAACAGTGAAACTCAGCATAAGCTAGAATGAAGAAGCTAAAATAAGAATCATTGCAAATAGTTCTGAAAATAAGGGCATCATGTGACAGTTCCTTAAAGCCCAGCAGGCCAGAAATAGTACAGGGCAGAAGCTTAGCAAAGTTACTTCTGCATCCTTTCTTATCTTCCCCATGTCAAAGAAAAAAAAAAAAAAAGGGGGGGATCCACAAACACCCAAAGAAACCC
>Ga0065711_1050626_pt1 | contig 10740 bp, 8 predicted proteins | sample Hoacrofraction12_FD_59098 | JGI IMG/M metagenome (GOLD analysis project Ga0065711, IMG submission 59098) | Hoatzin crop microbial communities from Cojedes, Venezuela - Epithelial fraction 12 v2 (version 2) | ecosystem: Host-associated > Birds > Digestive system > Esophagus > Crop | place... | reverse complement strand
CCCTCATCATCCTCGTAGCCCTCCGCTGGACTCTCTCCAGTAGCTCTTCATCTTTCTTGAACTGGGGAGCCCAGAAATGGACACAGTACTGCAGATGAGGCCTCACTAGGGCAGTGTAGAGGGGAAGGAGAACCTCCCTTGACCTACTGGCCACACTCCTCCTAATGCACCCCAGGATCCCATTGGCCTTCTTGGCAACCAGGGCACACTGCTGGCTCATGGTTAACTTGTCGTCCACCAGGACACCCAGGTCCCTCTCTACAGAGCTGCTCTGCAGCAGGTCTGCCCCAAGCCTGTACTGATGCATGGGGTTGTTCCTCCCCATGTGCAGGACCCTGCACTTGCTCTTGTTGAATTTCATCAGGTTCCTCTCTGCCCAACTTTCCAGCCTGTCCAGGTCTCGCTGAATGACAGCACAGCCTGCTAGTGTATCCACCACTCCTCCCAGTTTTGCGTCATCAGCAAACTTGCTGAGGGTATACTCTAACTCTTCTTCTAAAAAACCCACAAGAACAGGCCCAGATGTATGCGCTGAAAATGAGGAATCCCACTCTTCCTTTGGATAGCACTCAGAATCGTTATGGCTGGACTCTAAAGGCCGTGTTATAAAAAGGAAATAACCTTGTGTCACTGTCCTCTGCCAGCATGACTCCTGTGCTTCAACTGGAAAGTGAAATGCAATGTATAGAAGGTCCTGTGATGACACAGAAGAGATGCAACATTTAGCAGAAGACGAACCTCAAGGGTTGACTTCAGTTCAACACTTTTATTGAAAGAACTTATGTTTCTAAACAGATTTCTAAAGGAATTCCCATTTTGTGAAAACAATTAATAAAATAATGAATCTTTCAAATAGATGCAATGCCCATGGGCTGGAATTTTCAGTTTTCTGCAGCTCTCATTTCTACTGTGTATCTATGCTTTGAAGAGCTGGGCTAATCTAGGCATTTTTCCAGTGCCTGGAAGATTCATAATATTTACAGTAATATTTTTTGTAAGAAATTATTTTTGTCAGAATCCATATGCTTTGAAATAATGTACCATCCAACTGTCCAGCTTCTAGTAGTCATTCAGTCTTAGACCAAAACATAGTATTTATTTTGATTATGATTCTGTTGCTCCATAATATAGAAACATAGAATGGTAAGGGTTGGAAGGGACCTTAAAGATCATCTGGTTCCAACCCCCCTGCCATGAGCAGGGACATCTTCCACTAGATCAGGTTGCTCAGAGCTCCATCCAACCTGGCCTTAACACTGCCAGGGAGGGGGCAGCCACGGCTTCTCTGGGCAACCTGTGCCTGTGCCTCACTACCCTCGTAGTGAAGAATTTCTTCCTAACATCTAATCTAAATCTGCCCTCTTTAGGTTTACAGCCTTTCCCCCTTGTCCTATCACTACACACCCTTGTGAAAAGCCCCTCTCCATCCTTTCTGTAGGCCCCTTCAGGTACTGGAAGGCTGCTATAAGGTGACCCTAGAGCCTTCTCCAGGCTGAACAGCCCCAACTCCCTCAGCCTGTCCTCATAGGAGAGGTACTCCAGCCCTCTGATCACCTTCATGGCCCTCCTCTGGACACGCTCCAACACATGCATGTCCTTCTTATGTTGCGGGCTCCAGAGCTGGACACAGGACTGCAGGTGGGGTCTCACCAGAGCAGAGTAAAGGGGCAGAATCCCCTCCCTCGACCTGCTGGCCATGCTTCTCTTGATGCAGCCCAGGATACGGTTGGCTTTTTGGGCTGCAACCGCACGTTGCCGGCTCATGTTGAGCTTCTCATCCACCAGTACCCCCAAGTCCTTCTCCTCAGGGCTGCATATATGATGACATCTGGTTAGCAGGGAAACTCTGAAAGCTAGACTCTGCATTACACATGCTAGCCTCATTTAGTTCTGTAACCTTTTCAGTTATCTGTAAAATCTTGTAGAAAGACGAGATCGTTTCAAGGACAGTCCTATTTTCTTTTTAGAAAGCAAGCTCTTGCTTTTAGAAAGCAAGAGTCCAGGCATAATGATTTTGAATGCCAGCTTGGTATAAAGCTTACAAATCCTCACAGATTATTCAGCATTCCAGGAAACCGATCCAGGCCCAAATCGGAAACACATTATGTAACTGTATCTGGCAAGAGAAGAAATTAGATTTATTGATTAGGGTTTTTATCAAATAATACCTCACACGGAAGTGTGAAGCTGTCTGTGGGGCATGCCTGATTGTAATCAGTGACCATTACAAAGGAATAAACTGGCTTAAGCACATTAAAGCATTTACAGGATGTACTGAGCAGTGTTAAAAAATGTCATAAATGGTGTATGGCAGCACTTTTCAAACAGCCAGTCACCTTTGCTGTGAACCTTACTGTATTTTAATTTTCTGAACTGTGCTGCTGTCACAATCTCCTTCTTTAAGAGCAAATTCAAGTTTAGCCTGAGGTTATTGGAATGCCTGATAATTTTTTAACACGCTTACCGTTGCCTCAGCTTAGATAACCTACATTCTGCCTGACCAGAAAATGGTGAAAACCCTGCACGTTTGTCTAATGAAATGTTTTCAAGTAGCCATTCCATGCTGAAACCTGCTTTTCCATTAGCACGTAAAGCAGGAACAAAGCCTGTCTAATTACTGTTCAGCTACCATTTTATCAAACCCGTTTTACGAGCTTTTGTTGAATCAGTCATTCAGAAGCATACATGTTCTCCTCCTTGCATCCCACGCCATTCAGTCAGGTGGCAGCCATGCTACTGAATTGCATGTATTCCTATTCCCAACTACAGGTGGAAACTTTTATTTTCCTAGGCAATTTTATTCCTTTAGTGAATTCAGGCATTTCTGTATTAAAGATCTCAGCAATATTCCAAAAGTGTTAACCTGTTAAAAAAGGTGTCAAGACTGGCTATTTGTATAAACACTACAAGCAGGAGAATGACAGTTGTTCCACTTCAGTAAAAAAAGCTCAGCTGGCAATGAGTCTGCCCCTACTCCAACTCAAGGGTGAGTCTAGTGCCCGCGGGCAGCTCTAACCCTACTTCAGCTGGTTTAGGTTTTAACAGTAGCAAATCTGTTGTATCAGAGATGTCAGGTTCTTGAAGGTTTCACCGGTGCCGTAGCCACCTCAGTTAGGGAAAAATGAGCTTGAGTATGCCTACCCACCTTGCAGTCACATCCCTCTTGCAGGCACAGACTGGCTTCAAGCAGTCTAACGGTTTGCAATGTGTGAAGTTGCGTGAGCTGTGATTTTAGGGAAAACATTCTGCTCTCAGTTGCCTTGGAGTATGTATGCCACAATTCATCTGCCACCCTTGTGTTGGGTTACTGTCTGTAAGCTCTCCTTGAACTTGTTGTCCAGCCGTGCCAAGAAAGAGGAGAACTTTCTGGCCTTCTAATGCTTTTCTGTCAATGAGGTTTTGGGTTAAATATTGTAGCTGCCATTTCAAAAGGACTCGCTTTTACTGCCTCAAAATTTCAATGTTCATGTTGTAAGATTTACACTGTTTATCACTACTTACCAGTAACTGAATTGTTTCTATTTGTAGGAGACCTAAGAAAATAATACTATGAAACTAAATGAGGGCAGATTTAGATTAGATATTAGGAAGAAATTCTTCACCACAAAGGTGGTGAAACACTGGCCCAGGTTGCCCAGAGAAGCGGTGGCTGCCCCCTCCCTGGCAGTGTTCAAGGCCAGGTTGGATGGAGCTCTGAGCAACCTGATCTAGTGGAAGGTGTCCCTGCTCATGGCAGGGGGGTTGGAACCAGATGATCTTTAAGGTCCCTTCCAACTCTTACCATTCTATGATTCTATGATTCTACAAAACCAGAAAGAAATATTTTTTATATCACTATATAATCATTAAATTTATAGGAAATATATCAATAAATTATTATAATTAATAATAACAATAATAAGTTTCTTCAAGAAGGCACATCTGACATCTATATTTTAAAACCCAGTGTACTGCATTAGGAAGTTGTGTAGTCTGTTGTTTATTCAGTAGATGAAGGCTTAGGAATCACCACAGTTGTTAAAAAGTAATAATCTATTCAGTTACTGAACAATAAATACGATGCAAAAGAAATGCAGCTGAATATTTGCATCTAATTAAAACTATCATCTGAAATTATACAGATGAATTAGTGTAAATCTGTGTATACTTTGGCAGAGGTAGAATTGTAGTAGTTTCCATGAAAGCTTCTATTCTACTACTGGTCTTTACTTTGTAAGAAAAAAAATTAATATAATTGTGTGCGCTTGACCGAGTACCAAAACTAAAATTGTTGAAATGAGTTATGGGATTTCATTTTGGAGCCAAGAGATTAAACACAGTTACTTCTCAGTCACCTAGCAGCTTATTTAGTTTGTCACTCATCTGCACTGAACTCGGTAGTCCAAAATCAATATACTGCAGCTGCAGAATAAATACAATATATACCTTTGGAAGAGGAAAGCATGTGGTATGTAAAATGATGGGTATGAGATCAAAGTGAAAATGAACAATAGATTTTTTATTTTCTGCTTTCCCATCCAGATTTTAATAAAGAGGAGTTAGCAATGTAAAATGGAAAGTGTTTTCACCTGCACACATCCATTCTTCATTTCTCCTACTACTTCTTTGCATGTAAAAAATAGATGATGGAAACTCCTGGTTTTCTAAGAAAACGGTTCTTAGTTCTGTCCCAATAGGGATATTATGTGAGTGTATATATTTCCACACATATTTTATTACTGCCATATACACACCTATGTACAGACAGGCGTATGTCCACAGAGACACATCTTCTATGTACATTGAGAATGAGAGAAAAATTTTATAGGTATAAATTAAATTTTTACATGCTTATTTGAGTGGTAAAAATACCAATTCTTTATAGTGAGCTTATGTTATATGAAGTAAATGTTTAATTAAGTGAAAGTATGCAAAGAAGTACTCATATTTGAACAGCTTTATGAAGATTATCTAATTAATCCCTACAACTTCTCCAGTTCCCTTTGTAATATTTCTCTGTTAAGATGTTATTTAATCCCACTTCTAGCTAGTTAATGAGGATGCAGAGTAAGAACAGACCAGTCCCTCTTGTCACAGAATATCTACCTGCCACAACTCATTTTTCTGCCATCTATCATCATTCTTTATTTATAGACCTGAGGTGGTTTTAAATCCACATGACTTTGGGTCATTTTATGAAATGTATTTAGATAACTACAGATGCAGATTGGTGAGACTTTGAAAAAACCTTTGTCTGAGGTCAGAACCTGCTTTATAAATACATAAAACCACAACACGTTAAGACAGCCTCTGTTCCTAAGAGCTCTAAATCTCAGCTGACAAATTCTTGTCACCTCCTGTATTTTACAATTTAAGATATTTTTCTCTGTTGTGTGTTCCTGTCACATATTTGCAAAACCATCTCTTCTTTCTCTCGCCTCCTTTTGCCAATGTAAGTTCACCCAGATAACCTCCTCTCCTTCTGCTTTCTGTGCTAGCCTTTAACATTCGCACACTCTCAACTGACTGTCCTGCAACAATGCCAGATCAATTTAATTTTTGCAAAGCTTCATGGAGATGCTCTGTCCTGTACAATTAATTAAATATAAGCCTTTCCACTTTCCCCCCCTCCCAGTCGTTCTGTGCTGTAAGGCATCATAGCAATCATTTAACAACACAGAATACTGAAAAAAAAATTTAAAAAAATAAAGGAATGCTGTATAGCCAGCATAAAGAGTAATGGTCGAGAGAATAATAATTGAGAATGGCCAAAGAAAAAGCTGTATAAACAACTGAGACTGCATCTGCACTGACTTTTACAGCTGACCTGGTCATGCAGACCCGTCCTTTTGCACCTACATGATATCCTACAATATGAGTGAAGGCCAGCTGTATCACACGTCTTATTTCTCTGGTGTAACACCAAAGCACAAGCATCCTAGGAAACTGCCTATGGAGCTGCTTTTTACTCTACTAATGGAAAAACAATTCCACCTTAATTCTCAGACATAAAAAAAAAATTAAATATTGAAAGAACAGACTTTTTCCAAGGGACAGATAAACACGTGAATCAAACTTAAAAGCATGAAATAACAAAAACGTACTAAAGTTCTCCACATCAGTTTACTGTGGGAAGACACGGTTTTGAAGAAGAGAAGAGGTCAAAACCGCAAATCATGTTAAAAAAGAAATCCTGGAGCTCCATCCTGCTTTCGCTCCCACCATCACTTCTCTCTGCTTGCCCCTGCTCCCCAGACGTAGCTAGTTTCCATTGGAGTGTTTTCTCTGCAGCTCATACCACTGAGATGATTCCTTCCAAGAGATTGCAGAGAGGGCACCACACAAAAATGACTAGTTTCAGGCTTCGTTAACCTTTTGTGGATTTACTACTGATGGCCTTGTAGGCACTCTGCTTCCTAAACCACTTCATTTATCAGACGCTGTGCTAGCTAACACAATGAAACCTGTCACCAGGAGCTTCTCGTTGAGAAAAGCTCACCCTAGGATAGAAGAATAAATAAAATGTAAAACAAATGCAAGTGATTCAGATAACCTTATGACAATATTTCATTGGAATTTTGATTCCTAAAAAAAGAAGACTTTTTGTGGCTTTATGGGACCCTTCTGTTTCTTTCTTTCTACTCTCGAAAGATGATAGTGTCCAAACCAAGAGATGTGACCTTAGGTGGGCTATACGGAAAATATGTTAAGAAAAGCAGGTTCTCCTGGAACAAATATGATGAGAGTAGCTTCAGAGCTTGCTTCTCCACCTCTCACCACCAGGAAGAGGAACTGGACTGTCTGACCACATACAGAAGTCTTGTGCTTGTTGCTTGCAGAACTTTCAGCCTCACTTCATTGCTAAAGTCCATTCCTTCCCTCCAGTCTGCTGGAAGAGTTTTTGCAAGCTGTCAGCAGAGGCAAAAAAAAACCCAAAACTTCAGCTGTTTCCTAATGTTTAATTAACCAGGTACTGAGAATCAGGCCTCAGTACTTCTAGTCTGAGTGGGTGACCTGCCCAGTCACAGACGGTGGTCGCTGGAACAGAGACATGTTCCGTCTGGATGTATCTCATAACAACGCAGCTTCAGCCAGCTATCAGAAGTGCAGCCAAACACATGCTCAAGTCAAAAATAGAAATTTGTCTGAGTCGTGTGTTGGCACCGCTTTGACAGGTATACGATTTATAAACTATTCCTCGAGGGGAAAAGGAAGGCAAATTGTTTAAGTACAAGTGTCGGTACTTTCATCACCCTCTTCCTTGGGCAGTGTTTTCTGACCCGTGGCTGTGTTCCAGCACTCTCTGATACCCAAGGACTGCTGAGTAGCTTCTGTCTCTGAACAAAGTTGGGGGCTGCGTCCCTGGAAGTTAAATTATAACTACAACTTTGAAGAGAACTGAAACCCTCCAGGCTGATAAAATGATATGCTGTAATAAAAAGGGAGAGACACAGCCACATTTTGGCTTGAGCTTCCCAGGCTTAGTGTGCTCACCTGACATTAGCAGGGGCTACGTGTATCACCAGTGCTGGTGGGCACCAGCAGCCATGAGCACTGTCTTCAGGAGGAGGAAGAGGAGGAGGAGGGAGATATGCCCTTGCCTGCTCTGGCCTGACCTGGCAGGGTGGCATCTGCCCTCAGGCATGACTAGACTCTGGCAACAGCCACCTGGGATCTTCATTCCACCGTTCAGGAACATGCTTCTGCAGAGGAGTCGGGAGCTGCCCTCCTATTTGCTGCAGATATTTGGCTTCTTTTTGCTTGAAGGCCTTCACTGGATGGACAAGCAGCAGCTGGGCTAAAATGACCATGAGGATTTCCTTCCAGTGGAAGAGAGCTGGGAGCTGGAAGACATCGTACACCTCCAAAAAGAGCAGCAGGGCTTTTCTCAGCAGCCCTGAGACTTGGCAGCCAGGCAGCGCATCACGGTCTCTGGCTACCTTCCCATTTGGCCTTAGGACTCTCGGTTTTGGATCCTGCCCGTAGAGTGTCTCTGGCATAGCGCTTGAACTTTATTTTTTTTTTCCCCTCTTTCACATCATTTTGGTGCCTTCCCAGCATCACAGGGCAATGCCTTAGCAGGGAGCAGGGGGAAGGGCCTGGCTGTCTGCTGGCCATCCTGCTGCTCCTCTGAGCCAGTTTGTCCCCTCAGAGAGAGTGCGCAGGCGTGCAGCTATGGGCGACACGCAAAGCAAAGCCCTGCCTGTTCTTGTCAAAGCTTAGGCTTGTGCTAAGAGTCTGCAAATAGGGCTTCCCTGGAGAAGCGGAATTAACCTGAGTCAGCCCATCTCTCACCTCTCTCTACTGCCAGCTGGAACTTAAAAATAAGTCTGCAGTGGTGCTTTGGGACACTCTTTCTCAAGGTAAAATGGATACCTTGGAGATAAGCAACATTATGTTTCATTTCACCAGCAAACACATCTAAACAGCAGTACATTGTAAAACATTGACTTCTATTGTCAAGGTTGCCTACTGTAATTCCAATTGCCATCAAAGAGCTTTTGACATTTTATCTCAGTCAATAGAGATAAACATTTTGTGGTGATTAACTCAATTAAAATGTTGTGCATTACAATAACAATTAACAGCTCCAGTCTCTGCAAAATCCTGTTTACGAAAGCAATTTGTGCTAATCTGTGACTATTCTGAGGCTTGAAGCTTGTCACCTTGTGCTGCACTGCCCTCTTTGGCCTCTTTTACAGTGAAAAGCTAGGTTGTTTTAGAAAACATAATCAACTTGGCATACCCCCTGTTTCAAACATGCAGCTGGAGACATCCACAGAAGACTAAGGGATATAGGGCATAATTTTGCAAAGCGCAGAAGAGATTTAGAAATCTTTCATCAAAATTCAGACTCCTAGATAACTTACCTGCAATGGCAAATCACGTCCTTAGTCAGAGAACTCCATTTAACCTTAGCAGTAATTGTGCCTCTTGGTCCACCAGCTGCTTGAAAAGCCTCCAGTTATGTTTAATGTTATGACACGTGCCTATCTCCCTTGACTTCAGCATTAGTCATGACAAGCAACATGATATAAAGCAAAACTAACTTAATCTACCCTGAGCTTGGAAGGGTTTCACATAGGAGATGAATACTTAATGTGTTCTAGCCCAGCTACATTTTTATAAATAACATAAACCAAATACAAGGACTTTCACTTAAGGGCAAAATCTTTAGTAATCTATGACTTCATTGACTATGATGTGAGCCTTGATTAAGAAAGAGCTGCAATATAAGGAAGTCTCTGTGGCTACATTTGATTTTAATGGAGTAATGGCCATATACATAAAACCCAACCAGCCACTATCAAGCATTGGCCCTGGATTCTGCTGCCTGCTCTGAAGAGACAGACCGTGAGATCATGCAGATGGCTGCTCGACTTCAGTGGTCCGAATGTACTAAAGGGGCCTACCACTTTAAAAGTGTTTTAAACTATAATCTATATGATGTTGACTGAAAGTCCTGTGTGTAATTCGTGAACGCAATCTACCACACGCAGGACATAATTTTATTTGCATATGGAAACAGAAAAACTCCAAGAAAAAAGCTCTGAAAAATTAAAAGGTGATAAAACTGGTGGGAAGAGTTGTGAGTTGCCAAGAGTAAGTCAGATGAAATTAACACAAAAGAAGTTTCAGACTTCCATGCAGTTTAAATACACTTTTTTAAACTATGGACTAGTTAACACATTTATGTATATGTATATAAGCAACAGCAGGAAATTGCAAATTACAGCTGAATAAGAAGTAGTTGGTCGTGACAAAGTTAAAAAACAAGTGATTTAAATAATGTCCCTTTGCCTTTATTTTCACTATTTAGTAGCACATTCAAGCATGCACAGTTCCAAATGATCTGAAGTATAATTCAGACATATTTAATTCACTTTGATTCATCTTTAAACAACTTTATTTATTTGTATCTTCTAAATGGATTGCCATACATATAATTCAGCACACAGTAGTTTCCTCTGTACTATCTCACCTATATCTATGGCAGGGTTTTGCACTGGAAAACAAACAAATAAATGAACAAACAAAAACCCCATACAGCCTTATTTTTGTTTTCACTTGCAATTTCCTCAAGGCACTTCCCATAATGCTGCTGTGGCAAGTCCTTTACAGCTACCACAGCACTACCACATTATTTTCTACATCCCGTGTAGCTGCAAGAGGAACTAATTCACACCGACTGCAGATCCACAGGCTCACATGTGCTTAGCATTAATGCAAAATCAAGGACACATAAAATCATATCCTACTAAACTTAGGTAGAATATGCACTCGGTGGCCAATGGTAATTGACACTATATGTGCCTAACGTATTAAAAAAATAAATAAATGTATAAATCATGTGGAAGAACATATATTTGGACACACACGTGCTGACAGAGATTTACACAGCTATTTGAACAGACATGCACACATGAGTATATACCTGCCTACACAGAGAGGGGGGTTACGGGGTTTTACTAAAAATCTCCTGACGACTGTGTTGTCGAGTATTTTGCCGAACTCTGCTGTTATACAACAAGGAAACCCAAAAGACGGCGGGGTTTTAAGGGAGGAAGGTTGGAAAAGTAGTTAAGGCCAGTTCCGAATGAGGGAATGCCTCAGGGTATGAGATTCATTTGTCTTTGTACTAATGGGTTTATGGCTTTCTTTTTAAACAGCCAGCTGGGGCCGGGAAAGGGGTGGGTAGGTGAGGAGGAATTGCTAATCCCGGCTCCTACAGCCCCCTCCCCCCCGAGTCCGCTGCCCGCC
>Ga0065711_1010965_pt1 | contig 10740 bp, 10 predicted proteins | sample Hoacrofraction12_FD_59098 | JGI IMG/M metagenome (GOLD analysis project Ga0065711, IMG submission 59098) | Hoatzin crop microbial communities from Cojedes, Venezuela - Epithelial fraction 12 v2 (version 2) | ecosystem: Host-associated > Birds > Digestive system > Esophagus > Crop | place... | reverse complement strand
GCCTGGACAAGGTCCTGTGCAGCCTGCTCTGGGTGACCCTGCTTGGGCAGGGGGTTGGGCTGGGTGACCCACAGAGGTCCCTTCCAACCCCGACCATTCTGTGATTCTGTGATATTCCAGGCTCAATAGCCTCTTGCCCTCAGCTTTTTCTCTTGTATGACAAGCACGATCAAATAGACAGAAACCAAGCAAAACGATACCCACAAAATCTGGCCGCACAGCCTACGGAAAGAACCTGTCTGGACACAACGGGAAAGCAGGGCATGCAGCATGCTGCTGGTGAAGCACGGACAAAGCAAAACAGGAGGAGGTTTGTAGAGAAAGGCTGGCTGGATTCTTAGCTGGATTGGTCTTTAAGTTTCTTTCTGTTTTCATTTTGTTCAGGATGAAGGTCTGGGGCAGCCCCTTCTGTTGTCCACAGGAGCCCTTCCTCTGACTCGCAGAAAGAGATGTAATGCCGCCTGTTGTGCTTTTTAGTTTTTCATTTTCTGAAGTGTTTTGTCCAACTCGGTCCTCAGGTATCTTCCAAACACCACTTTGTCTGCAAAGGCTGTGCTGGAACCCAAGAGTCTCGTTCCTGAGGCTGCGCGCGTCGCTTCATCGGGCAGCATTTCTGGCTTCAGGGCAGATTTACTCTGAAAGTGGCATCACTTCACCTTGGTCAGTACCCGTTGACGGTGTTACTCCAGGCAAGCCTGACCTGTTGAGACGTAACGTTTCTCATAGTAGTTTCCCAAACTAGTGAGGCTACTGCTATTTCAGGTGGCTTAAAACTATGGGCACAGTTTGTACTTTGAATGTTTAATAAGCTTAAAACATGAAATATATAATGCAGCTTGAACTTTGTAGTGTTATTTCATCACCGAAAAAGCAAAGTCTTGAGGCTCAGCAATCGCCTTTGTCAGAATGTAAATTCCAGGCTGTAATACCCAGGCTGCATGTTTCAGGAAATCAGCATTAACCTATTAGCATGCCGTTTTCCTTGGAGAGGAGCCATCCTCACACTGAGCCCCTATTGCTGCTTCAGACCTTCCTGTCACTGTTCCGTCTCCTCGACCCAGCCTTAGGCTGCCTTTGACGGTTCTCCAGCCATTTCCTGCACACTGCACCAGCACTAATTGAAAATTTGGGTGGCCTTGCTTATTTATTTTCCTGGAATGTAGTGGGTTATATTTTCATGGCACTTTCTCAGCAGTGCAACGTTTCAATTTCAAAACCGCTGCAATATGAGGAAAAGTACCCCCCAAAATTAAAAAAATAACAATAAAACCCAGCATACCTTTGATTAATTTTTACAGTAGTTCTTTTGTAAAAATATATAACGGAAAAAGAATTCAGTGTTGCTTTTGTCTCTCAAGATCAGAGGCAAGAGCAGCGATTTAAATGCGTGTACAAGATGCTAACACGCGGACACGACGAGGCATGAAACTTGAAATGTGCAGATGCCGTGGAAATGAAAAGATAACACAACGTGTGTTCTTTGCAAGCCTTGCAGAGTTCAAGAGCTGCATAACGCGTGTGTGGAGGTGAGAGAGCAGCAGCCCCCCTGCACGCCAGGAACGTTCTAGCTATGTCTGGATGTGCCATTGGCACTGGCACCGTGCTTTGCCTCCCTGGATGGCTGCAGGAATGGAATTCCACAGCAGCCAGGGTCAGTGGGTCACTGGGACCTCTGTGCGTGGAGGTGCCTGTGCTTGGGTGCGAGCGGCTGCATTAGATTTCAACTTTCGATCAAATATTTTCACCAATCCCTCCCCAAAATTTCAAACCAACATAATTTTTTTTTCTCTTCTTGCTGAATTATTTTGTTTTATTGCCATTTTTTTTGTGTGCAAAAATTTAAGGTTGGTGAAACCAAGTCAACACCAACAAATAACACCCTATTTGTTTTATTCCAAATACACCAAGTGCAACTGTTGAAGCCTTTCGGCAATCATGTTTTGTTCCTTGGAATGCAGGCATAAGGAAATGTTTAACATTAAATATGCCATTAAGATGCTGGACTAAAGATAGAGTCTGTTTTTACCTACAGGCACACACCTTGAGGATTACCCAACTATTTGAATTTATAGATGCTTCAGAACGGAGACAAAACCGGAGGCCGAAAGGAAAAGAAAATTTCAAAAAGAAAATGTCTGCTCCTATATCTGAGATTTTTAGGATGCCATTTTGGGGGTTTACTTATAACTCTGAAATTTGGTGGCTTTTTAGTCAAGCACCAAACATTTTCTTGTAAATCAGGAAAATAACAGAATAAGCAGGGTTTGTAGTTTTTTGTTTGTTGTGGGGTTTTGTTGCTGTTGTGTTTTTTGAACAGAGACAGTCTCAAATCAAAACATCAGCCCTAGCATTCCCTCATTTCCCTTCCCTTCTTTGAAAAGTCTACATCTCCCCACTGGGCAAGTTCAGATTTGGGGTGGACCTCTCCAGTCTGTTCCAGCTCCTATTTCCAAACTCCCTCACCACATTTCTCAGGGAGAAGGCTGACTTTGGCAGTTGAGAAGCGTCCCACGCTAAGGGCAGTGCAGCAATCCATCAACGCGTCTCTCATGCTGTGCCTTGTTCTGGTTAACAGCGAGTTCTGGTCCAGCTGGATGTGGCACGGGGGCTGGGCTAGATGACTTCTAAAGGTCCCTTCCAACCCAAAGTATTCTGTGATTCCAAGACGGTGCTCCCCTGGCCCCGTCTCTGCCCATCGAGGGTTTCTGCCCCTCGTCGAGGACGCGGCCACACCGTCAGCTTGGCGTTTGGTGCAGCAGAGGCACAGCACGGAACAGGAGGGACTGTGTGGTGGGCACAGGGGGCCCTTCTAAAAGTGGGTTTGCTGCCCATAGAGGAAATTCTTGTTGTATAATCACCAGAACATAATCTGCTTTAGAAGATCCTTCCTCCAGGCTTTCTCCTTCATCACCGGTAAGAGAGCACCAAGGGGTGCTGGGTTGGGGTGGCTGCGCTCTGGAGGAGACAGCAGACGCTTTAGCTGCAGGTTGGATCTCTCACCCTCCTGCACAGTAACTACCACATTCACGAATGGCCATCAACGTACTCACTCTGATTCTGATTTTGTACTTTTTCCACAAATACTCCTTTAAAGAGAACACCAGGATTTCTGTTAGATCACGACTGATGTTGTCTTTAACTGCAGCTGATAGCTTTGGAAAATGGAAATTATTCGAGCCAGTTTTCGCATGCCATTTTTCTTCTGTTGCTCAAAATACTTGCAGAAGCCAAAAAATTGTTTAATCCCACCGCTTGCTCGTAACAGAATCATGACACAGGTCCTAAGTGGGCAAATACAAGGGCAGCAGCATAGAAGGCTAGCCAGCACGTTGCAAGAGCCCAGCACAAGCCTGGTCCTGGCACCGAGAGCCGCACAGGGCTGGAAGGCACCTGCCTGGTGTGTCCTGCCTCTGAAGGCAGGGCTGGCTGTAGCACCAGGGATAGCATGGTTCCTGCAGGTGCTGTAGCTACCCAGTTCTTACCTGCCTCCAGAGAAGGAGGTTCAGCCCATTACCTGATCAACCTGTACCAGTATTTCACGGTCCCTAGTGTTACAGTTCTTCACCTGAATGGTCTGTGCTCCCGTGTCTCCTATTTATTGTCCTGTCCCTCCTAGATAAGGGTAACTGACTCTCAGCCACTGCTGTGGGAGTTTGTCAGACCTTCAGAAGCGGGTGAATATTGCCCACAAGTCGGATTTGGATGTGCAAAACACAATAAACAACAATAATAATAATAATAATAATAATAATAAACAAGCAGAAACAGGACAGAATATTTGTTATAACTATGTTCAGATATGAGCCATAAGGTATATTTTAAAATGCGTGTCTCAAAGTAGGTCCTGAAAGTGTCTGATGGGCACTTGGCCCTTTTGAAACAACAGCTCTGAAATCTGTGATGCGCTTGAGTAATTTTACCACTATGACCAGTCCGGCCACCGCAACGGGGCACGTCAGGAGAACGAAGTGAGTCAGGGTCTCGGCTGCGGGCAGAACGGGACCGGGGGTGGTCGTACAAGGCTGAGTCCAACAGCGGGCTACTTAATGTGCATGCTTAATTGTAAGTATTTGAGTTCAGTTCTTCTGGTAAAGTGAATAATAGACCTCAATGTGTTTTAAAGTTAATGGGAATGCGTAAGTGCTTTCCTGGATCACAGCCAGAGTGCTCAGCACATTGCAGGGCTAAATTCGGATTTAACAGTCTAAATTCAGGCCCCTGTGTTTTAAAACACTGACCAAAATTCTTCTCAGAAATTTCTGTGGAAATTGCTGTGGATCTGAAGTCAAGGCCAAACACCTCTCTCATGTAAATGTACTGCTGCGTCTAAGAATAAATGTCAATAAGGAACTAGAACTGTAGTTCATTAAAATCAAATATTGTTATGCATTTAATGGGTTTCAGATTAAGCTGTCTGATCTGGTACCTTTGATCGTACATTTAGGGCATAGATCAAAATTCACATTTTAATGTTAATTGCTTGTCTGATATATTAAAATAATTTTTGTCTCTAAAAGGAACTTCATAATTATACCTAATTGATGTAAAATGCAACCTCTTGCTAACAGCATACAGTTGTGATACTAATTTCAACATAAATTTTTGAAAAAGTTAATTTTTGAAGGAACAATTATACTTGGCCCAGATTGTATAATTGAACTAACCGCTTTTTGCCTTTCTTGTTTCCTTTTCCCCAGCCCTATTTTGTAATTTTCCCTTCCTTTTTCACCATAGGAGAATTGGAGATGAGGAAGACGGGAGGAAGAACAGAGGAAAGAAGAAGAGAGAGCCAGACAGGGAAACTTGGGAAGAAAAAAAAAAAATACAGTCAAGAAGGGGTTTAGAAATAGATGGAATTTTTATTTGTGATATTAAATACAGAAAAAACCCTGTATCATTTCCTTTGAAATAAATGTGGTTTTGCAAATATGTGTGTATGTGATACACTTATTGTATTATCAGACCTGATTATTTCTTGTTCTGTATCAATTTCCAAAAAAGAGCCCGCATTTTTGTACATAGTGAGCAGCTGTAATGGCAAAATGGATCTGTCTCTGAAAAGTATGTAAAATAAAGCCACATTCCTGCAAGAAATTGCACATACACATGAAATCACAAGCTGGTAGGCACTCTGACAAGCAAACACTGGCAGTGGCAAAACCCAGCCCACCCTGGGCTGCTGGTCACGGCGTCTCTCTGCAGACACACGTCAGCAGAGCCACTGACTGGGGCAAGTGAGGGAAAACACTTGGCTCCAGGGTACGGCTCAATTCAGAGCAGGAGATCTGACCTCTGCCCTCACTCGACACGATTTCGGAAGCCTGTGAAAAAATCTCTCATGAACAGCTTTTCCCCACTTGTTCCCAGCAGCATGGAAATGCAAGCTGTTGTGCCAGAGTTTGGTCTTGTGCAGAAGAGGGATGGAATTTCACCGGGAATTTCAGGGACAAAAACTCTCAAATGGGGTTTGAAAAGTTTGTGGTTTTTTTTTCCTTTGAGAAAGAAATGAGGCAAAATTTGAAGCTGATTTAGGTTTCAACTTCCTCCCCCCCATCTATTATTTTAAGATACATGCAGTAGATGAAGGTTGGTTCCAAGTAGTATTTAAACCGATGTAACTTAGTAGCGACACCCTTGACAGCGATGCGGTATACAGCATTCAGTATTTTTAGCTGCACATAGTAATTTAATAATTTATTTTGTTGGTGCTGTTTAGAGAAATGATGCCTCTGGGTCAGTAGTGCACAGATTCCTTGGACAGGCCTTGAAAGGGAAGAATTAGGGTGGTGTTAGCCAAGAATGTAAAAGAGTGAGAGAATTTTGTGTACTGTTGGAAATAGTTTAAAGTGCAAGAGACCATATTTTTTGTTTGATGTGGAAAAAGTGACTGTACATGTTCTGGAAGAAAACTCACAATATTGTGTGCATTAATTTATATGTTGTTTCTCCTGAAGCATTCCAGAAACCATCTGGGGCAAAACACTTATCAGTAAGTTGTTTCTTTCTCTCTCGCCTTGCAGCTAAGATAAACATATTTCACCCCACAATTAAGTTCTCTGGCTTAAACTCCCAGATAATGGTCAAAATGTTGCCAAGGTCAAAGAACCTATTTCTGTACCTATTTGTTTAAAAAAGATATAGAAGCATAAGATTGAAGTAAATCGCTTCCTGGATGTTGGTTTCACAACACAGCTCCAGGTGATTTTCAGTTTAGGAGGAAGCAGAGAGCAGGTGGTTTTGGTGCATAAAACAACACAGGAAAACTGCTTGGAAATTGAAATATCTGTATGAATTTCTGATAAAATCTATGGCACTTGCCAGAAGCCAACATCTGCAGGAACGTTCCATCGATGGATCAGGAAAATAAAGGGAAGGGGAAGCAACGAGGTGAAGAACGTTTGTGCAAGTTTATAGATTTGTTAGAGAAGGCCAGGACGGGTTGGGCTTCTTGGCTCTGCTGCTGGTTCTGCCGCCACGGCTTTGGCAAGTTACTGATCTTCGGCTCCGAAGGCAGCTCTCACGGGCGTGGAAGCAGCCCCCAGTTTCAATCATCAGGCTTACTGTCTAGTAAACACAGAAAAAAAGGAAGAGCTGGTGAGCTATAGATCAGGTAGCTTCAGTTTGTGGAGAAAATTGAGCAGACCATCGGTAAGCATTAGATGACGGACAGACGAGTAACTACGAACATGGATTTGACAAGAACAAATCCTGTTAAGCCAATCTGGTTTTCTTTTACAGTAAGGTGATAGGTGGTGCACAAAGGAGAGAAGTATTAAAAAGTCACGTATCTTCATTTTAGTAAAGCTGTTGGCAACATTTGTTAAGAATAAGCAAAGATGATATGGTCCAGATTGGGGTCAGAAAAAACAGGGTTGAGGAACAGTTAGCAAAACAGGGTCACCATCGAAATGGAGAGATGTACTGAACAAGGTTCCTCAAGGGTCTATCCCAAATCTGATACTACTTAAAAAAAAAAAAAAAAACAACTTATGAAGAACAGAATAGAGACTAAGCTTGTTACATTTGGAAACAACACGAAGAAGAGAGCAGCTAAAAGTGTTTTAGAGAACGGAAAATTAGAATTCAGAGGGATTTTGCCAAAGTGGAGTATTTTTTTTCCAGAAAAACACAAAAGATAGTATTCAATAGGTGCAAGTGTAGTCTATTAGACACAGCATCATCGGTTCCCCAGATACAGGAAGGGGCAAAGTAAACAGGATTACAGTTCCATAGAAAAAATGTAGAGTGAATCACAGGCTAAACACGAGTCACCGCTGTCACGCCGCTGTAAAAGGCAAATGCCGTACGCGAGGGGTAGGAACAGGAAGACAGACTGCAAACTAGGCAAAGCAGTTATATTGCTCTGCTAACCCATGGTACGACTTCAGTTTTGGTTTTTCCTTTTTCTACAACTTTTTTCACCGGGAGTATGCTTGGCTTGGGGCACCGCACTTCCAGGGTGACACTGAGTGACTGGAGGAAAGTGCATCGGAGATCAAGCTTGATTACTGGTGCAGAAAACATGAAATATCAGGATACTAATGGGACTGTTTGGCTTAATGAGGAAAGAACATACAGGGGAAAGAGGCTTTAAATTTGTGAAAGACTGCTACAGGGAGGAAGCAAACAGTCTGTGCCCAGCAGAGACTGACTTTTCACCAGCAGACTGAAATTGCAGCAGGGGATGTATTCAGAGCGTACATCGGAAAAAAAGACCTTTAGTGATAAGGGTAGGGAAACACTGGGAAAGATTGCCTGAGGAGACCGCAAAAGCACCTTACTGAGAAGTCTTTAAGAGCAAGATTGAAAAAAAACCAGTTCTGTTATAACAAAGGAGTTATCCTGTCTTGGGGCAAGGGAAAGGACCAGGAAGGGTGATTTTCCTAAGGTCATTTTCAACCTCATTCTTCTTCGCTTTTTTCTGTTCCTCAGATTTCCCCGGTTACAACAACCACCTCACAAATTCAAACAGACACAGGGAGAGGTCTGGTTTGGACACCCACATGTCAAAAAAGTAAGGCGATAGCTGTAAGCTCAACGGCATTCAGAGAAGAGGACAGCTCTGGAAAGGCAGTTACACGGTGCAGAATCAACGTTAATCCGTACAGCTCATCAAGAGAAGGTGAAGGAGTAAATCAGCCGTATTCTACAAACATCTTCAAAAGGAAGATACTTCTGCTAACAAGGCGCAGGCTTGCAATGGACTGATGCTGCAGCTAGATGAATTTACCTTTTCAAACATCATTTCTGTTTCTATCAGTCGTTTTTTGCATGTTAGGGTAGCATAGTACATGTTACGGTAACCACAGAGAAATCTTCAGAAGTGCAGTGAAGGCTTGGCCATTTCCCCAACTTCTTCACGTAAAGATGAAGATGTCTTTCTAAGAAACAACTGCATTAAGATCTTGGTGTGGGAACGGCTGGAGGAAATTCTACAGCTTTCAATATCCAGGTTAGACAAGATGACCATAATAAACTCTCTTGGCTTTCAAATCTGTTTACCCAACTTTGTAGAGAGATATAATGTTTACAGATCACTGTCAAATCTGCATAAATGGATTAGAAAAAGGCACGAATGAGCAATTACTCTTGCAATGTCTATGAGGTACAATAGTTAGAATTTACCAGGTCATTATATTACAACTCCTCATTTCTTTCCTGAGTTTTAACAGCATAGATTAATCTCTTTAACAGCATCTAGAGCTCCATGGAGTAATATATTTATATTAGCAGCATTATATATGACAGCAAATATATACTATGTATTATGGTATATACATTATAAGCTGTATAAGTGNGATAGAGAGAGATATATATTAACAGCACTGTGTTTTCTCCTTTTGTTCTTAAGAGATGTGTGGGGTGGTGTTTCTTTTCTCCAATGGGTCAAATCTACGTTCAGTCATGATCAGCTCTCTCCTGGAGTCACTGGAGAGGCGGGTGATGGTTACCACACGGTCACCGCACATCAGTTGGGAAAACCACCCACAGTAGAGCCAACAAAGTGCAGCACACGGGAAGTTCTTCATCAACAACGTCACCCAGGGCCCCTGCAGATGATGAGAGTCCTGGGTGCTGCTCTTGGCAACTGGAGGATTTGCCTGTGTGGATGCCTCTGATGAACCTGCATACACCACTTTCAAGGCTTCTGCCATTGCAGAGTCTGTCCTGGTTGTCCTGTTCTGACGGGTTCCCCAGGACCAAGATCTGAATAAAAACGCTGCTGAGGAGCTGTTCGGAAACAGTGGGTTAAAACCTCGAAAAGGGGAGGCTACATGACATTTTCAGAGGCACAAAGGCCTCGCAGCTTCTTCTCGCTTCAGCTAAGATTCGGTGGTTGTCTCTCACGTTCAGGCTCCCTCTTCTTAATGATTCATCTCTTTAAGGTATTTGCGTTCACAACAGAGGGGAAGACGCAGCCAACTCCGCAACAAAACTTCAGTCTGGCACTGAAGTTTGTCACTTGAAATAAATCTAAATTTATGGTTGTTTATGACAATATTTTCTGGGTAGGCAGCTCCCTTTACGGACCCCCACTAGAGTCAAGGGGCTTTCTGGGCACAGGTGTCCACTCGCAGGGAGCACCGGGCAGGGCTGGGACCCAGGGACGCAGCGTGCTGGGTGAGGTCTTCTGTGTCAACCAAACCTCTCCAAGCAGTGGCTTCATTTGGCACATCCGATGACAGGCTTTTAACGAGAAAATGCAAACAAGCTGTCATGGAGGAAAAACATCATTTTGAAACGGGTGGCAAATAGTTACACTTTTTTTTTTAACGTGATGGCAACTTTTCTTGGAGGGCTGAAGAGCTCTCTTTCTGCATGGGATAGCAGCAGAAAGCTGCAGAGTCAGTAATAACAACTTTGGAGATAATTAGAGAAAAGGTAGGTGCTAGACGCTCTCATTTTTCCCCAGAGAGATGCTGTGTGATGTTTTAGAGCCCAGAGGAAAGAGTCAGAAAAGTGCTGTTTATTCATGCAACGAGATATTACAGCCTGCTAATTTAACTTCAGTGGCCTTAACCTCTGGGAAAAAAGCGAGGAAAATTATGTTTCTTGGCCTTAATGCTTTTTAAGGTGCTTAAGTCCTCTGAGGTTTTCTGACGGGCAATCTGTTTTCCCACGAGTGTTCTGGTTTAGGTCTGGCTTGGCAAAACAGAGCAAGGGGTTCTTCCTCCCGTGTTTTCTCTCTCATTGCTTTCCCTCTCCTCCCCGTTAAGATTTTGTCCGAACGCGGCTTTCGCAACCGGATTTTGAACAACCCCAGCAAAAAAGGGAGAAAGGGAACCTCCCGACCCTTTCCGGCAGGAGAAGGAGCCTGCGCTGGGGGGCCCCCCGGGCAGCCGGCAGCTTTGGTAAGAAATATTTTGAGTTTTCCATCGGGACGGGAGGACTGATTCGCACCTGCTCGCCCCCGGGCCCTCCCTCACACCACAGCCGCTGGGCGAGCTTCTGCCCGCTGGGGATGGTTTTAGTGTCATTTATTATGATTATTATCATTATTATTGTTGTCATCGTCCTTGTTTCTGTCACCATTGTCACTATGGCTTTTTGTTTCCCTTGCTCCTCTTCCCCAAGGGGTCCGGCTCCCGCTGCCCTCAACACCCCCATCCCCACCAGCTCCCGGGTAAGATGGCGGCAGGCAGTGAGGGAGGGCGAGAGCGCGCGCGCGGGGGGCGGAGCCTGCGAGGGGGCGGGGCTCGGGGGGAGCCGGGAGCGGCTTTTTCCCTCCGCCCCCCCCCC
>Ga0065711_1009644_pt1 | contig 10740 bp, 7 predicted proteins | sample Hoacrofraction12_FD_59098 | JGI IMG/M metagenome (GOLD analysis project Ga0065711, IMG submission 59098) | Hoatzin crop microbial communities from Cojedes, Venezuela - Epithelial fraction 12 v2 (version 2) | ecosystem: Host-associated > Birds > Digestive system > Esophagus > Crop | place... | reverse complement strand
GGGGGGTGGGGGGTGGGGGTGGCAAGCAATATTGTCTTTGTTATTTTTCCTTCCCGGTAAATTATGTGCTATTACAAGCACAAATCTTGCCCACGTGGCCCTGTTGAGTCTAAGAGTATGCAGGAAAAGAGAGGGTGTAGAGTTTGTGAATTAATGTCTTTGTGCTTGGCAATACAGCATTTGGATGTGTTTCATGCTTTTGTGTCAACCTTCGCATGTGTCCGGCAGGGAGTGCGTGAGGATGTTCGGGGCAGCAAAGGTTCGCAGCCCTGCTCCAGCGGAGCACAGCTTGCCAGTGGCAAGGTACTCTGCTTTAAAAACTTGACTTGTATGAGAAGGGACACACAGGTTACTTTCAAAATATCTTTATTTCTTCTGCAATGTAAAAATTTACATCAATCATTTCAAGACTTCTTGAAGTGGAGACACTGCTGATAACCCTTTGGGGTCTGAAGCCAAACTGTCTTGCATCTATAACAGTGCTTCTATTGCCTGAACAGGAGTTAAGGAGATTTTCTACCTGCTTCCTATTACTTTTCTTTAATTAATATAATTAAGAAAATCTTATCTGTTTAACCAGTTTAATTAAATAAGTGTGCTTTTTTTGTGTGAACATTATTGTTTTGAATTAATTGAATCTACTTTAAATATTCTGAATCAATTTATATCAAAAAAGAAATAAAACCAGTATTGGACTGGAGTACTTGTTCACACACAGATTTCAGTGTTCCCTATTTAATTCTACAGCTTAGGTTAAGCTAGGGTAATTCTGGACCTTGGACTCTGTATGATGCCATGTCACAGAACATTAAATTTTTGAGACAGTGGTTTCCGGGGTTATATTTACTTCATCATCTATTTCTCCTTAAAAATTCCTCACTGAGCAGAGGCATTTGTTAAAAACAAGAGCTAGAAAACTGTCTTCATGATTAGCAACAGCAAAAAACATACTTGGGAATCTACAAATGTTCAGATGCAGAAGCTGATTAAATTAGTGGGAAAATGCTTATTGACATTAAAATTCTGCATCACATCCAGCAGACCAAATCTTCAGAACTGGTAACAAATTTTGTGGTGACTAACAGTTTCCAACATCAAGTTTTTCTCTTACTTGAAATAGTAAAACGGAGAGTTCCTGTAGGTTATTTTACAGAGCAAAGCATCAAAAGGGTCTATAACAGACAGATTTAATCTATTAAAAGGGAATTTTTTAAGGGCCATTAATGGGATTTTTTGCAAGCCAGTGTCTTGTAATCTCCCATTTGGGACAGCTTTATGACACTCTATTAAAGAAACTTTTTTACATGCAGATTCTCAAAGGAAACTTCTTTTCTTACAAACATTGTGTGTTTAAGGTCAGTGAAATTCTTGTTAGATGTAAATTGTTGGCACAGTCTTCCCACCCACCCCCCCCAGTTGGGAAATTGCTTATTTTTAATTAAGATATGTGTCAAAATATTGTCCATCCATACACTGCTTTATGAGGGACTCTTAGAAACTTTACTGAGACAAAACACAGAGCTGGTGACTGCAAAAGATATTTGTACCTGAATGTCAGGGGCACTCAGGCCCTTCACATGTACAGAACCATATAAAGCACCTCTGAGAGCAAATGAGATGTGTGTCTTCTGTTATTGGCTTTAAAAGGAGCAGGGACAGGTCCTGATGAAGTGAGAGGGGGGTGGCAACAGGCTCATATTCCTCGCACATTAACAGTGATGGAAACAGAGAAAAGAACTGCGTGGGCAGCCTGGTCCACACCAGGAAGGCCAGTGCCAGGGAGGCGATGCACATCATTGCTCTCTACAGCTTCCTGAGGAGGGCAAGCGGAGGGAGAGGTGCTGAGCTCCTCTCCCTGGGATCCAGCAATAGGACGTGTGGGAATGGTTCAAAGCTGTGCCCAGGGAGGTTCAGACTGGACATTGAGAAGCATTTCTTTACAGAGAGGGCGGTCAAACCCTGGAACAGGTTTCCTAGAGAGGTGGTCGATGCCCAGAGCCTGTCAGTGCTTAAAAGGCATTTGGACAATGCCCTTAATAACGTGCTTTAACTTTCAGTCAGCCCTGAGGTGGTCAGGCAGTTGGACTAGATCATCACTGTAGGTCCCTTCCAACTGAAATCTTGTATTGTACTGTATACTACTCTACACTACTCTATTCTATTCTAGCTCCTTGTAGACTACCTTCTGTTCCAATGTTTTTTTCCTTCCTCTCAACATGGGAACTGATCCAGAAGATACTAGGGAGAAAGGAAGGAAGGATACCCTTCTTAACCAAACTGTTTACCTATCATCCAAATACCAAATTGCATCTATTTCTCAGCGTGTAATAGATTCCTATTTATACTGTGATTCCTCAGCATTTAATGAAAGAGATTATATTGTTAGAAACAAGCCAAATCTCCACTCTTAAAGTCTGGGAAAGAGGGAAAAAAGTGCCAGCTTGGATTCAGTCAGGAATTCAGAAAATTCACTTCTGTAAATAAACTAAAAACTTAATTCTCATACTACATTTTTCAGAATATGACTTACACTATATGCCTTGTTCAGAAATAGGGATACTAGTAGTTCAGCAGATGAAAATAAATTATTCTTTGATTCTATGATTAGTTTTTAGACAGATAAGTCACTTGACTTTCCTGGTAACCATGTTCTGAAGCCTCTTTACGCAGTTCTGCTAGCTCTCACCTTGTGTACATTAGACCCAGCTCCAAGCGGAACAATAGAACAGAGAGAATATTGCATGTATTCAGATACCTCATGTTCTTGTTCCAAAAATTACTTTCTTACCAGGCAAGCCCATGAGATCTCATTAACCCAAAGCTTGATTCTTGACTATGTCTGTCAGCTTGATGCCACTGAGCCCATTGAGCTACTCCAGAGTAAAACTGATGTAACAGAGTGAAGAAAAAACCCCTTCTCATTGTCCACATCTTGTCATTTTTAATAAAAAAAAGTATACATATCTTCTGTATTCCTGTAAGGAATTTATATTTGCTAGGAATGAGACTTGGGGTTTATAATATGACTGCTTGCTTTCTCCTAACCCAAGTTAAGATGAAATTGAATACTGAACTGTTGTTTCACTTGTGGAAGTCAGCTCTACTTTTCTTCTTTGATGCTTGGCTGGGAAGGGGTCCCAGAATCAGCACCATCTCCCAGCATTAGCGGCAGCAATTTCTGCAAACTGTGGCCATGGTATCCGGTTTTGGCCATTCAGACCACTTTATGTCAGTACCTGTAACAGTTCTGCTCCAACGAGGCAGTGGTCAAGTGGTGTAAACTGAGTTTAAGCAGAACCCAATTTTGTTCCTGGCACAGGCAGGTTCTGGAAGAAGCACACATTTCTTCTCAAGGGGATCTCAGAAATCTCCTTACCTCTCTTTTCACACTGAGTCGGTTTGGTTGTATTTGTGTGCAGACACCAAAGCAGTCTTGGAGAATGAGTTAGGCTATGCTCTCAGTGCTTACCTTTTCTCAGTACTCTGAAGGATCTGCTGGCAAGAAATCACACAGAATCACAGAATGGTAGGGGCTGGAAGGGACCTCTGGGGATCATCTAGTTAGACCCCTGCCAAAGCAGGTTCACCTACAGCAGGTTGCACAGGACCTTGTCCAGGCGGATTTTGAATATCTCCAGAGAAGAAGACATGGCAAAACACGGAGCTCCTTTGGTTTTCTTTATTGTCAGTGTTTATGTTAACTCAGTTGTTTTAGCAGATTGTAACAGCTGTGAAACCCCACCACAGAGATGTTCCTGGAATAATTATCTCCTGCTGCAGTCTAATCAGAGTAGAAAATGTGACTGGGTCAAGGCTTTGGAGTTTGTCAAGATGAGATCCACACAATGATAAATAATGTATGTGCCTAATGTGTTGCAACAAGAGGTAAAAAAAAAAAAAAAATAATTCCAGAGGCAGTTTTTATTATTCTCGAGTTTGTAAATTGTCATCTTCACTGTGAGTCAAATGCCAAATTACAGCTAAAATCCTGTTCTGCAAATGAAATCCTTTAGTCATGGTAATCTTAATTTTAAATTTAATTGTTTGCATTTTACAACTCTTACTATTAGCCTGGAAGCCAGTTCTACCTCCTACATATTAAGACACACAGGAAGCTTTTTTCCTATTCTAGTACTGCAGATGCAAATGATAATGCCATAGCCTTATCTCAACCGCTTCTCAGGAAGGCCATGGGTAATAACCTGAGGAGGAAATTGGGGGTATTGGTAAGGCCTGTAGGAAGCAGAGGGCTTGGGGCAGGAAGGATCTAGAGATCTTTGATATATTTATTATACAGGCTACAAAGGCACAGAATCATAGAACCATAGAATCACAGAATCATAGAATCATTAAGACTTGAAAAGACCTCTAAAATCATCAAGTCCAACCGTCCACACAACACCGCCATGCCTGCTAAACCATGTCCTGAAGTGCCATATCTACACATTTTTGTAACAGCTCCAGGGATGGGGACTCCACCACCTCCCTGGGCAACCTGTTCCAATGCCTGACCACTCTTTCAGTAAAGAAATTTTTCCTGCTATCCAACCTAAACCTCCCCTGACACAGCCTGAGGCCATTTCCTCTCACCCTATTGCTGGTTACTTGGGCTTCACTAATTTGTGTGTCATCCTTGAGCAGGGGCCACACTAATCTTCTCTGCATCTTTTCAATTTTAGTATATATGCTGCTGAAGCGAGCACAAAACTAGGTTTCATCGGTTCTACTAGAGCAGTTTGTTTCCAAAGGAGAATACATTCATGCAAAGAAGCAATAAAGTCTAACTATTGCTCAGGCTCAACAAGCCATCAGTGGAGACTTAGCTGCTTTGAACTGGGAGCATGCACAGTTACTGTGTCTGAGACCTGGGGACAGGAACTTCCCGCCATCTTTAACGCTATTTAGGTCAAGTGCTCCTCTTATACCTCGACTTTTGGATCTGGTCCCGAGCTCCCAATGCTTAAGCTTCAAAATGACTTCAAGGCACTTCACCAGCCAAAACCACTAAAAGAGTCACTTTCCCCTTAAAGAAATTACTGTGGAGTGAAATATGAGTTTTTTCACTGCATGAATCAATTCTAAACAATATTTTATTAGAGGAAATGAAACATACTAGGTGAAGCTCCAACGGGAATTTTAAATTGGCAAAATTAATCAAACTCCAAATTTGACAGGTCAGTAGAGTTAATATAACTAGAGTTTCAGAAAGTGCCCACTAATGAATATTGTGCAAAACTGTTAACTTCCCAAATGAAAGAATGAACCCAAACCATTTAGATACCATCTGCTACATGCTATATCCCCTTGTACCCAAAGAGGTTACAGTAGTGCATTCCATAACAAGTGGCCAGACATGTACAAATGGCATAGGTTAATCTTTTGCTCTAAATATTGACTAGCTCCAGGCAGACCTCTGCCTGGTGCAACTGCAAAAGTGGGTTTAGATGACCTTGATGTATATACCACCAAGTACAGAGATAATCATCTGAAAATATATGTCTAGATCTAAACTACAAAAGCTAAGTGCTAGAGCTCTATGTTCAGCTGAAATCTGTTTAACATATTTGCAAGTCAGCTTCGCTAATATCTAATTTTGACAGCAGAATTACTGTTAATTAGTTCAGTATTCATCAACTCAGCTTTCAGACACCCTTTTTTCCATTAACATAGATATCAAATACATAGACCAGATTATGAGAACGCAAGTTAGCTGGAGAGGGAAAAATACCCTGGTATCAGCACACAGCACAACTATTGATGTGGCAGCTGATAGTTTTGAATCTCTAACAGGACATTTCTAATAACCTAAACAAGCAACAGCTGAAAATACTTTTCAGAGAAGTGAAGACAAGGACAATATTCACTGAACCATTCAGAATATGACATGAATGAAAGAGTGTGTATAAAGTTAAATAGGAAAGAAGATGGGAACCTTTTATTGAGGATTTTTTTATATCTACTGTATAGTATTCTCTGAGATAATCCTCAACTTTCTAACTGCCATTAGGTTGTCCTGGGATTCAGTAGTTACTAAACTGATAAAATGAGCAGTATGAAGTGCTTCGTTAAAAAACTCACTCCCTTGGTGAGGGACATTCCTGTCACAGAACTAGCAAAGGAAAGTACACCATTTGCTCACGCCTGCCTTTCTGAAAATACAGTATACTCATTTTTACTCAGGGCCAGCAGTGTATGCAAAAAAGCATGCAAGATCTTAGGTTCTCGGACTGGACAAATTGCTCAAAGCTAGGCAGGATGCAGATGTCTAAATGAAAAACTCTGAAGTAAACTTTCATGTTGACCACTCACTTTGGGAGCTCTGAAGTCAACATCTACATGTCCATCTTACTCTGAACGTGCCCACGCACATGAATTTCTAATTTTAAGCATGTCCAGGGTCACATCAGTGCCAGGATCTGAATGCCAACCTCCCACCCGGCTGGGAGTAGGACTAGAGGCTCAACAGAGCATTACCCAAGATCCCCAAGGGACTCTGCAATGATTTTTTTTTCTCTAAAATTATAGCTTCAGCCGCTTCCCTTTAAAATAAACCTGGAGGAGGCATTTGCCTCTAGAGCCTTGTTTTGGAAGTGGTGCACCAGGGTCTGCAGTCAGGGGTAGAAGTGTTCCGCACTCTCCCTGATGATGCTGTTCAGCAAATAATTCAAACATTTGCCTGTAGTGGACGCAAAGGGAACGTAACTTTGTAGCACAGCAATTAGTACAGTTCCAGGGGGTGACAGAAATCACAGAACTGAAACAGTTACCTACCAGGCTTTCCCTAGGTCCAAGTGGATTTAGAGGATCTTGCTTTTCCTGCCACAGGCCTCCCTTATTTTTGGTAAACGGCCTAACGCTGCTGAAGAAATTTCACCAGCAGTTCGTGTGCTCAGGGGCAGATATTTCATCAATATTTCACCATGTATCTGGAAATCTACCTATGTGGAGGGCTCATATGTGTAACGTTACTAGCAAAATATTTTGGAAAGCATCTGGCTTACTAATCCTCTGCTACAAGTCACTATGTATGATGGGTCTGACAGTGTGCAGGGACTCTGCATTCANTGTATAGTAACCCCAAGGGCTATTTTTTAACAGATTTGTGTATTTGCTTAGATGGGTATCTTTCTTTCACCAGTGTAAATACTCCTCTGTGTCTCCAACTTTGTGTATGGAAAAGCTTCATAAAGCAAGAACTATTTTTGGTGCTTTCGGTAAAATAATATGGACATCTCAAGACAATAGAGATGCTAGTTGTTGTAATCACAAAATANTAATAAATTTATATAGCCTAAGGGTCAAAACTTGAGTGTGTTATACAGGCATATTATTCTCCTATAGATTGGAATTACCTGTATTTGTACTGCACGCGTTTCTAGAATTGAGAGTGAGATCTTAAAAAGTCAATGTAGACTATACCTGCAAGAAAAAGAAAAAGAAAAAGAAACCTGTGTATTGCTCTTTTCCATATAATGTAATTCTGTGTCAAGAATTCCTTAAAACATAAGCTGCAACATAACCACCTGCTATTCTCATTGTAGCTTGCATATGCAGTAAACTGTATGCAAGTCAAAAAATAATTCTTGATTCAATGGTCTAATGTTTTGGTATTTAGAAGGGGATATTTTCTGGGACTAACACTGCAGTACATTGCTACACTAAAATATGAACCACTTTTATGAGGTTACAGTACAGATCATTTAGATCTTTTTCTAAAACCTCTCCTGGCAAATGCTTCCTATCATATTGATTTTTAAAGAATACTTGAGATTCTCATGCTCTCATCATGGCTTATTAACATACAGTAATTCAAAAAATACATCTATTTTGGGACATTTTTTTGTCAATATTAATTAACTCCTGACTATGCTAGAATGACTGAGACAGAAGAATTTTGCCTTTTGCTGGGAGTCTTGCTCACAAACTTTGAACTACGTATGTATATTTTCACTAAGAGAATAAAAAAATCAAAATTCTCATAGGTTTCTAGGCTCAAAACTTCAGAAGAAAAAAGAAGGTGTGGAACTCACCGTTTTAAAAGTAGAGGTGAGGGAGGAAGGACGGCAGAAACATCATGTATGTATGTAAATACTGTCAGTCATTCCTATGTGCGTCAAAACAGAATACAAATAGGCAAGGTGAAAGGAAGACTGTGAAATCAGAGATTTTACCAACCACTTCTGAACAGGGAGCTTGTTCCTCCCTGAGCCCTGAAATACTGCTCTTCGCGAGACACTGTAATACTCTGTCCTCATTAGAAATCTGCTGCCAGCAACAGCCTGAAGGATTTTGTCCTTCACTTTGTTGAAACGGAAAGCACAGCACACATAATATGGCCAGCCCCCTCCTGTCTGACAGTTTGGAGCATACTGGATGCAGATATCTTTTAACAGTCTACACAGAAAAATGGTAAATTTCTTAAATAGTTCACTTGTGTACAGTGTATTCACTTGTGAACAGACTTGTGTTCAGTGATCACAACTGCTACATTCGTAATGAAGGAAAGACTCTTCCAAGGAATAATCTTGAAATGAGGGTTTAGACAGAAAATATAAAAGGAGCCACTATGGATGATCTAATCCAGTACCTTGTGGTGCTCATGAATGAGTCCTTGTTTGATATGTTTTTAAGAGCCTGTAAGGAGACTTTGCAGCCTTCTTCCACGACCTCGAATAGATCACTTTCACAATGATTAGAAAGTGTTTCCTAATATTTAATTTGAATTCTTCTGTGGTAAGAGTTAATTCACTTTCCTACTTAGTTTAGGCATGTAGAAAAATAGCTTATTGTCCTCGACTATAACCTCTGACAAAACACAGCACCATTATTATGATTTCCCCTTCATATCTCTCTTTCTTAGACAAAACAAAACTAATGCCTCTATGAGTTTGGTTTTGATCATTCTAATATTACTTTAATTATTGGTTTGGATAATAATGAGTCTCCTTATCAAAGGCTATCATTAGTAATGGTGAGACTATTATTTTTGTCTCACTTACATTCCCTTTTATAATGCTTGGAAGATAACAGTTTATTTGATGTTTAATTATTGAAAGAAGAAGAGTGTTTCCAGATGACCAGAACAAAAATGTTTAACTACCAAAAAATCTTTCTATCCTATTGTCATGGGTTTGTAAGAAGTCCCTTGACATCTCCATCACTGGTCTTACCATCTCAAATAGTTTTGGTTTACAGATGATCTGCAGTACAGGTGACATGTTGGAGTGCCATGTTTAGGAAAAGATTTTGTTTCTCTTATGGCATGGAAAGTAAAGCATCTGTCCATCAGTATTCTAAATATTTAAATCTAAAGAACTAAGTATTTAAATATAATTCTAAATATTATCCAGTATCTAAAGACCCTTAAAATTAGACATATCTAACGTCAGGATATTGTTCATTCTAGTGCCAATGTCAAGCTCTTCCAGGGGATACATGGCTTGAAGTACCTCATCCTTCGTTAACACATGACTGCTCAAAAAAATCCCTGGAAAAGCCTCTCGCACACTACATCTGCCAAAGTAATAATAAAAGAAGCCACAGAAAAATCCCAACACAATCCAACCCAACCCAAACAAAACAACAGCTTTGCCTATAACTGATATTTTGTTTTAACAAGCATGTCAACCCACCCTCTATAGTGGGGGCCCGACAGGACTCTAGAGGACCAGATCACCTTGTTATCTGTTGCTTATAATATGGCACCCCGCATCCTGCCACCATGAATTTGTGCTAATGCACAGTTGTCTATTGTTGTTGCTTCTGGTCTCATTAATGTCTTAAAAGAAATACAAGGGATTTAAATTCAGAGTGGGTTAGAAAAGTCTGCCTGTTGGTCACCACTTTAAATTGCTCATGTCTACCGAGCTTTACAAATAAAGGCAGAAATTTATTGGAGGAAAGAAGCAGATCAAGTTGTAAAGTTCCTGTGGACAATGTCACTCATGAGCTGAGAGGTTTGGGAACAGTTGATTTGTAGATCACTGTTCTCTTGGATTTTTCACAGCTAACGAAAAGTTCTGAAATTACTCTGAAGATAGCGGCTGTTTGGATTTGAACATACAGTGATCCTAAAAGAAATATGATCTATTAATTGGAAAATTAAGGGTAAGAGGGTGACAGTATTCGCATTCTTAGGCTGAATTTGTTCTGTCCAGAATAACCTCCAGTGAGAAATGATCTCCTGATAAGGAAAGAGACAGATTACTGACCCATTCTTACTGTCATCCCTCATGTTGAAGGAAGACTTTCCAATGGTTAGAGAGGCCCAGGGAGAGATGATGTGCAATTATTCACTGCTACTGCTAATGGGATTCTCATCTTCTTAAAAAAAATAAGAGAGATTCAAGTTCAAAGTGGAACAGAAACACCATCATGTCACCAATGGATTAAACTGCTATAGTCAGTTCAGCATTAAATTGATTCTCAGAGTTGAGCTTCAATTGAACACAAAGTACTCACCAGTCAGAGACACTCTCTTGCACAAAAGCGACATTTACAAGGCAACCAGAGTCAGGGGAAAAGAAAGGATATTGTAGCTAGTATATTAGGCAATGGTGGGGCTTGTGTTCGAGTATGCAAACTGTGAAACCCAGCAACCCACCCAGCCCAGACAAATAAAGCCAATTCCATGGCCCAGAGAGAAGTTAGTTTCATCCCGCCAGTACAGAATATTTAGCAATAAAATTGCATCTGCATGAAAAGTAACATGCTTGTATTTAATAATTGGGGGGGGGGGGG
>Ga0065711_1050624_pt1 | contig 10741 bp, 7 predicted proteins | sample Hoacrofraction12_FD_59098 | JGI IMG/M metagenome (GOLD analysis project Ga0065711, IMG submission 59098) | Hoatzin crop microbial communities from Cojedes, Venezuela - Epithelial fraction 12 v2 (version 2) | ecosystem: Host-associated > Birds > Digestive system > Esophagus > Crop | place... | reverse complement strand
AAAAAAAAAAAAAAAAAAAAAAAAAAAAAAAAAAAAGGCAACCAAAATCAAAAACCAGCAACAAAACCAAATATCCTAAAAAAAAGCACTTAATTTTTATGGAATTCATATGTGTAATAAGAATCACTCACCTCTACCATTCTAACATATTTACATTAGTATTTTGTAAAATACAAGATCCTGTTGTTCTGCTTCTATTTCTTTCAAGATCTAGCCAAACTTGAGTGTCTTGAATGACCGAGGATGCCCTTTCTTCAGTAGTCTCCAGGTTACTGGCTTGTGACTTCTGCAGAAGAGAGACAAACCCAGAGAGTTACACTGCCACTTTTTTTGTTGTCTGCATAAATGTGTAATCACTCCTGGCTGGCTCTGCTGAAGAATGGATGGTTAGAAAAAATAGCATTCACAAGCCATAATACGGTAGCTAACTCTCAAAGAGATTTTACTGTGTTGAGGACTAGACCTGTACTACGAAAATCCAGCAACTTTCACCATGTATAGTTCTAATTAGTGCTTCTCCAGGACACTGGAGAAATACATAGCTGTAGAAATAAATTGAAATTAGGCCAGTATTTCCATCTATATATTCCTTGTGTGAGATGTCCTCAAATATCCATTTCTTGCTGTAACCAATGTTCTTCTACTAGTTCCTTTTTTTCCCCATCAAGAAATCTGTCTCAGATTGCCTTTCAGTCTTGTAGCACAAAGCTTTGGAAGCAAGGAGCATTTTGTTCCCATTTATCAGGGAGTACTTTTCCACATAGGTCTTCCATCTCCATGAGCTCGCTGCCCAGACTTTAGCAAGGGTAGCAGCTCTAGAAGACAAGGTGCTTTCTTATACGTAGTAGTCTTGGTAAACTTGGGAAAGGGCATACCTAGGAAGCTTCACTTTATTCCTATTGAGCAACCTAAAATGACATGGGGGGGGAGGGGGGGGAGGTAGTTACTTGAACTAAATACAAATTCAGAGTTAATTGAGTTGGCTGGATCATGCAACTGTGAAGGGTCTGTAGTAGGGAGGCCATCCAGGCTTAAAGAATGGTGTTGGCTCCACTCTGCTAGCTTAGGTCAAACAATGTCATAGCAGTTTTTAAATGTCTACTCAAGCCACTATTTAACTGAGTAAGACTGGATTTTCTCATGAGCAGTGTAAACCTGTCCAGAAACCTGGCTGGGTTCCCAGTAATTTATACCCATCTGCCATTTCTGCATATTACTTGACTACAAAAAAAGAGTCAAGCCCCACTGTTCCTTTGCTGGGCGAAATGCAGAGACCACCAGGAGTACAGGGAACAAATTCCTAGGAGCTTCATCTTTATATACTCTATAGATGAAAGTGAAAGCTCTGACTCGTTTAGGGAATGGAGCTCTAACCTTGAGCTGACTCAAAGCAAATCAAAAAAAGAGAAAACTTTTTGACTCTGTTTACAGTTGGATTAAAATCAGTATATTTTTCATTCTTCTCCAGAGTAGTAATTCTGAGAAAATGAAATGCTAAGAAAAAAATAAAAAAGAAAAAAGCACATAGTATTTATTTAAGGAAACAATGCCTTTTTTTTTTTTCCTGCTCAGCTATTCACTGAAAATTTGACAGTTTTATCAGATTGGTGGAAATCAGCAGAAGGTAACACATGCCATCCTCTCTAGGCATTGATGCGAGATGGGAGCTGAAATTCGGTAATTGGAAAGAATGTAGTAAAAGAGTATTTGCCTCCTATAAGGACTTTGCAGTAACTGAAGCTCTTTGACGTAATGATCTAGGTTAGTGTGTGGAAACATGATACTTGTTAAGAAAGTTGTAGTGTCACCTGTTTTTTTCTAAAGTTTTCAGGCCTGGATTCACCTGCAGTGCTTTCAGGGGTTTAGTGCCTTCTCCTGACACCTCCTGTTAGTCTGGGGAGGGGGATGTCACATTGCTCCTTGCAGATGTGGCTGCACTCGGTGAGAAAGGGCTGTATCCATTCCTGCAGTCTACTTTACGTTTTCCTAAATAACATTTTCCTCGTTTCACACTTATGCTTAAACATTTCCATGGGGAAGAACAGTCTCCTTAAGGGTATATTTAGCACAAGGTACCTTAACTAAGAGTTCAGGTGAGGATATTTGGTAGTTTTAAAAGGACCTTGCACTATTTCAGTTGGTTCTTGTTATTTCTGACTGTTCCCTGAAAAGCTTTTGAAACTAGAGAGAAATGTTTTCCATCAGAGAGTGCTAACTGGATGAAATTGAACTCTTTTGAGGGATCATGTTTATTTTGATATTTTTTTCATGAAGCACTGATGAAACATTTTAGATGACTATTTTTCATTGTCAGTTTGACCATTTCATTGTATAACTGGAAGAAACTAAAAATGGATGTGTTTTCAACTTGTAAAAAATAAAGCATATCAACAAGGTCATTTGTATATTCTCTGAAAAAAGTTGCTTGGAATTTTCGTTTTTGTAGAAAGTTTCAGCCTATTCTTCCACTTGGGGGGGGGGGAAACGAAGTTTAGCATCAAACGAGAACACTAAATTAGCAGTGTGTTAGCTTCATTTATCCCACCAAGTATTTCATCATTTCATTGCGAGATGAGTAGAACACACTTCACTGAACTATACTAAAGTTATTACAAGTAGCTTGCTTGTGGTCAGGTAATTTGGGCAGCTGATAACCTCAAGCTTTTCCATGTAGAGTCCTAAATATATTTCATGCCTAAATTTACAGTAGCAAGGACTTACCTGTAAAATTTTTAAGATTTTCATGTAGGTGTCACTCAGATGATGTTTGTTGGAGAAATATTTCACAGTTGATAATGAGATTTTTAAGAAGGCTTACCTGGACATAAAACATGATCTGATAGGAAAGTATGTCTAAATCCTCATTAAATAGTTTTGGGGTTTTTTTTCTTAGAGTAATGCTGTTAATAAGATAAAAGATGCAAAGGAAACTAGCTGTTAGAGGAGGGTTGAATCTTGAAATAATAGACATTATTTGGTTAATTCTTTTCTCCCAGTATGCAGTGCTCATCTCTATATGATTTAAAATGCATTTTGTATTTTCTACTTACATACTTGAGTATGTTATAGGGTTGGCATGATAGCTGTGTAAAGTCAGTCGCAGGCTGTTTAGTATTCATCAGCATTGGCCAGTCTGCCACCTCAGCTCCTAACTGAAAATGAAAGCTAGAATAGTCCAGTATAATGAATTATGTTTTCAAGATTTATTTTTGGATGGGAGTTATACTGCACAGGGAATTGGAGGTAGAGGAGGTTGTGATATAATCTGACTTCAATCATGTTAAATAGGGAGAGAACAAAGTTCTCAGTGTTTTAATTCTTGTAAAGGCAGCAGTCTGCTGGAATAACAGCAACAGTTCTTCTAGTACTAGAGCAATGAAACCCTTTTGATATCATAATTTTTGCATGCCACATTTCTGTAAATGATACTTGATTACAGCTGCAACAAGGAGAAGTAAATAATCATCTGGCTAGAACTGGCTTATCATTTTGGGCAGCCAGGCTCCAGCAGGTACTAAATAAAGACGAGCTCAGTCATTTGCATTGGGCTGAACTGACAGCCCTGGAGGAAGACTTTCTGCATCGCTACAAGGCTGTTATTCAGTTACTTTCTTAACTAGTTTTATTGCTAAACATGACTTTCTAGTTAACTTTTCATGTACTGACTTTTTTTTTCATCTACCAACGTAAACTAGTGATGCAAGTTGTATATGAAGTCTACAAACTTCCTACATTGAGGTTAATGTTCTAAAATATTATGGAGCATATCTCAGCATGGCTGGACCACTTTGGAATCACGGTAGAGAGTACCACAAATGCAGGGACAGGATCTTTTCCCTCGCAAAGCGTGAGGCCTGAAGAGCGTCCTTACATCTCTCTACAGCTTGTGCCTGGGGAGATGAGGAAGCAAGCAAAAAAAGGGCTACTCAGAAATAAAGATTTCAGAGACATAGCGTATGTGATCAGAGAGCAGAAAAACTTCTGCTACTTGTTTGTGCAGAAGTTTTTTTTTTCCATTAATCAAGTAGAAGGTAATTTCTAATCTGAAAATTTGCCAGATGAGTAGAATTCTGTGAGAATGTACATGTGAGAACAAGAGCTGAAACTTCTCTTGGCAATGTTATTCATAGATTTCAGTTGAGGAAGACCATATCTGAAGGTGCTTAAACTAGCATTCTCGGTGACATTAAAAATCCTTTCATCTAAAATTTCAGGTTTTATTGACTCCCTGGGCCTACTTCTGAGTTTATCTGAGCCTATGCCAATCATAACAAACTAATGGAAGTCAGGTATTTCAGAATTCTCTCCGTATTTGTGGATATAGCATTGAGTAGAAGCAGCATGATCCAGATCAATTAAAATATTAATTTAACTATGGTCTGTTGGTTCCAGCCCTTTGACATCAAACCGAACATTTAAAGGAGATTTATTCTGAAACGCAGGCAATTGAGGCAAGAGCCTGGAATTCTGGAACACTGATTTTCTTTGTTTTGAAGCTAGAAGCTCCTGGCTTTGTTCCAGTGTAGTGTGGTCTCAGTGTAACAACCCTCTTCACCTTAATAGTGTGAGGGGCCTTGGTGTAAACAAGAGTTACATCACGTGTTTGAATCTGCTTAATCATCATTGTCCATTTCACTAACTATAAATATATAGGTGGAGAGAAGGAAAAAGGGGAATATGTGTTAGTTTTGCAATAAATTGCTTTCAGTGCATATTTGTGATAATAGGGAAGTGACTTCCAAGATGAAGGGAACTATGTGAAAGATCCCATGCGTAGTTATATTTCTCTGCTGAAATGGAAGATAAACTTGATACAAAACTCATCTAAATCAATTTGGACCATTCTTTAAACTTCTGCTTGCACTGCATCAGGTCCTTGAAGCAGAGGTAGAGCATAGAGTAGGAAGCTATTCTAGTGGGAATAAATTATAATTAGTCAGATCACCTACAGTTCTTTGAATTATGCTGACACCAGTAATTGCTTTTCCAAAATGTAGTATGATTCTTGTTCATGTCACTATAAGTCTTTAGTGAGAAAAATGCTTTTTTCTGAGATTATCTGATTCTGTATTCCACATAGCTTTATTTCTCACCACAAAAGGTGAATTCAGTTTTAGTCAATCAAATATATTTGCTAGTTACTGATGGATCATATTTTAGAATTTTTAATAGAAAACTCTTTCATGACAAATAATATTTCTAATAAGTTTGGGAGGGTTTTTTGAAGACAGAAGGCCTTAGACACTATCATCTGTGCCACTTGCTATCAGGTACCCTCAGAAGCTATTATTTCTTATCAAATCAGGCAGGCATGGGAAGCAAACTGATTAAGTTTGGCATGTTGCCCACAAAAAAAGCACTGCTGCCTGGATCCCTCTGTTGCATTTATCGTTATCAATGTATATATTATTTCATGAAAAAGCTTTGCCTCTAGGGCTTTGACACTGCATTTTAGATGCAAAATACAAAGCAAACAACAAAAGAAGCAGCTGATACGCTGTTAGAACTTTCCATTGATGACTGAATCTGATTCTATTAGCTTCTAGTGCTCCACATTTTTTGAACTTAGCTTGTGATTTTGTAAGGGCATTTGACCTCTAGAGCTCAGAAGGAACTCCAAAGTTAGCTTAAAACTTACCCAGTTTTTCTCTATCAGAACATCTTTGTGCAAACTTGTACTCATCTTGCATATGAATACTCGCATTGATTTCAGTGGACTTGCTTGCGTGAGTAGGTTCAGCACAGAGATCTTGTCTGTATACGGCTTAGGAAACAAAGTGAAGAAAAAAAGCATGTTCATCTGTGACATAACATGATTCTGATTTGCTGAAACACTTAAGCGTTTGTTTAGTTGCACCTTCTATAAACACAGCTGAATTTTAGAGAAGAGATATGGGGCACTAGTAGATATTTAATAAAATAGAAATCTCAGATTTCTTTTTTGTGAAACGCTGTTGACGTCGGTCATGGTACTAAAGATGGCTTGCTCGGTAACTGTTGGGTTATAGTACATAAAGGAACAAATAATTAGTAGGCTTTCGTGTGAAGAAACGGGAGAGATCAGTGTTTAACAGCATACTGAATGTCGAAGTTAACTTTTCAGGTTAAATATTTAAAATAATGGGGTAGCAATCTACTTAGCACAAAAGCAATAGAGGTATGGTTACTATAACAGGATTATGGAAAGAAAAAAATTAAAATAGAACATATATAGAGAAGAGACCAGGATGCAGAACATCCTGTTTGCTGCAGATAACTAAATCTTTCAGAGAAACGTGAGTAATTCCTTAACTATAAAGCTGTTTAGTGAAGAGAGATACTGGCTACACTGAGATGAAAGACCAAAGTAGGAGATAACGTAACTTTTTGTCCTGTAACATCGTTAAAGCTGGGTGTAGCTGTGCTGTTAGTTTATTTTTGAAACATAACTTGCATAACTAATTGGCTTCAGGTGGCTTTGATATGTTAATGACAGCTCTGAAGAAGACCGTGTAAAAATCAAGTAGTAGAACTGGATGTGCTTAGACAGAGCCCTGGTATTGTCTTTCATGGAGAAAAAGCACATAAAGCAATTTCGCTGTTGAGCTGATAGGAATATGCTTATAAGAGAAATAACTTACGAGCAAAGCAGTATAGTGCTGTATATTCAATGCATAATATCTGTGTCTAGACAGTTTATAAGAACACACACCCCTTCTTGAATTCCTGTGTGAATGAATGACAGTGTTAGTACAGAACTGGAAGTAAAACATGCTGCTGACTTTCTTTCAAGCAGTAGATATTATCACAGCATCAACAGCATATATTCAACAATGGTTTTGTTCCCAATCACATTTAACAGAAATATTCTGTAAGCCTCAGTTTGCTGAAGAAGTTGCTCCTCACATCTTATTTTCAAAATTGTTGAAGCTTATAATGACTTACGTGAAATTATATATTACATTACATTTCTCTGTCTCTCTCAGAGGAAAGGAAAAGGCACATTGTTAGCTACGTACCTGCTCAGAAAAGAAGTGATTCGCCATTGTTTCACTTCATGTGGAAGTTCTCTGCATAGTAGAAAAGGTTTTACCTTCAGTGGGACAAGAGGAGGATAGAGATACTCACTGCAGGAACGTAGAGTTATTCCTACCAGAAAAAAAAAAGTTAAAAGCCTTCAATCCAGTATCATACGAAGTCTACTTCAGTGTTGCAGGTCTTGACTATTTTTATTGGAGGGAGGAAGAGTTGATAGCTGGAGAGAGGAAAACAGCAATACCACCGTTTTCAAAAGGTGTGTTTTGCAACATCTATATTGTGCTAAACACTAATTTCTTAAAGGTCAGCTTGCTCCTTACAAGATCTGTTCCGAAGTAAAGTTCTTTAACTTTTTCAGAAGGTAGAGAATTCTAGAGACAGTTGATGTCAAGTTGCCAATTAATTTTAATTAATTCTGTAAACACAGCTGATCATTTCCAACAAAAAATTATAACTTTGTTAAAATAATTTATTTTTCAGATATACCTTAGAAAAGTCTCATTTTCTACCAGGCCTAGTCTTTGCCTTTCTTCTTATTTTTATTTAAATATTATTTCTGCATATGACATCCAAAGCCTAAAATTCCACTAAAAATGCATATACAATGAGATAAAAATGTATATACAATGAGATACAGCCCCTGGAATAGCTCTTTAAAGGCACAGGCAGGTGTTGTAGCTTTTTGAATCACTGCATCAAAAAGAAGAAACCAGCACTCTTTCTTTGCTGTCTGAGCTGTTGAGAACAGGGCCTCTTCCTATTTGAAAAGTTTGTAGGATTATCCATGAAAGGTTCGCAAATTTGAAATTTGCTTCCTTTCTGGCTCATGAAAGTTGCAATTTAGTGACCAGCAGATCTTGTCTGTCTTCACAGGCTTTACTCAAAAGAGTGAATATCATGTTTCTCTTGGTTCAGACATTCACATAATTTGTATTTACATTGATTGCCCTCAGTGAGCTGCAGGAATGCAGTGGCAGTGAATGTAGGGCAGTTTTTGTCACCTTGGTGATTTGTTTCTGGGTGTCTATTTTCCTGTTTTCTGTAATTGAGTGAGATAAAGATGGTCCTTCTAAAATGCCAAGAATAGGTGAGTACAAAATAGAATGCATGCACATTAAAGTCATTTCAGATCTGTGCCATTGAAGTCAGAAGGACTTTACGATAAATGGCTGAGCCTGTACAGCAGTATTTAATTGGTAGGTGGTACTTCTAGAAATGCTTCTAAAATTTCCTGACTGACCTGCAAGGAATCTGGGGCATGAAGGATGTCAGGGATCAGGCTCTGAGCTTGTAATAAGGCACCTACGTGAAGTACTGTACTTTTCAAAGGTGTTTTGCATCTAAAAGTATGAAGTTGCTCATGGTTAAATTTATAATATAAATTTGGCAATTTCATTTTTTTTGTCCAAGATTGTTAATAAGGTAAGGTTTAGTTTGGTTCACTGTTTCCAAAGATATTTAAAAAGGTTTTAGAAAATAAAATTTAAAAACAAGTTCATGTCAAGAAAGTTAATTATGTCTAAACAGATTATTTCAATACTGGACTATAGAAATAGTATTTTAGAATATATTAATTGTCCCAATACCTGTATTACAGTGATAATATGATGTAAGATCTGTTGCGCGGCAGCTTTTAGGATCTCTCTTCATTTTTCCCCTGGATGAAGCTACAGCCATTTTTTCAGTTATAAATTCTGAAGCTGACCCCAAGTCTGAGCTGAATGTCAGCATCTTACAAATGCAGACCCTGCCCTTACTCTGATTTTTTAAATATAGCTCATTGCTTTTGACACTTTTATTCCTGCTCCACACTGATACAGGCTATAGGTATCTGCATTTATAAAATGGCATAAGTGATAAGATATAAACAGCAGATGTGTTGTCCTCATGGCTCTTTTAAGGAAGGCCTCACAACGGCTTACGTAGAATTTTCCCAGCCAGTTAACGTTGCTCCGTAGTGCCTAACGGACGGGGTAAATAATGCAAATTAGTGAGATGGACTGTGTGCTGGGCTTAGGACCTCAGCCAGATTGTTGTGAAGCAGAAAGTGCTAGTTATCCTGAAAGATTAAAGAAAGAGTACATAGGAGTTCCAGCAGCGTGGAGTCCATTTGAATCTGAATTTTATAGAGCAACCTTGAACAGCAATTGCTCTAGTCTTTCTGGCCTTGAAACTTTGATGTATCCTGTTCAATCATACAACATTGCTGCATAGCCGTATGCAAGTTGGGTAATTGGTTGTTTAATCTATCCTTTAACATTTGGCAGTGAACAGGCTTTTTTGTTTCGATAGAGATCCAGTTCACAGAAGACAAGAACATCAAGGGATGGTATCTTTAAGTTAGGTAACATGCATAAGTTCTCAGAACAGATTCCTCATTATACTTATTTTCTTTCTGACTTTCATTAGTATTTATTGTCATTTGTAGTTCTGAATGCCAGGCCCTTCAATGCCTTGTGGTCCAGGTGTGTTGTTATGATATAATCTTTAAAGTTGGCTTCCAAAATTGAAATACAAAATTTCTGAGACACAGCTTGGAACGAGTGCTAGTTTCATTTCCATGTGGGTTGCTGTGGCAATATAAATTATACAAAATAGGAAGTACATAGTGGATATGCAAATCTAGGAGATCCCGTTGAACTGTGGTGGACCCACCGTTGCTATTGTACATATGGGACAATGGGTGAGCAAAACTGGGGACTGCACTGTTGGCTCTGTAGTCAATAGCTATCTAATAGACTGAAAACGTGCAAAAGGGCTCCAAATGTTACTTCTGGGTCAGCACTGCAATAGTTGCGGCAGAGCAGCTTGGCTTCTTTTCTTGCTAGTGTCAGGATAATTTGTCTGGAGAGTCAGAATGAGAATTTGTATTTCAAACAGGGATGCTCGTGTCCAAGTCATAACCAGACAGATTAATCTGTCTTGAAACACACAAAACAATCTGCTCCGTAATCTCAAAAAATCACCCATTTCTGGAGTAAATGCTTTTTAAGACAATTCTCCAAAGATATATGAAGCAATCAACATTATGTAAACTTCAAATAATAGACAATTAAGTTTTATATAAGCTTGAAATTAGGTAATTGCTACATCTACATATGTTGTCTTTAAATGTCATCGTTGGTGTTCTATGGCAAAATTAAAAATACTGTTCCTGGTTTGGAACAGTCAAATGACTCTTGGCTTTGGCCGAGAAGCTGAGAAGATAGGAAGGAGATGAATTTGCAGGAATTAGGGAGGGAAAGAAGCATTGAGGACTTTTGACTTCTCTCTGACATCAACAGAGAATGAACAATAGGAGATGGTGGGGAATGCGTATGTCTCAAGGCTGCCTGTGAGCAGGAGTGCTATTGGTTAGTAAACTCGCTTTTTATATGCAGTCCTATTTTTTTAAAACAAACAACTAAGCAATAAATTTCCTTCTTTCTCTTATTGGTGAGTTTTCAGCTACAACAGAATGATGTTTTCCATAAAACCTTGTTTTTCTTGGGTATAGGATGCAGAGCCAGGGAAAATCCTGCTCCTTTGGATAGCTCAGGTCACCAGAATTGCTCTGCCTTTGTACCTTTTGCTGTCTTGCTCTTCTGTGCTAGCTTGAAGAATGCTATTTTCTTGAGGCTGTATTCTCCTTAGACATGTAATGCTATTGTGTAGCCCAGATCCAGGGATGTAAGGCTTTTCCTTATTTGTACCACTCAGTGTGCTGCAGCTGCTTTCTGCTCTC
>Ga0065711_1050621_pt1 | contig 10742 bp, 6 predicted proteins | sample Hoacrofraction12_FD_59098 | JGI IMG/M metagenome (GOLD analysis project Ga0065711, IMG submission 59098) | Hoatzin crop microbial communities from Cojedes, Venezuela - Epithelial fraction 12 v2 (version 2) | ecosystem: Host-associated > Birds > Digestive system > Esophagus > Crop | place... | reverse complement strand
GGGGCTCTACCTCATCAGGTCCCACAGAATTCTGTATGTCCAGCTTCCTCAGGTGGTCATGAACCTGATCTTCCCTTACAGTGGGAGGGGTTTTACTCCTCTGCTCCTCGTCTTGAGGTCCATCAACTCCAAAAGATTGAGGAGAGAGGCTGTCAGTGAAGACTGAGGCAAAAAAGTTGTTGAGTACGTCAGCCGCCTCCTAATCTGTTGATACACGGTTGCCATTGTTGTTCATCAGGGAGAGTATGCTTTCTTTAACCTTCCTTTCCTGGCTGAGACACCTGTAGAAGCCCTTCTTGTTATTCTTAGCATCCATCACCAAGTTCAGCTCCAGCTGTGCCTCGGCTCTCCTAACCACATCCCTACACAACCAGGCAGACATCCCTATACTCTTCCCAGGATATCTGTCTCTGCTTCCACTGCCTGTGCAGTTCCCTCTTGCCCTTCAGTTTGATCAGCAGGTCTTGACTCAGCTGTGACAGTCTCTTGCCTTCCCTTGCCTGACTTCTTACACCTGGGGACTGAGGGGTCTTGCACTCTGTGGAAAGCATCCTTTAAGATCTGCCAGGTCTGTTCTCCCCTGTCCCTGAGGACAGTTTCCCAGGGGGTCCTACTGACTAACTCCTTGAAGAGCTGGAAGTTGGCTTTCCTAAAATTTAGGGTCCTGACCATACTCCTCACCTTTCCCACATCTCTCAGGACTGTGAACTTCACCAATGCATGATCACTGCAGCCCAGGCTGCCTCCAATCTTGATGTCACTGATGAGCTCATTTATAAGAACAGCAAGAACATCTATCCTAGCTTCCCAAAGGTAGTGCAAAGCATAAATTCTCTTCTGTTAACATTTAACACCTTCTCCCTTTTTTTCTTTCAGAGCTTTATTCTTTGACATCTGTCTCAGAGAGATGACATCTATTTCATCCTTGATTTTGCATTTCAATTTAATGGCAAACTGCATGATGCTGTGTGCTGTTAATTTTAAATACTGTCAAGAAATATTCTGTTGACATATTCTATCAATAAACATCAATGAGATTTAAACGAATAGAGTAAATTACTGAGAAGGTCATTTTCAATTTGTAAACCGCTTCAGTTTTTACTCCACATCTTCAATTTGGCCTTCTGTCTGTGTCGATGATAACATGAGCTTTGTTATTTTTTTAACAGCCACAGAACTGACCCTTCTTTCAGGTTATGATGAAACTATTTTCATCTTTTCTTAAACCAGAAAGATAAAACTCCTTTCCTAGAAAAACATATCTGGAATAAGGTTTGATTTCTAATCAGGAATGCATAAGAAAGGTCAGTAAGAAAGATGATAGATCTGTAAAGTTACTGTAAGAATAAAGATAACTTCGGAGCTCACATGCTGAGTGTACCCTTAGTGTTTACCATTCAATAAAATCTTCATTACCACATCAATCCTCTTGCAGCTCAACCTAATTATTCATCAGGAAATGTAAATAGTTTTTTTAAAAAATAATATGGCTTGATGATACCTCTGAGTTCTTTCTTCTGTCTTGTCCACTCGTATTTTTTTGTTATTTGAAAGAAAAGACTGGTACACAAAACTGCATGCTCCAGGTACATTTGGCAAACGCTCAAAATTTTTGTTTTATAATATCCTAAAATACACTTTTAAGATAACAGAGAAATTGTTTGTAAATTACCATCCAGTAATTAGAAAATTGTTCTTTCTCCCTCACTTATTCATTCAGAAAATTTTCTTGAGAAATCAGAGCAGCAGAGAGGTGCCACTCCATGTAAAACAATGAAAGCTCAAAAGCAATATACAGACAACAATCAACTTACATTGTTCAGCCTATTTGAACAAGAGCAAATACTTTTGTATCTTAAATAGCCACCATTTCTGCATTTTGGGCAGGGGAAAAAAAGCAATGAATGCAGACTTTATTACATGTTTGGAAAGGTTAATTATACTTTTTCCAAGACTAGATCTACTTTTAGCAAGCTATAAAATACTAAGACAGTCAGTTGTCTTTCCAGCAGCAGGTTCTGCCCTGCCACATTTCCCACCCTTTCTTGTCTCTCTAATGATGTAGTGAAAATCAGACACACCACTAAGAAGGAAATTATTTAAAAAAGAGAAATAAAAATAAAACCAAACCAAGCAACCAACCAACTAAAAAAAAATCATAAACAAAAAAATGGGAAAACAAGAAGTCTGTCGGTATTAAGGCCAACTATAATGGGTTGAATCATTTGAACATAAGGTCACAAGTCCATGTTTTGTGAATATTAACCACAGAGTAATTTCCACCAACTTCAGTTTAATCGCTCTAGGTAAGTTCAGCCTTGATTCTCCTTAGTAGTCCATTCTGATAATCAATAGAGCCAATGCCAAATTCATTGTATTTGTTTGAACCACATGCACATTGGCCCTCTGTACTTTAAGAAAAGTTAAAAAGTGTAAGAACAGAAAGAGGAAAAAAATGGTTGTAATAAAGGGGACTGCTTGTCATTGGGAATGGATTTGCATGTCCAGGGAGCTTACGAAGAGTAGTGTTGACTGTGAGAGTGACATGGAAGGTGGGGTGAAAAGGACAGTATTTTGCAAGGGTTCTTACGCATCATATCACGTCTTCTAAGGAAGATGACAATTTCTCATTTATCAGTCCTGGCACTTGAACAGGTCTGATTGCTGCCTACGACTTTCCACCTGATCGACTTGAAGTATTTCTAACCTATCCAGTCCCAGTTTATTATGGATGTGCAAGCAGTGTCACTAGATGGTCTTAGCATCACACTAAGGTCACTAGCATACCCAGCACACAGCTGAGAATTCTACTTCAGGATTCAAAATTCCTGCCAAAGTAACTGTGCAGACATAGGAGGCAGGAATAATACGTCTTCACGATTTTTCTCTGAATAATAAAAAGTTTCAGCTTCCTATTAAAATTCCTGAGAACTGGACTTGAAGTTTACTTAAAAAGACTAAAAATCATAAATATATGTAATTTTATTGATAGCTGATATTTACCACATATATGTGTGTGTGTATGTGTGTGTCTATTCTGGCATCTTTTTAAGTATGTCCTCGATGTATGATTGGAAAAAACCAATAAAGTATGCCCAATTCTTCTTTATTTTTGTTCTCAATTGTTTTATAAATAATACATAATTTTGACTGTGGAAAATGTTATAATCAGTGCTGTTTTCATCTCTTTATAGTTTTTCTATGTGTTTTGTTGCTGAGACATATTTTGTTTTGTTGTGCTTTGTCGCTGAGAGCACCTGGAAAAAAAAGCAACACATTTTGAAAAAAACTCAGAAAAATTAATGTTTAATTCCAGAATATTAAATTTTAACAAGTGTTGGTTCTTAAACTCCAGATCATTTGTGAATTGGGGCAGATGCACAGAATATAAAATCAAAATATCCTTTGAATTATTACACCATGAAATTTCACATTATTTTCACCTCTTGCACTATGAATAATCTTAGTATGTTGTCCTGGGTTCAGCAGGGATAGAGTTAATTTTCACAAGAAGCTGGTGGGGCTGACCCAAACAGCCACTCAAATGGGATATTCTATACCACGTGATGTCATGCTCAGTATTAAGTGAGGAGCTGGCTTAAGGAGAGGCTTTTCCTACTCTGGAGCAAGTTGAGCATTGGGTGGTGAGAACATTGCATTCTGTATATTCTTTTTATCAATATTACTGTTATTATTTTCTTCTCCCTTTGCCATTTTGTTAAACTGTTCTCATCCCTACCCATGAGTTTTTGCCTTTTTTCCGTTGGATTCTCCTCCCCATCCCACCATGGAGGGGGGAAGGAGTGAGAGAGTAACTGCGTGGTTCTTTGATTGTAAATTGAGGCAAAACCACAACATGAGTTTAAAACCTTTATGAAATAGGTATTTAGAAAGATTGCTTTATCTGTCCTTGGCAGACAGTCAAGATTTGCTTCTACTTTAGCATTTCTCCTTCTCCTAAAGATAGATTTTATGCTAGAATTATTTTTTCTTTTGGAAGAGGGAATTTTCATTTAATATAATTTTAGAACGCTCCATCCCAAATTAAATGCCTTTTCCATAAGTATTACCCTGTATTATTGTAGATTCATTTATTTACTGATTTATTTATTGTGAAGGAAAATTAAACAAATGAATATTTTGGCTTTCCAAGCACAATGACTTGCTGGGTAAAATAGTACAGATGTTTGGGCCAAAAATGCTTCATTGCACATAGGTCAAAGTGTAACTTGTAACAAAGTTACCTTCTGCAGCATAAAGAAAAGCAAACTTCAACTGACTCATGGTGAATCTCACATCACCCATAAACACACGTGCACATACATACTTACACATACACACACATACTTATGAAAGCAGCAGATATCATCATATAAGTGAATAGTTCTCATAAAGTGTAAAACTGCAGAAACCAGCCTTTAGCATGAAAGACCTTATTTGCTTTGCATGATGTCCCGGGTTCAGCTGGGATGGAGTTAATTTTCACAAGAAGCTGGTGGGGCTGACCCACACCAGCTAATCAAATGGAATATTCTATACCACATGATGTCATGCTCAGTATTTAAGTGGGGAGCTGGCTGAAGGAAGGGGATTTGCTACTATGGAGCAAGCTGAGCATTGGGTGGTGAGAACATTGCATGCTGTATATTCTTTTTATCAATATTATTGCTATTATTTTCTTCTCCCTTTGTTGTTCTGCTAAATTGTTTTTATCACAATCAATGAGTTTTGCCTTTTCCTTCTGATTCCCCTCCCCATTCCACTGGGGAGAGGGGAGGAATGAGAGCGCATCTGCAAGGTTCTCTGTTGTCAATTGAGGCTAAGCCACAACATAGTGGCATTGTTCATTGCTCACACATAAGTGAAACACACTGAATTCTTCCTATGTTAAAAGATAACTTTAGAAATTTAAGATATACTAATATGCCTTGGCCTTGTCAAGAGATTTGTGATGAACCAGAGCTAGTGGGGTTAGTTATTTTTACTAGTTGGTGTGTGGAGATGCTAATGCCAGAGAAATGCACATTCGTAGTTTTTGATGAAATATTTTCAGAGGCTGCAAGATATGAATCTTAGAACTGTAATATATGGCTAAGTATGAAGTGGCTAATGGCATTTATACTGTATGTACAAGTTTGTGAAGAGCATAAGAAGAAGAGGAGAATGAGAAAGAATTTTAGCTTTCCCACTAGTATAGTCTGAAGCAACACATGCTCGCAAATGCACTTCTCTCCATTTTGATTGCTCTATATTCATTTTGAGTCAACCAATTGCAAAATTCAGCAAGCAGCTTGATACTTGTCAGACTCTTGGGACTTCATCTAGATTCACAAGGCTTTTGGTACATTAAAGACACAATCAGATATTTTTACAAATGTGGGCATAGGTGAAAAAAAAGCACAGCTGCATACTGCCTCAAGCATGTATTTGAGTCCAATCTTGGATTGTGTGACATCTCTGAACAAAATAAGATAAGTAGAAGTCATTTTAGATAAAGATCCCAGTGGCTAACTTGCTTTAATTAAAGATGTTTCAAAAGATAGAACAATCAGGAACAAAGGAGAGGAAAGAAACATGCTATGTGAATTATCAGGTAATTGCTTCAAAGGTAAACTTGTAAATTTTTCAAGTAGCTTAACTAAAGCTGAATAAAAATTTATTCACTGGATCTTATTTGAATTCAATTTTTATTACTTCCACAAATGATTTGCCAATATGTGAAGTTTGCTCTAGACTGCTAGTTTTCATTAATTCAGTCTGAACTAAGGTAGATACAAAAGTGGTGAAGATCAGAAGATTGCTGTTTAATGTTTTTCAGCTGAAACCATAAATTCTATCCCTAATGACATCAAAAAACCAAACAATTTCTAAAACTAGTATGTTCATGCTTGTTTTCCTCTGGTTGTAAAATGTTTAAGGAACAGACCAAAAAAGCTAGCAAAAGCAGGAATAAGAGCAATAAATATGTGGCTATTTAGAACGCGGTTCTAGAAATGGTTGCAAGGGTGGAATGAAGTGCCAGTCCTGAAAAGTGGAAGAACTTTACAGAAGAAAGCATGCACACCAGATCTGTTGATATTCTAGCTGTAGCAATTTGAGATGCTGCTCTACACCATGTGCCCATTCCTCCGCTGGAGGTTCTTGTCTGTTGCAGTACTGGAAAAGGGGAATACTTGTCCTTGCCATTGACATTCCCAGAAAGACATCAGTGTTTTTCTCATTCTCTGGAACTTCAGAAAGAAGTATACTGAAATGGGCGTATTTGATGTCGTGAAAGCAGATTGTGTGGTATCCACAATTCTGAGTTTAAGATATGACAAGGGATAAACTGGGGTGGAGTGGTGGTGGGAGGAAAGAGTTAAAATAAGTCTTTTTTCCCTTGAAGAATGGACAAGGTTATAAGTACAGACTGCCCTAGTGGCGTACTAATGAAAAGGTCATCAAGACTAAATTATATAAACCACAAATTCTACCATGCCAGGCACAAGTGATGGACACAAAATAAAGGCAGATCAAGCCCATCAGGAGAGTATGCAAGCTTACAGGAGTATTTAGATTCTACTATACAAAAATCTTAGACTCAGAATGAAGCACAACAGGTAAGAGAGAAAATACAGTAAAAGTATTTTATAAATAGATTAAAAGAAGGGCCAAGCGAAGGCAAGTCCTCTGACTTCTTTGCAGGGACAGAAATATGACAGTTAGAGGGCCAATGTCTGTAAGATCTCTTTGTTCATCACTGTGTTGGAATATCGGACAGTAACTCCACCAATAGGTCAATATGAACTTCAGGTTAGTTTAAAAGTTTTCAAAGCAGTTGTGTGTTTGCATGGCAAGGTTTTGGTAGCAGAGGGGCTATAGGGGTGGCTTCTTCCCCCATGTCTGACAGACCCGAAACCAGACAGACCCGCTGCTGGCCAAAGCTGAGCCTAACAGTGATGGTGGTAGTGCCTCTGTGATAACATACTTAAGAAGGGGAAAAACTTGCTGTGGGGCAGCAGTTGGGATAGATGAGTGAGACTGTGTGAGAGAAACAACTCTGCAGGCATCAAGGTCAGTGAAGAAGGAGGGGGAGGAGGTGCTTCAGGTGCTGGAGCAGAGATTCCCCTGCTGCTTGTGGTGAAGACCACAGAGAGGCAAACTGTCCCTCTTCAGTCCATGGACGTACACAATGGAACAGATATGTAACTGCAGCCTGTGGAAGACTCCACGCTGAAGCAGGTGGATTCCCAAAGGAAGCTGTGATCCTGTGGGAAGCTCGTGCTGGGGCATGCTCCCGGTAGGACCTGTGGACCTGAAATAGGGAGGAGTCCACACTGGATCAGGTCTGAAGGCAGGACTTGTCACCCCATGGGGGACCCATGCTGACGCAGCCTATTCCTGAAGGACTGTACCCTGTGGGAAAGACTCACTTTGGAGCAGCTTGTGAAGAACTGTCCTGACCACCATGTTGGAGTAGGAGAATAGTGTGATGAGTCCTCCCCCTCGGGAGGAAGGAGTGGCAGAGACAAAGTGTGATAAACTGACTGCAACCCCCGTTCCCTGTCACCCTGCACCATTCAGGGGGAGGAGGTAGAGAATTGGGAGCAAAGTTAAGCGCAGAAAGAAGGGAGGCGTACAGGGGGAAGGTGTGTTTTTTTATAAGATTTAGTTTTATTTCTCATTATCCGACTCTGATTTGACTGGTGATAAATTAAAATTTTTCCCCAAGTTCAATCTCTTTTGCCCATGATGATAATTGGTAGGTAATCTCTCCCTGTTCTTATCTTGACCCACAAGCCTGTCATTATATTTTTTCTCCCCTGTCTGGCTGAGGAGGAGGAGTAATAGAGTGCCGTTCGTGGGCACCTGGCATTCATCCAGGCTAAACCACGACAGCAGTCCAGCTTAAGGAAATTTACCTCAGATTGCACTGAGAATTGGCTTAACCTATGAAACTGTCAGGAGTTCCCTTGGAGCCCCCGCAGGACACGTGAGGTTGCAGAAGACCACAACAACCGAGCCAACCTAGTACTGTTTATTAAAAAGAGTTCAGAGATCATAGATTAGTTAGATTAACTTCAGTTCTTAAAAAAATGGCAGAACCATTGTCAAGTATCCGCCATGAAAGAACAGCCAAAAAGTATTCATAAGTCCCATTAAATTAGAAAATAAGGACATTTTACTTACCATACACTTTAGTATATTTTTACTATATCTGTGACATTTATTCAGTTAGGAATATGTGACATTACTACAAAACGATTTTCCTGAGTAATAGGAAATGCCATGTTCAGGGGATAATTAGCAATGGTTAATTATCAAAGTGAAATCATATATCAGATTCATTGCAGCCTTCTGCAGGAGACACAGAAAACAAAACCTGCCTTTCCCTTTAGGATTAAGAAAAGATGCCAGATTAAGCAATGGGACATAGTTACTTGCTGTATTCTGGATTGCTTGGTTCTGGTATTGCTCCATGTTGTATTTATCACTAATTTTCAGGATGAAACTAGGAAAGGAGAAGTTGCAAGCACACAGAATAAGAATGTAAAGAAAATGTCTTATTGGAATGCTTCCCAAGGGACACAACTAGTGAATATTTAATTTATGGACAATTATGTCTGTGCATGAGATTGTATGACTATATTTTCATGCACCCTGCTGCTAAAGATTCATTTAGATCCCACTTTAAAGTTTTGTGTTGAAAAACATTATATGCAATTTCAGGATTGTGTATCTTAAAACATTTTCCTTGGATCTTAATTTAAATTAAAATACTTTACAGAAGTGTCAGGCAATTCAGAAAACTTATCTAGAAAATTTGCAGTACCTTGTAGTTACAAAAGCCAGTTTGAGCTCTGCAGAATGTATCTTTTCCTTTTAGGATTCCTGCATGATTGCTGTACATTCTTATTAAATATTTACTAAGTGCTTCAAATCAGAGTTCTTTAAAATATTTTTCCTCTTAAAGCAAAAGTTGCTGTACATTACAAATGGAGACCAGATGCCAAGGTGGCATTTAATGAGATCTTTCAAACTAAATAAGAGCTAGTGTAGGATACCAAGTTTTAGTTCTGACTTGGAAGTAAATGTCTTAAATGCTTACATATGCCCACCAAACAATATTTAAAGGTGGCAGTTATATTTAGCCACCTCACTTTTTTTTAATGACAGAAGATTAAATGGTATCACATCAGTCAGCACTAAATGCTCACTCTTGTTCAGCTGAACAGCATGTTTGGACCAAGTATCTAACTACAAGCTAGTAAATCTTTGTCAGGACCTTAGTCTTTTTGAACTTACATGCAGATTTGCCAACAATTTCAACAGAAGTTTTAATGTTTGATCTGTTCTCATCTTTTATATGGTAGTGAGCTATAACCAACTCCTGTCCGGTACAGAAGTCTTTCCATCATATGTCTTCTTTCCATCTGTGTAAGAAAGAGCACTTTCTCTTTCAGATAACAGAATTAGAAAGGATTCTCAAAAACATAAGGTAGATATCTGTCAATTTCAGGCACTTTATCCCCAGATCCTTTCTACATCCCCTGGAGGAAAAAATAAAGCCTATACTCTTCTTCAGGTGTCCTGTCGTAGAGCTCAAGGTAAGTGGCAAGACACTATTTCTATCTATTATCTTTCATAGACTCTCTTGGTTTTCTTCCTACCTTCATTAGCAAAGTGTATTTATTCCATTGCACCTTTTCACCATGGCTTAAAATCTCAGCAGGTCCTCCTGAGACTGCTCCTGATGTCTGTTACAGCAGTTGTTTCTAATGGTCTCTGTCATATCAAACATAAATAATGAGAGTTTTCATTAAACTTTTGAGGCTGCTCTCAGGTGGGTCATACATATTGTCACAATATGCTCTCTGAGACTGTATGTTCTTCATCCCTGGTAGCTACTGTGAAAAATGGCAGATGGAACCAGTTATGTGAAAATTTCTGTGGAGTAAAAAGATTGCTAAAAGAAAGTGTAAAAGAAAGAGAAGAAAGCTTTAAAACCAAGAAGAATAGGAGGCTCTAAATATCAGAGAGGTTGATACTCTGAAGAGTAGCTCCTTTCCTGTCTCCTCCTTGCTTTTGAAAGGAAGAATGAATTCAGTGTCTTGGTTTTGGCTGCCGCCGGCAACAAAAGCGCCACGTGGCCACCCCTCCCCCTGCCGGGGTGCGGAGGAGAATGGAAAGAAAACAGGCAGAAACTGGTGGGTCGGGATAAGGGCAGTTTAACAGAACAGCAAACAGAGGGAACAGTAACAACAACGGTACAGATAAGGAGAAAACACGACAAAAAAAAAACCAGACCCGCTCTCTCGGACCGCACCGGAGCCGCACGCTCCCGAGCCACGAGTGAGTCCCCGCCGCACCGCCCCTCCCACCGGAACCCCGCGTGATGTCACATGGTATGGAATACCGGGCTCTGTTTGGCCAGGTGGGATCAGCCCCCACCCCCCGGCTGTGCCGGCTGTGCCCCTTCCTGGAGTCCGGTGAAAATTAACCCTGTCCTGGCCAACCCCAGGACATTATCCACCCCTTATTCCATACCGTCTACCTCATGCCCAGGTCCCCCATTGTCCAGTTGATCATCACCACTTCTCCTGTTTCCAGATATCATTCCCTTAGTCTATTAATCATCACTCTAAAGTGTCCATTGAGTTCATTTAATCCATGACTTCGGGCTCCATCTGTCGTAATGGTCTTCCGTGGCAGGAGAGGTGATGTGTGGTGATGGGCGGTCACTTGCTGCATCCGGAGCTCAC
>Ga0065711_1050620_pt1 | contig 10742 bp, 4 predicted proteins | sample Hoacrofraction12_FD_59098 | JGI IMG/M metagenome (GOLD analysis project Ga0065711, IMG submission 59098) | Hoatzin crop microbial communities from Cojedes, Venezuela - Epithelial fraction 12 v2 (version 2) | ecosystem: Host-associated > Birds > Digestive system > Esophagus > Crop | place... | reverse complement strand
GCCGTTGAGCAACCCAGGTTTCAAACTAGAGATGGGCCTTGAGAGCGGCGAACACGGAACCCTGTTGGGAAGGTAGAGCGACGAGCTCGGAACACTGGAGCAGGGGGACTATTACGTCTCCGCTTCCTGCCACAGTGACGCTTTCTGCCACAGTGCTTCTTCCGTATCGAGAGATGAAGCTTTGCACCAATTGCAGCAGTTTTGACTATATATAGTTAAGAGTAACTAACCAGTTAGAAGCCGTAATTGCTTTGCTATATATACCCTGTTTTGATGACTAATAAAAGGAGAACGATCTTACTCACATTGGGATTGTATCGTTTCTACCGGTTCCGGTTCCCACTCCGACAAATTCCTAAAAAATATCTGCTTTCTCTGAGATAGGGGAGATACTTACACAGTGTTTTGCTCATTATTAAACAAAATAAAATTTCCAAAGTTAGAGTGGTGCATTGCCAGTTCGGAGGTGTGCATTGTGTAGGACAGGATCTATCCGGAGTCTGATTCCTTCAGTGTTTTATTAATGACTCCTATGTTGGCATTGAAAGCACTTTTCTCCTGTTTGCTCATGATGCCAAGTCTGGTAGGGCTGCAGTTATTTCTGAGATTAGAAAAAGAAAATTCAGCTCAACATTTTGGTTTTTTTACCCTTTTGAATTGCATCCCACTGAAAAATGCTATGCTGAGATAGAAATTACCAGGCAATAATTCCTCAGTATGTAGGGTTTAGAGTGCATTACTAACTGAGCCTACATCACCAGTATTACATTGCTGAAGGAATAGAAAACTTCATTCCTGCATGTATAAACAAAAGCATCTAGATTAAGCTGCTTTCTTCACTCAGCGCTGAGGAGGTCATCCCATTATAGGTTTTGTCCACTTTAGGTGTGCAGGCACATTTCTAAAAACAAATCTAAACTGTCTGCTGGTGAAGATAGTTATGCACTGGTGTCATTTGTCTGATGAGATGAAGGAATCACTGGTTTTTGAAGTTTTTAAACAGCCGCTAGTAAAATAACTGTCTTAAACATGCAAGAAAAGTAGTGTCTGCAGTCAGGCAAAGTGTGCACCCTGTGACTTTTACAGCTTTTTCTGTAAATGTTCTCTGGGATTTCCACAAAATTAGGTTGTGCTCCACGAAATCCAAAGGCTCGCTGCAGATTTTTCTCCCTACAGAACTGTCTTTAAAACCTTTCCTGGCTGCCTCTGATAATTGTTATGCTTTTATCCTGGTGCCACTGGTGATTATTTTTATGTCTTCTGTTATTATGATGGTGTTGATATAAAGAGTCTGAGCTATATGTTATTCTGTTCACAGCTTCTGGATAGAATTTACCACTAAGGGCCTTACTTGACTCTTACTATGGGCCACATGTTGTATTGTAATCAGCTCATCCTCTTGCAGGAAAAAATCTGATACATTTTGAGTTTTTCTATCAAATATAAAATACTTGTTTGCTCCATCTCTTCATTCTGCAATAAGATCGTGATTATGTGGCAGATCTGTTTCTGGCTAACAAAAGTCCAGATTGCTGTCTATATAACGAGATATTTATGTATATTTTCTGGAGTTTTCATAAGGGAATTATCAGTGTTTTGATTGACCTAACTGGAAAGATGTATTTCTTGAGGGGACATGTTTGCTAGTCTCTGTTAGGACAAAGAGTCACTGACTGTATTTCTTATTTCCTATGAAGACATGTATTTTCTAGCAGGGCCAGGTAAGTGGGGCAATTGGAGTATCCACCACTTTCCCCTGCTACTCTCTACACATGTTATTCACCTTCCTGAGTATAAAACCAATAAAGAAATTCTCTATTCCAGCTACAAGGGAAGGGTGGCAACTAGTAAGTGAGTGAGCCAGCTGATGATGCTTAGCTATTCAGAGGAGGAACAGTTGTTGAAAGGATAGTGAATTAGGCCTGGCTACAGCTCAACAGTTTTGAGAACACATTTAACCAAGAGGAAGGAAAGGATGTGTGGTCTTGATGATTTAATGAGGCAGATGGTTTATTGTTTTGAAACTGAGCTACCACAACTGCCATGTTTTAGCTTTATGTTTAAAACTAATTTATTGTTTTTAAAGACTGGACTGTACATCTCGTTAGTCTGTTGTAGAAAAATTTATGTTTATGTCAAATGACTGACAGCCCTTTAAAATACGCAATATCATTTAGTTGAGATAAGATCAGTACAGTCCATCAAAAATTTAAAAGTGCTCCATAAAAACTAATCTGCTTTGGCCTTCACTTAATTCAGTAGTATTATACTCAGTGGTTAGTGCCATGGATGTTGACGAGCCTACACAGAAAGACTAAAATTGCAGAATATGTATTCTAGAATTTAATAGATGTCACACTTCGCAATATTTTGAATTTTGCATGGAATTCTTAGATGAAGCTAAACTAAAATCAACATCAAACTAATTGTGCAGAATTATGTACCTTTGGTCTTTTAGATACCTGAAATATTTTTGAGGTTCTTTACTTGTCAAACACATAGAAGAAAAAGAAACCCTAGTAGTCATGCTTATTCTAGCCCCTGTAACGTTAACATTCAAAGATTTTTAGAGATTTCTAGTAATATCCTTTTTATGATGGGGCAGGATATTAATGACTGAGAGTTTCACATGCTGAATAGTGCAGTTTTATTTCAGACCTCATAAAGGGGTTTTAAATGAAAACAGTAAAAATAAAAAAAGACGGTCAGAATAGATTTTGATGTAAGTTAAAAATCAAGTTGGTCAAGAAGAAAGACACACGCAATTTATGTATTGCAAATATGTGGAGCTATAATGAGTTTAAAGCTGATTTTGGGTTTGGATTTCATCAGTGTTTTTCCCATCTCTATTTGCTGAAGAATTTTTCTGTAGATTCTGTAAACTAGGGGAATAAAATGTGGTTCCATAGACAATAACTCAGTGAAGAAAGCTCAGTAATAGCTTCTTTCATAAAAGCTTAATGACCTGTTTTGTTAATGACCTTGGCTACTTGGATGGACCACAGCAAATTATTCTAAAATCTCATTTTGTAAGCTGCTGGTTTTTGTTTTTTTCTTCAAATACAAGGAACTGCCTCAGTCATAAGTGGCTTATCCTTTCAAAAAGAAATCAGTGCCCTGGAAAAGTGCTGTTTCCTTCTCCTCAGCAAATATATCTGCAACTTGTAGAGGCTGTGCATCTATGGCAATGATAAATCTGGAAACTGGAGATCATGAGAGGCAGAGCATTTTAATCTTCTAGGTTGCTTTAAAGAATGTTAGGAACTGCTTGAAGTGATGATTTATCTTCACAATTAAGATTAATATAGTATAAAAACTGCAGTAGAAAATATACTTTTAAATTGTATATACTACTTTACAAAGAGAAAATTAAATGAAAATTAAAGTGATCTTCTAGGCTGTTTTCAGGGAATATGTCATCAGTAATACTTTTAGAATTGAAAAGAATATTTTTGTGAAAATCAGAAAAGTAAGTGTAGCTTTGGGGGTGCAATCTTCAGAAATTATGTATGTGTGTATTATATGCATTATATACAGCATGTTGCTGTAGACATAATTGTATCTGATAATGAAAGTGTTTGGATTTGACCCATAATTCCCATCATGGAGAAGTTCATGAAAAAACAATATTTCTACACAAAGATGACTCTAGATGCTCTATGTACTGGCTGTTTTTACAGCTTTAATTTTACCTATAGGTACAATTTTGTGATTATCAAGGATATTTTTAGTGAGCAATTTAGAGTCTTCTTTTGGACAACTGAACATATCTGTGAAATGCAGGAAGGATGAGGCCTGGTTTTTCTTGCCTAAGCATGACAGATTTCCTTTTCTTCTGTGATGCTTCTTGAAGGTCATTTCCATTGTACTGAACATAGAAAGTTATCACACTGAACTTTCAGTTCTGAATTTAACTAAAATAAAATATCAATAATAGGTACAAGGATCAGCAATGCTGAGTGGTTCCATAATTTGACCTTTTAATGCTGTTCTAGTACCATTCACAACGTACAACTTAGTAATCGTTATGTCATTCTTGAAATACTGTACCTCTAGCTGTCCCAAGATGCACAGTAGTACTCATGATAAGATCAAATCTTCCTGAAGCCAGATTTTATATGCTTATGTACAAATATGAGCTCTCTTACTACGTATCTAAAGCATAGATTCTGCTTAAAAATAAATAATAATAATAATAATAGTAATAATAAGAATCTTTAACTTGAGCAGTTCAGAAAAATATTTCTTTGGATATTATTCGGATGTAATCGAATCCTTAACTGATTCACACAGACAATTGTGACAAGATAGAGAATTACATTTTAGTAAGCAGCCAGATAAAGTCGTATTACAGCCTACATAGCTCAGCAAAGACCATCTATTGCTAATAGTACTGTGCACATAGAGTTTTAAATATATCTCAGTTAATCCATTATTTTATTATGGGGTCCAGCTTCGTTGATGCAAAATATTTTATTGCAGCTCACGGAAGATTTATCTGCTGGTAATACAGAACACCGTGGCCCTTCAGGATTTTGTTAAATTAACCAAAGTAAATTATGTTCTTCATTTATTCAATATGTTTCTTATTTGCTCACATGTCCTGAAGGCAATAAGAAATCTTTACAATTAGAAAGGTCCTTCTTCATGGTTCAGAGTTCAGTCACAATCTATTATTCAAATACATTACCGCATCAAAAAGTTTGTCTGAAAAATCATTAGGTGAAGACAAGAAAAGACAACAAGCACATGAAATTATGGGATAAATAAACAGCTTGAGTAGAGGAAGATCAGTTTCTGGAGAAGGAATTCAAGGAACATGTTATATACGAGTGAAGTCACAAAATAATTTTGGTCTGTGGTACCGACAAGGATAGATCAATAAGAGAGGTATAGTAACAGCTAATGTTAGACATACGCAAAGGTGATCATTTGAAGGTGCACATAGTGACACAAAATCAGTAAACGGAAAATATGATTGCTTTGGGGAACACAGAGGACCAATTGATTTAGATACTAGAAAAATGTTAGAGGTGAGCTGAATTAGAAAAAGGGTTGGATGTCTTTTCTGAGGTCACAGCTCAGTCAATTAGAAGAATCAATAGCCAGAGACAGTGAGGCTTATCAGATGAACTGGTAGGGGTTTGAATGCCAAGCAACGAATTTCTGAGGGGCAGTTACGGTACTGTGGGAGATTAAGCGATGTTTGTGCAGAGAGAGGTGACAGAGATTAAAAGGAACTATTTTTCTACCCAATATATAATTAGCTTATGGAAATTATTGCCATGAGACATCAAGAAGGTAAAGAGCTTAATGGGATTAGGTGTCTATATGGGTAATGAGAACATGTGCAGTTACATTAGATGGGATAAAATTAATTAGGGCTAAAACCCCTCATACTTTGAGGAATAAACCAAGCAGTAATGATGGGGGCTAGGAAGAAATATCTTTAGAGGTGATTCTGGTGGACTGAATTCTAAAGTCTAGCCTCAAGAGGTCCTTGATTAATGTAAATACTGGATGCCAGGCAGACCAGATAGATGGTCTGGCAATCACATCTACTGTTAGACTTACTGGGGTCATCAGAAGTAGTAATGATGACGATATGAAGTTGATAACACTGCATTGTTCAACAATTTTGCACTTTTCTGGTTGATCTAACAAGTCTTCATCTAAAAGCAATAAATGTGATTTACAGACATAATTTGAAGACAAACAAAAAAAAACAAAATAGGAGAGAAACTGAAGAAACAAAGCTTGTTTTGGATTCATGTTGCTTTACAAATCTGATTTTTAAGGATGAAGAAATAAATATTTGCTTTTGACTTATTTAAGAATATTGTGGTTATGCTAATAACAATGGAAATAGTGTCATTTCATCACATTCACTTAAACAGTTCAGACAATTTTAAGAATCTTAGATAGTCCGGTTTACTCGTAATTTATTCTCCATTTATTTGTGCCATTAAACTTAATGCTTTTCCTTCTTTCATCAGATGTTACTTCAAAGTTTTTTACTAAAATTTTGTTTCATTCTTTCAGCCTGTGCACAGATAACTCACTTACCTCCTGTGAGCAAGACTCTAGGTCTGAACTGTGACTTATTGTGCTCCCTAGCATGTCCTTAAAAAGGCAATACACTACTGGCCTGCTGAATAGTACATTGGCTACTGGATTGTGTGGTTGCCAAAAGCATTTAGCAGTCCATTGGCTGTAATAATAATAACCATATATTGTAATTTTCCCTCATAAAAGGTATTTGTTTGTCAAAAGATTATGCATAAGCATTTATTGCTAAATTAAATGCTATAAAATACTCTAGCCTTACAGCTTAGAAACAGTAGCTTAGAAACTCAGGCTGTCCTTCATTTCATAGCAAATGCCTTCTTTCATTAGTGAGGGTTCATACCAGAACCACAAGACTAGATTGTTTATTGGAAACTGTTGCCATGAAGCCGATTTCCCTGAAGACTCAAGCCCCCAAATAGAATATTTGTGGAATATACTGATATTTTGCAAAAAAAGAATGAAATCCCCATAATAGTGCTTGGAATATCCTTACATAAAAAACTATTGTTCAGAGGCTGGTTACAGAGGTTTACTGTCTTTGTAATCAGCCTTTTACAAAAGAATAACAATATTAATGGCATAAGTGATAAGTAATATGTATAATTATTAAAATTTTGGCTAGGGAAGTCATTGTGACACAATCTGCAAAGTTAGGGAGGTAACATCCTACTGATATAAAGGACACAATGCATGCCAGATGTATGTAGTGGTGTATATATATATGTGTGTATATCTATATATATTACAGATATGCAAGTCCATTGCAGACTATTTATCTTTCGAGTAGATACAAAAACCACCTGTTCAAACCCAAAGCAGGGAAATTTGTGGTTTGTATCACAATATTTAGGTATGGTAGTTACCAGTGTTTTCCTCTATGAACCTGCCATTCCTGATGTGGTACATAATAACTAGAAGTACTGCCTTCAGAAAGCACTATTTGTGATGGTCACATATCACTATCAGAAAATCATAATTTCTGACTGTCACTTTAGGAAGAGGTTGTGAAGTTTCTCTTTAGAGAAAAACGTAATCCAGAAATGCATGCCCTGAGCTGTTTGGAATGCAGCACAAACAGCCATGCTCCTGCTGTAGGTTCCTGTGTTTCTGAATTCTTGACCCCAGCAAGTTTATTGTCAAGACCATTAATGTGCCTGGGTTTCCATATTTCCCTTGCATTCATGGTTGAGTTTTGTTACAAGTGCTGAAGCTGTACCCAGTTGCTACTGAAAGCAACAAGAATTTACTTTGGGTGTATTTAGTTTAGTCAGAGAGGAAGGAAATTCTGTTATTGAACCTTTGACTCAAAAGCTCTCTTATTCATCTGTCCCAAATTTCCTGTTTTTGCTGCTATGAATACCATTCGTCTCTTTTTTCCATTATTTTCTTTCTCTCCCTCCCTCCCCTCCCCAACCCCCTCCTTTTTAAAACCATTGCTGTAAAAAGCCCTATTTTGTCTACCAATTACCTTGAAGTCACTGACATGGGTTTTCAACTTGATCATGTTGAAGTCTGGTCAAGGACAGGTGTCTAACTTGCTGTTCCTACTTAGAGTAAAAGCCTTCACATATTTTATTAAGCTAAAATAATTTTCTTCCCACAGAAGTGTTCAGAAACTAGAAGGAGCAAGGGTTCTCATTGTGCTTAAGAAAACTTTGTTCTGTCTCAAGGGCAAAAAGAATCCATTTCACCAACAGGTTTTGAGAAAAGAGTTGCTATTCTGGTAGAGAGGAGTTCGAGATTTTACAAAAGCTCTTACTGGATTTAGAAGGAGAAATCCTGTTGGAACTCATCAGGAATTGTATACCTAAAATTCTTAGCTGCTTTTAAGACCCAAGAGCTTCTTTGGATAAAGCTGTTTTCAAAACAGCTCTTTATGTGAGCAGCACATGGTATTTCATGTTCCTATAGGTTGAAATTCACATTTCTAAAACCTGAAAGAAATAATGTTACAATCATCATGTACACAATTACAGTACCTTTGCAAATGCAACAGATTTTATTTTGTACTAAATTTAGGAAACTATTTTTTCCTAGTGTTAGATTAACAGGATTCAAACTTTGAGTTTGGAACTAATTTTTGATATCAATCTTTGAATAGAAAACTGGCTATAATTTCAAGAGGTTCTGAAGTAGGATTATGTGAATTTCAGCGATGCTTACAGTAATGAAATGATGACAGGAGATTCAGAGGTTGTCTTCTTATTTGATAGTTTATAAGAAATGACTGCATCAATCTTATGTGGGTATGCAAATACAGATTTCAATAATCCTTATTTCAAAATTATTATAAGTACATATTTTAACATTAAAGCACATAATTAGCTTGATTTTCTGACTTGTATAATTTTGAGCAGTACACATATCCTTGTATTTACCTGGAAAGTGTCTTATATTAAAAAAAGCTTTTATTATTTCTGTAGAGAAGGATTCTCTGCTAGCTATACTCACAGAAGTATATATTTATAGATAAATTTATATACTCTATACCTTTTTAATTTTTCACTTGAAAATGTGGTTTTGAAAGAATGTTGACCTCTTAGCTACCTTTCTGAATCACATTTAAGCATTAATTTAGCCCTAAGTTGTCTTCTCTTTCACCGTTATTTATTTTTTTTCATAAACATTCTAAAAATTTTCTATGCATTTTCAGTTGGACTGAGGTTTTTATTGTTTCTAGGAGTTTTTCTCCTTTTGGAAATAGAAAAACATAACTATTAAAGAGTATATAAATGAAACTAAAAAAAGTAAAATCATAAGGCTATATCCATCATAGTCATACTCATACAAAGTTTGTGTGCACAAATACATCTATTAAGTGGGTTAGTCACTGCAGTTGTGTACATCTCATGCATGTAATGTGTTACACGAGATTACATAAAATCCAATCTTATCAGATTTTTTTAGGTATCCTGATTTCTTTCACTGAAGTGCTACGTAGGCAGAAACACCAGCCTACTCCCAGCAGGATCTGCTTCTAAGAACACCTAACTAAACATAGGATGGGGAGTAATGCTTATGAACATACAAAAATAACCATGACAGCACAACAACCAGGAGTCCACCAAAGCAGAAGACATCAGAAGGGTGGGTCTGTGTTTTAGTTAATAAGAAATCAGTTTCAAATTTCTTCTGTATTTAAATAACTTGGCTGCATTTCTCATGTCTCAGAGGAAGTCATTGTGCTGTTAATATGACTTCCTGTTCGATTACTAACTTTAAAAATTATTTAAGTCTTTCATGTAACTGAATTTCTCTTCATATTTATGTGAAGTTACTTGAACAGGTTTTAGATTACATTGCAATATATTTTTCCTGATGCTGAATTCAGGTTGTAGTATTTTGTTTGATTATTCCACTTGAAATTCTTTTTCATTTGACTATACCTTCTGAGTCACTTGAAAGTTTAAATAAACAACAATTTCCATAAGCAAAATCACAAATAATCATACTCCTTTAGTAATACTCTTTTTAGTAATAACACCTTGCAGAAATTTCCATTTGCAGTTTATAGTACAAATTCACACACACTCTGCCGCAGAGAAAACCATTTACAGGCAACAGCAGCAAGCATAGTTTGATGGAATTCTGGGCCACTTCCTTCCTCTGTGCCACTCTCATTAACCAAACCATTAACACCTGCTGAACCTTCTCCCCATCAGTCATCAATCATGAGCAATCAGTCAGGTACTTGATAATTAACGTAGAGAGGGAAAACACTTCACAAGACTAAAAATGTATCGTTATGGTGGCTTCATGCATAAACTCAAATAACAACAAGGGAGAGGTTTAATAACAACAGTGCCTGTACACCTGTAAAACAAAACCATTGTTATGGTTTGGCTGCGGCCGGCAACAAAAGCGGCACGCGGCTGCAACTCCCCCCACCGGGGTGCGGAGGAGAATGGAAAGAAACAGGCAGAAACTGGTGGGTCCGGATAAGGGCAGTTAAACAGAACAGCAAACAAAGGGAACAGGAACAACAATGATACAGATAAGGAGGATATACAACACAAACCACACAACCCAGATTGCCGCTCTCCTGGACTGGACTGCTGCCGCGTGCTCCCGAGCTGCGAGTGAGTTCCCGCCGCTCAGCTCCCCCTCCCCCAGCCGGAACCCAGCATGACAGCACATGGTATGGAATACCCTGCTCTGTTTGGCCAGGTGGGGTGAGCCCCCCCTGGCTGTGCCCCTTCCTGGATTCTGGTGAAAATTAACCCTGTCCTGGCCAAACCCAGGACATTATCCACCCCTTATTCCATACCATCTATGTCATGCCCAGGTCCCCCATCGTCCAGTTGATCACCACCACTTCTCCTGTCTCCAGATATCATTCCCTTAGTCTATAGATCATCACTCTAAAGTGTCCGCTGAGTTCATTTAATCCATGACTTCGGGCTCCATCTGTTGTAATGGTCTTCCGTGGCAGGAGAGGTGATGTGTGGTGATGGGCGGTCACTTACTGCATCCGGAGCTCACGGCTGATGTATCTGGTGCGGCCTGTGCCCACAGTCTGCAGGACATGTTGATCTTGATGACGTTGCTGGGTGCCAGTTGTTGAAAACCAGGTCCAGTCCCATCATCGCTGTGCTCTGCTAGGTTTTCATCAAAAAGTCCATCCTTCTTTAATCTGGACGATTCTTACTACGATACTACTGGTACAACACATA
>Ga0065711_1010280_pt1 | contig 10742 bp, 4 predicted proteins | sample Hoacrofraction12_FD_59098 | JGI IMG/M metagenome (GOLD analysis project Ga0065711, IMG submission 59098) | Hoatzin crop microbial communities from Cojedes, Venezuela - Epithelial fraction 12 v2 (version 2) | ecosystem: Host-associated > Birds > Digestive system > Esophagus > Crop | place... | reverse complement strand
GACAAGGCCCTGTGCAGCCTGCTGTAGGTGACCCTGCTTCAGCAGGAGGGTTGGACTAGATGACCCACAGAGGTCCCTTCCAACCCCTACTATTCTGTGATTCTGTGATAAAGATCCTCAGAAATTGAGCCTAGTGTCTATAGGCTTGGCAGAAGGGTTACACTTACGGGCATTTACACATTCACTTTTGGTCTGGCTGTCCATTTTTAAGAGCCCAGTTTAATATTCTTTCTTATTTCCTATATTTCTAGATAGCAATTTGAAATTTAAATACCACCAAGTGAATGCAGCATATGCAATGTGTTCTATAAATAAAAATGGCCAGAAAATACTGCATGGTTTCCTCTTTCAAGCTGTGAGATAGAAAGGCATATTTTAAGAGTTGTCAGACACCAAGTCTGACATCATCAAATTACGACCAGCCCAGGCTTAACCATAATTTCTAAAGACAAAAAAACGTTTGGGGATTTTTTTTTCTTAGATGAAGCTCATCACTTCTTTGCGAAAGGCACAGACCTCACCCCAGCAGCTGACATGTCAGCCATCACCTGAGCGCAGCAGTCTTGAAAGGAGGATGAAAAGGTTCTGAAAGCGATTTCAGATTATTGGCAAGCAGTCCCTGGTCCTCCAACTACCAACAACTCTCAGCTGTCAAGGCATCAAAGTGGTCTGCCCAGCCAACACTGACAAGTCCGTCACAACTGATCTAGAGGATGAGGGGAACCGAAATAGTGTTCAGCATAAATTTTGGCAGACGTTTTTCATCAGGGACAACGATCTCAGCACAGGCTGAGAATAAGCACCTTCTGGAAGGTAAGAGATTGTTTTCATGAGAAAATAACCTGGAGCCAAACTTACAAACCTCTAAGGTTTGCACGGCATGGATCAATGTGTCATATGATTTTTAAGTGCCAAGTAATAGCTAGTACGGCAGCAGGGATAGGATCCGGCCCCCATGGAGTTCATGCAGCCATGGCATGCAGTTGCTATCTGAGATGAACCATAAAAACAACTCCTGACCAAGTAATGGTCTGAGCCACTCCGTGGTATTTCCCGTGCAATGCCTGTATAGAGATATATAAAAGCAGGCATAACTGAAAATCAAAATCCATGCACAGAAATCCCTCCTAATGGAGACTGATGAACTCCTATCACAAGGTTTGCTTCTGAAGACAAAATATCCAGCTACAGCAAGGAAACCCCCTTCATCACATGCAGCACCTCGTCTGTCCCCTGGCTGAAGAGAAGTATCATAACAAGTTAAGTCATTCACTAAAGAGTTCATGTCTTTCGGCAGAATCAATGACTGTGGCCAGAGTGACGAGTATCCCCTCTGGGGAGGACGTGCCTCTATCAAAGCGGTATCTGTAATCAAGCCCAGGATATGATTTTTAGGTTGCTAGGGCTAAAACCAGTTTCTTCATGACATCAGTAGAAAGACAAATAAGCTATAATTGTTCAAAATCTTGTACTCGGTGAGCAAAGAAGCCCTGATAACCAGATCAGCAAAACTGGAACAACAAGCCTATCTTGTCTGCCAAGCTGCCAGACATTTTGTGCTCATGGCTGTGGAACTTATCCTATTTATTTTTGGTCACTGCTGCTGCTGAAAAGATTAAAGGCAAAGGTCATCACAGAAAGACTCTGAATTACGTGATACCCAGTATTCTTTGTCTTTCTCGTGCACTATTCTTTGTCTTTCTGGTGTTGAAAGGTAAACATGTACATACGTGAAAGGCCATGTGGTCATTCTTCAGACTGTTAGCCAACATGGTTCTGTTTCTAAAGAGAGTATTCGTGTTAATCTAGTGAATTATAAGAGCAGCAGAACGATGTTTTGAGACACCAAAGGCCTTGCTAATGCTGTAGTAGTACGTGTGCTGACAATCCAGTTGGCTGGAGAAGCACCTAAAGGGTCCCAAGAGAGCTCAGACAATCATGTAGGCTGTATCCAAAATCAATAACCATATGGAAGAGAAGAAAAAATATATAAATTCATAGAATCAATAAGGTTAGGAAAGACCTCTAAGATCATCAAGTCCAACCATCAACCCAACACCACCAGGCCTGCCAAACCATGTCCCAAAGTGCCACATCTACACATTTTTTGAACACCTCCAGAGATGGGGACTCCATCACTTCCCTGGGCAGCCTGTTCCAATGCCTGACCACTCTTTCAGGAAAGAAGTTTTTCCCCATATCCAATCTAAACCTCCCCTGACACAACTTGAGGCCATTTCCTCTCGTCCTATCACTAGTTACTTGGGAGAAGAGACCAACACCTGCCTCACTACAATCTCCTTTCAGGTAGTTGTAGAGAGCAATAAGGTCTCCCCTTCACGTTGTCAACATTGTCATTTGTCTTGTTACCTTTGCCTGCTGACTATCCAGGACCAACAGGTAGAACTGGTGTCAAAAGGCCACCATGCACCTTCATTTTAGCCTCCACAATCTCAAACCCCTGCCAAACTGCTTTGGGAACCAACCTCTGTCCTGAAGTCTGGTAACAGAGAATGCAGCTGGAATTAACAGTGGTGACTCACAGAGGTCCCTTCCAACCCCTACCATTCTGTGTGTGATTCTGTGTGTGTGTGTCCAATGATACAAGAATCAATTATGCACAGGAATGACCAACAGGCACCCTAGGATGTTTGAGGAAGTACTTCTAGGTATTGTTCTCTCCATCGCCTACTGTCACTCATCTCAAGAATAATGACATCCAGAACATTGGTCAACAGATGAAAAATTACTTCTGCATGTTTAACGCAAGGCAGAATCATCATAGAGTCAGTAGTTTCATTAGTAAGTACATGACAGATGGAGCAGTAGAGATCTCAGATGTGAAGCCTGTCATCTCACTAGAAGGCTGAAAAGAACTGAAGTGCAACAACAATCATAGGACAGAAATCTCAATGGCAAAGGTATACCGAGAAGCACTGAAGGAAAAAGAGATGAAGGAATGAAGCATTCCTGGTTTCATCCTATGCCATGAATGGTGAGAATAGGTGCACCAAGATCCTTGCCACCAAAAGCAAAACAGCAGGCATGACAGTTGGAAACCTACTGAATGTCTGAAACAACATTGGCTTGCAGGCATGACGGACATGCTCTCCTCAAGTGGTTTCTGGGTGGACAGTCACATTTTGGTAACAGCTGTTTCCACGTAGCCCTGTGTTTCGACAGGCCCTAACTAACTCAGAATCATTTGCACACAGTACAAATCACAGTCCTTTGAAGTAGTATGGACATTATCAATCAAGATCCACAATAAAATACTGGGGTTTTTTCCAAGTGTCTGACCTCACCCAAATCAAATTCAGTGTGAGTTGTACACACAGTGTTATGTTTCAAAAAGCATTATGCAACAGATAAATTTAATTCCAATAAACTTTGCAACTGCACATTTTAATTCTTATTTAAAGAAAGAGTGATTCTCAAGGGCTTGTTAACATTAAAACATAATGGCTTGAGATTAGAGAACTTTTACGCAGAATTTGGTACCTCTTTATTGCTAAGCAGAAGACTGCATTTTACATATTCATGTAACTAAATAGCTTAATTTTAAATCAGATTTTTAGCTTCTGTGTTGTTAAAATAGTGACTGACATCTCCCATTTACTTGATGATACTTTTTATTCAGATTTGCCAGGTTGCATGGTTGGAAACTGTAATTCAAGTAAACATATACAAAAGTTTTATTTTAAAATAATTAACAAGTGTCATTCCATTAAAATAAAAGAAAATTTTCTTTTAAACACAAACCAGTTTTGACTATGCATTTGTGTTCCCTGAATAAAAAGCAAACGCTTCTAATTAATAGATCTTTCATTAGAACTACTAAATCTCATCTTCTGAACTTCTACTTGAAGTGAAGAAGAAATCATTTTTTTCTGTTTTCTGAAGTCCCAGTATCTCAGCTTCAGTGGAACTAATAAATGAACAGAATTAGATTAACAAACTAGAATGAGAGAATACTCCTTTTCTGTGTCTAGAGACAGCTAATCCTGAGACAATAAGGGTTAGAAGGTCAGGTTCCAGACCCAAATCTTTAGCTAGTAACTTACTTTCAGCTTAGTTTTCACTTCTATTTGTTCTGTTTTTAAAGATGATCTGCAGACTACTTGAATTTTAAATAGAAGTGTAGGATTTAACTTCTATTATCAATTACAAGCTTTAAAAATATGAAGTTTATTTGATTTAAGGAAAAACACATACAGGTAAAAAATTAAGTTTTAAAAAGAGTGAGTTTTCCCCCACCTAGTAACTGGTAACTTGGCAACCTTCTATGCAGCACAGAAAAATAATAAAATCTTAGCATTCTTCAACTCCAGTGCTACTATACTACTTCAGTTTCCTAATTAAACTTTTAATTGATTAAGAAACCTGCAAGTTTCAGTCATGCGATTATCAGAGAAGAATACTCATTACACTATTGAAAAGTTCATATTACAAGGGAAACAGTTCACAGAGTTAAAACAGTAAGCAGCATAATTCCGTGCTTTCAAATCATCCTGCTTTCGTCCTTTACTACAATCCAAGGTTGAAGGGGTTTTATTGGTTTATTTTTCCTGACATTCTGATATTTTAAGAAGAACTATAAGTTTAAAGTCATTTTCTATGCTAAATGGACTCATGAACTACATCACACCATATCAGTCTCAGAAGAATTACAAAAAAATTATAAGCCAGAAATATATTCCTGGCACTGTCATCCACACTTTAGTTTGGAACATGACTAACTGTGGCTGAGCAACACGCTATCAATAAAAGACTTGAAACACAAAAGCAAGTTCTATTTTGGATGTCTTCAGGAGAGAAGGAGAAAAAGATTCAGCTACATTTCAAACATATTGGAGAACATTTAGTCTGATTTTTCAAAGCCACTAAACATGACAGTTATCTTCAGTCTTATGAAACTGGAAGCTTTACTCAGACATATAAGGTCTGAAGACAAGAAACACAAAAGTTTCTTCTCTTTAAGATTTCAAACCTTTTTAGGATTAGGGATTAGCAATATCATATGTGGACATGCGTAGTAGGTGATCTTAAAACTTTGTCTTTCAGCCAAACTTTCCATACATAAATCAACAAAGCTTCATTAAAAGTTCTGGAAAATCCAAGGACCTTTTGACAGCAAATAAGACCTACAGATAGAACGATAATTTATTCCAGTTCATGACTTCCTCTCCTTCCTCCACTACAGATTTGAGCCACTACACAGAGGGAATTCACTGGCAGGTAAAGACCTAAAGCCTGCCAGCAAAGTTCTTTGATGCAGGAGTCACGAAGGAGAGACATTTGGCCATAACTAAAGGAAAAAAGAGAAAAGAAAAAAAAACTACACTATTTTACTCCCATCTTCTTTATCATAAATGAGGGAATAACTGAAAAAAAAAAAAAGTACTTTTTACCTAGCTTACTGTGAATCAAAAACATTTTTTAAAACCTTTCATCACTAGTTCAATCTCATTAATTTGATGAAAAGCTAACCTGTTTGAAATATTTTTCCTAAGAAACGTCATAAAAAGTTGTCACTTTTTGCTTTTCCAGGTGATTTTGTAAATGCTGCATGGCCCTCCCCTACAAAAGAGTTCTCACATACATCATCACCATTTCTGAAAATCATCCACAGACACATTCATTCCATTGTCATCCACTAACAAATTTCATAAATCCCACTAAATTTACTGCTGAATTAAAATTTTTTTTAAACAAACCACAGAAACTTACAGAAGCTTAAGCCTCCTGTCCTAGTTAAACACTGTTTAATTCAACTCCATCACATTCAGCTTCTACCAGTTCATTGTCTCAAATACAGAGACAAGGATTGCCTGAGATTAATTCTGTATCCACACTATGAATGTTTTGTTAGAAAACATATTTCATCAGAAAACTCATGGTAGATTCAGGCTGAACTACCGGACATCTTCTTTTCTGAATTTACTTTTCAACCTCACCTCCTCTCAATCAGTTCATTAATAGCACTGACAAAAGCTGCTAGTATTTTTAAATAATGCGTCTTTTTTTTAAATCCACACACAAATTAAGCCCTCTGACCATATTCTTAATATTTACAGAGGAAACAATGCAGTAGGCTTGAGGCAGTCAACCTCAAGTCAACCTAGAAAACATTACAGGAAGTTTTATTTTAGATACTACACACCAAGGTCAGAACACTAGTATTTAAAACTGTACACATGATTGATTACCATCAGCAAGCTACCTCATGCATACACAGAATTCCCTAACTTCTGTGCACTCCATTACTGCTCAGATTAAGTATATTTCAAAACAAAGTCACATTATTTGACTTTACGACAGAAAAAAGTGCAAATAGCTCCTTCTTTCAAAAATCATACCTTGATCAGAAAGAAAATCCAGCATGGTCTGGAGAAGGAAAGACAGATGCCTGACGCATAGACCAGGATTGCCCATTCTTCTGGAAGCATATACCAGTTCATGAAGCAAACGCATCTGCACTGCAGCCCATCCTCTGTGGGTTCCTAAAAAGTTAAGCCATCATTTTATACTTTTTAAAGTTAGAAGTCATCACAAACCAACTGGTTTTGGTTTTCTTAATATACTAAGCAGTCATATAATGACACTTCTAAAAATTACCCAATGAAACCAGTAATTACAAAATCCAAACCTTGTACTCAACACAAAAGAAAAATTAGGATCTTTGAGTTTGCTTGAATATTTAAATGTGAAAGCATTTTCTGGTTTATATGCTTGTCTATTGACTAATAAATTTATCATTAAAATTCAGAAAATGAAGTTAACACTTCCCTTGAAGTAAAAACAAAATGATACACAAAAACTTTGAAGTTTTATAGTTTTTACATTCTCTGAACAAGAAATTCACATGAGATTTCATAGAAACTTCATTTTTATCCAAATCAAGCACTTCTTAACCGTCTTCAAAGATCAAGCAAAAGATACTTTCTCTAAACGATTTCCTGGCCATTAAAAGTCAGTAAAAAGCAATAAAACTACAGGGCATGAGGCACATTTCCTGATTTTCAGTCTTTAAAAACTAAGTTTCAGACTATAAATTATTTCATATTTGCAAAGTGTCTATGCTAACAATAAATAGAGCATCATAATGTAACTTTTCTTTCAAAAACATAATATGCAGTAGTCTTCATGAAATTTAATCTGCTTTTAGTAGTAAGCAAGAGCAGTAATTTTTAAATAACAGATATTCTAAGATGTAATACTTCATAAACTTCTAAACAGCCTTCCTTCTAATATTACACTTCGGCGTCTGGCAAACTTTTCTAGAACTACTTACTGCAACCAAACCTTGAGTGTTTATATTTTGCACACAAGAGTCTCATTATTTTTCATGTGTGAAATGTTCTTGTCAAGTAGTTCTTACAGCTTACAGTGATCTTTCTGTATGTCTCAGCCATTTTAAGGGTAAAATCTGACAAAGCACTGAAGTGCAACATAAAGGATGAAAAGAGAGACACCAATCATATAACTTGGGTTTTTTTAACCATCACTTCTTGCAGAACTTCTACAACCTCTTCTCCCAACACAGTCCCATCCCAGACTTCTCTTCCATCACAAGCCACAGCATATTTTTTCCAGTACATTCCCACTTCCTACACTCTTTGTCATCTTTCTATCTAGTCCACTTGGCATTTTCTGCCTCCGCTCACATGATTTCTTTCAGTGACTGCTAAAATCACACCAGTTGAAAAGAAAAAAATGACCATCCACATGTATGGTGGGTTGTCTACATGCCTGTTTCATCAACGGAGCTAAGAGAGCTTCTCCATATTCTCCTTTGACTGAATTGACTAGATCGCTCCATTATTGGAATGGCTAATGACCTGGCATATACAGAAACAAGTGAACTTAAATGACAACATCAAACTGGAATCCCAACAACAGTCAACGTACTCTCACAAAAGCGAGAATACTCTGGCTGCTGTTCATTCATATTTAAACCAGTTCGGAGTTTTCATACTGGTGAACTCCACCTCCTTTCCACCAATACATGCTCAGCCCATTGCTTGTTGCTCCTCTCCTGCAGCTACAACATTTAGTGAACGGTCCCCAAAAATGCTGCTATACAAAAGAATGCAAGTTTTTGGGCAACATGAGAAGGTTTGCTCAAAAGGAGTTCCCAAGCAGCACATGAGCTGTCTCTTCCTTTAGAGGAAAAATGCAGCACAGTGTATTAAAATTAAGACAACTTTTAATATTATTACTTTATATACAGCTTTTTTATACACTGATAAAATTGCTGAAACATAGCTCACCTAAAGAAAGGCAGCAAGCAGCGCATAACTTGCCGAACGTGAACACAGTATTTAACAGCTGCAAGAACTGACATGTGTTCTTATGGACTATTTTTCCTTTGTTTTTTTAACAGATGCAACAAAACAGTAATTTAAACGATATATAGCATCTAAAAACTGTTGAAATGCCTTAACCAAATGCTACTCTTACAGATGACATCACTCTGATCTAATTTGTGGAAAAATGTGACGTATTTGACCCTGCAGATACAATTACATTATATGTATGTATGTGTGTCTGTATACAAAAATATGTAAAAGAATCTTTAATTCTTTCATTGTAAGATCAAACAGCAACAAATAACAAAAGAAAGCAAATTTCTGATACACAAGCTGGAGGCACTTTAATTGAAAAAATACTCAAAAATAAAATATGATCTTTTTTGTATTGAAAAGTGTATAATCAAAACCAAAGACATTACTGAAAAAGCATAGAAATTAAGCTGTCATAAATAAAATGTAATTATTTGCTGCAAACAGAGGAAGACAGCAACACAAACTGCAGTGGCTTGAAGAAATCTGAAGTTATTGAAAGCAACACTAAGAAAAAGTGAAGGTGCAGTGTTAAAGAACTGCTCTATTTGCCGCAATTAGTTTCAGATAGGTAAATGACTTTGGTTTAATTTTAAATCTCTAAAGGAAATTAGCCAGCTGAGTGACCTACTGTGCTAAGCCATATTTTCCCAGAGCCACTTACCTTTGCTGAAATCTTTAGGATCCAATGATAAGCTGTAGCCAGGGAGTGTTTCCAGCAGCAGTTTGTAGCAGGCCCTCCAGCCAGGTTCGGGGATGCTAGGGGCAGCGCACTGCATTGCTGCTATACGCTTGAAAAAAGCAGACTTGCGGTGAAAACCAATACGTTCATACAGCTCAGAAAGAATGCTGTAACGCTGGATTTTTTCCTCTTCTGAAAGCTGAAATTTAAAGGGAAAAGAAAAAAGGATTGTTTTTAATAAAAATTTTAAAGTGCATGTCTTGAGTTTTTTTAAAAAAAAGTAACAGGAGGAAAAAAACATGTCGCAGACGTATCTCCAACACTACAGAAGGCCGATGATTTTGCATATAGCCAGTGATGGCAGCTTCTACTGCCAGCAAAACTTAAGCTTGCTTCAAGTTCAACATCTAACTAAAGCAGCAAAGTCAGAGTTCTTTGGCAACTTTATTTGTCAGTACTACTAATAAGTAAATAGTCAAATCAGTCAGTAACAGCTAAACAGCTCCACAATTTATGGAAGATATTTAACATGATATTCATGTGTACAATAACAACGCAAAAATATACCACTTACAAAATCTATTGATTAAGTTCATCCCTTCAAGACTAAAATTAATTCATAATCTCGAAATCTCAGGCTATGAATGCAAAGAAACTACTGCCTCAGATTTGATATTTCTCTGATCTTATAAACCACAAAATTTTCATTCCATGATACTATACCTATGCAGACTGTCAACTAGTGAGGAAGAATTTAGAGAAAGGTTAAGCCCCATTAAGCTTAAAGTCGAAATAAACTTCATGAGTAACTACCAACATGTGCTTCTTTAGCTTATCAATATATGGGCACAAGTCCCAAGTAACCATTCTTCCCCCTCTGCTTTGAGTGACAATCTTGCTTTGAAATCAGCCAGCCAAGAAGAAACTGTCGCAGAAACTCTGGAAGCTACCAACTACTTCAGGTCTACCTTAGGCCGGTAACTAGTGATGTCCCCCAGGGGTCAGTACTCAGCCCAGTCTTGTTCAAATTGTTCATCCATGACTTGGATGAAGAGGTAGAGTGTACCCTTAGCAAGTTTGCTGATGACACCAAACTGGGAGGACTGGTGGATACACCAGTAGGCTGTGCTGCCATTCAGCGAGACCTGGGCAGGCTGGAGAGTTGGGCAGAGAGGAACCTGATGAAGTTCAACAAGGGCAAGTGCAGGGTCCTGCACCTGAGGAGGAATAATCTCATGCACCAGTACAGGCTCAGGGCGGACCTGCTGGAGAGCAGCTCTGTGGAGAGGGACCTGGGTGTGCTGGTGGACGACAGGTTAACCATGAGCCAGCAGTGTGCCCTGGTTGCCAAGAAGGCCAATGGGATCCTGGGGTGCATTAGGAGGAGTGTGGCCAGCAGGACGAGGGAGGTTCTCCTTACCCTCTACACTGCCCTAGTGAGGCCTCATCTGGAGTCCTGTGTCCAGTTCTGGGCTCCCCAGTTCATGAAAGATGAGGAGCTACTGGAGAGAGTCCAGTGGAGGGCTACAAGGATAGTGAGGGGACTGGAACATCTCTCCTATGAGGAGAGGCTGAGGGAGCTGGGCTTGTTCAGCCTGAAGAAGGGAAGGCTGAGAGGGGACCTAATAAATGTTTATAAATATCTCAAGGGTGGGTGTCAGGAGGATGGGGCCAGACTCTTTTCAGTGGTGCCCAGCGACAGGACAAGGGGCAAT
>Ga0065711_1050619_pt1 | contig 10743 bp, 5 predicted proteins | sample Hoacrofraction12_FD_59098 | JGI IMG/M metagenome (GOLD analysis project Ga0065711, IMG submission 59098) | Hoatzin crop microbial communities from Cojedes, Venezuela - Epithelial fraction 12 v2 (version 2) | ecosystem: Host-associated > Birds > Digestive system > Esophagus > Crop | place... | reverse complement strand
TCTTCCCTCTGAGGGTGACGGAGCACTGGAACAGGCTGCCCAGGGAGGTTGTGGAGTCTCCTTCTCTGGAGATATTCAAGACTCGCCTGGCCGCGGTGCTGTGCAGCCTGCTGTAGGTGACCCTGCTTCGGCAGGGGGGTTGAACTAGATGACCCACAAAGGTCCCTTCCAACCCCTACTATTCTGTGATTCTGTGATTCTGTGATTCTGAGTTACTTAAGAATTATTTGTTTTATCACAATTATGTCAGTTACTTTTTCTCAGCAGACAAAGGCATGGCTATTTTACAAAATGCTGTTAATTTTAATGTTTTTTTCATTGCTTTGTATATTTAATGACTGTATATAATTGTCAAGTTTTGTGAAGTAAAAGGAAGATGACCAGTAAAATCTAGCTTACAGTAGGTTCTTTCAAAGCTATTCTCTAACATAGAGACAAAGCAACTTCCCAAAGGTGACATTCAGAACAGAATGTGCAGCCAGCTAAGAAAGACTGGAAAAAACCCATTGCAAACAGATAGATATCAACAAAATAGATTGTATTATTTCCTGTGCATTTAAATGAACTTAAAGTAAAATAAAATTAAATTAGCCAGCTGTGTGTATTATTTTTCAAGGCTAGTATCAACTGAGATCCTTGCTACTAAATAATGTGCTTTCACTTTGATGTCATTCTGTAAATTCAGGCCTGCCTTCTGACTGGACAAACTGATTGTGATTGCCAGTCCAGTCTTCCATAAGGGTTTGAGAGCTACTACCTGTTTATAGACAGAAACCCAGTGTAGAATCGTTTGCCCTCTGGGGAAGGAATTGAAGTTATATTTAAGAAAGGAAAAATTGGGATTAAAATCATACAATACCTCTTTTCTGTACATCAGTGATTTAAAAAAAATAGAACTAGTGCATGAGATTTAAAAATATTTAGATGCTTCAGTCTGCTCTGGTTTTATTTTTGGTTTTTTTTTTGAACTCAAATGTGTTTTTGCAAAGCTTTCTAAAGTAGTGAAAACCCTTCTGGCAAATACCAACTGAATTTCTGACAAGGAGGTATATCTGACCTTTATTTTTTTGTTTGTCTTTCCTCCCCCGGCAAAGGATAGGTTATTTCTTCATAAATATGAAAAATATGCATAAGTGTAGTTAGAGAAGTGTAGTCAAGAAGGATGACTCCAGTGAAGCCAAATAAGGCTTGTCATTTATCCTAGCTGAAAAGAGCACTCTATAGTTTTGTGATGGGACATGGTCCCAGTGACTTAATGTAAAGTTCTCAGCAACTGCGTAGTGCTATCGTAGCCAACTCAAAGCAAGTCTTTCAGAAGGGGATATGTCTGAAAGTCTGTGCAAGTAGGTCTGAAAGCAGAAATGATTATTTGGTAAATGTATGCAATATCCCAAATCAGATAGATTAGAAATATCTCTGCACTATAGTGCTAGCCTTCGAGAAATTTGGAGGATTCCATTAGAAACCACATAATGCAAGAAGAGTAGTGCCCAGTGACAGGATGAGAAGCAGTGGGCACAAACTGAAATACAAGAGGCTCTATCTGAACATCAGGAAACACTTTATCACTGTGAGGGTGACCAAGCAGTGGCACAGGTTGCCCAGAGAAATTATGGAGTCTGCTTGGAGATATTAAAAATCTGTCTGGATGTGTTCTTGGGCTACCGGCTCTAGATGGTCCTGCTTGAGCAGGGGTGTTGGATCAAATGACCTCCGGAGGTCCCTTCCAAACTCTACCATTCTGTGACTGGGTGGCTGCATGTGGTCTTCTCTCCTTTCTGAAGGAGAATGTAGCCTGATTTTTTTAACTGTAGTCAGTAAATGGAAACAGACTTTCCATTGGAAAGGCTTTGCTCAGGTGCTGTATCTCTGCGTTCAAAAATATTAAAAAGAAATTGCATTGTAATATTAATCTGAAAGATTAGCTTAACAAATAAGATATGTTCATTTCTATGGACATGACACATCTTACAGCTGGCAAGAGGAAGGTGTAAAGAGGAGGACTAAAAGGAAAAGCAAACAAATTTTTTGTAATGGGCTCAAAGACAGTGAAGCAACAAAAAATCATGTCTGGGACTGGAACAACACTGAAAGTGGCACTAAGTGGTTCATTTTCAACCACAAAAGATGGTAAAAAAAGACAACTACAGTAGGAACAAGCATTACCCTTGTACAGTGTTGTAAGTTCTTGTAAAGCTGTCAGATGGTGTGTGAACAAGGATAGCTGGATAATAACACTTGGGATTGGAACTAGACTGAAAGTAAAACCTGGTAAGGACAGAAGATACAGGGGTAGAGGTGGATGTGAAAGGCTATTCTAACAGTTAAAAACTGTGATCTTGAAAGAATAAGACTAGGGGTGCAAGGTCAGTTTCCCTCAGCAAAAACTTACCTATTTTAAAGTAGATCAAGCTACTCGGATTAATACCTAATAGAGACAATGTGTTACGGTCGACAATATGAAGGCTATGCACTTTCTTTCACACAATGGGAAGAAAAAAGTGTACACCAAACTTTGGTCAAAGTGTAATGCTTTCAAGATATTAAGCTGAAATACTTACTATAGGATTGCTGTAAGCCTCTGGTGGTTCTGTAGATGTTTTAGCAAAATTGATGAGGTTTGGGAATAGATTTATAGTGTCCCACAACTGACAAAGGAGAATTTTAGGTCATTTTCTGGAACATTCTTTAGTACTGAACACTTAAAGTGGTGTTATAGGTGTGAGCTGCCTGTTTTGTAAATATTTTCATGGTGGCACAGCATTGAACATCTCATATCAAGAAACATATTTGGAACTGGATATATTTGTATGTGCTTTGAAAGAAGTCCAATGGGGGAAAACATCTCCATGAAATCTATTGGTTTACAGCTAAAGTAGACACATACTATTAAATCAGTACTCACTCTCAGCAGGTTGCCTGGAATTTGATGGCTTCCACAGGTTTTTAAATCTGAGTTCTGAGTGGCATTTTGAGGTGGTTTGGCAATAGCTTCCATAGCAGTGGGAATGCTAGAAGTGGCAACATACTTAGCTTTGGGACAAAGACTCTTCTGACGGTGAGTCCAAGTGAGTATAATGGAAGAATAAAAAAACACATGTTGGAATAAAGAATTATCGGCTCGGAGTATATTCTGCTGTTATGTCTGCATGGAAGTTTTCAGGCTTACTGATATGTAGCTAAGTCATGAAAGGCAAGAAAGAGATAATACTGAATTTTGCGGCTTCAATGCCAGTTTCTAGGAATCTCTGTGCATCTATTGCAATGAAAATAGAGGCAGAAAGTGGGACTGAGTTGCTCTGTAGAATTTCTGTAGTTTTAATTATAAAGGAAGATTATGGAAGTGTCTGTGGGTTTGGGTTTTTTTTTCACCCCAAACTGGGAATGTGAAAACAGAGGCAAATTCATATCTTAGAGAGGAATAAATCCTTGGGGCTTGGTCATCATTTTAGTGCTGTCTGGGGGATAGAAGGCATTTGGAAAAAAAAACCAAAAACCCTGAGGTGAAGAAGTATCATTGTTGTACTTAAGCTCTACTGGATGAGGAGATTAGATAGTTTTGATGTGAGGTGCTTCAGTGTTGCAGGCTGGTGAAAGCTGGGATAAGCTCTGTCTGAGGCGGACGGAGGAAATGCTGTAGAAAAATTTCCACTTCTGTCTTGCTTTTTCTTCTCTGTCTTCATGGTTGCAGTTAATTATTCTGACTTCTGCAGCTCCATCATAGATGGATGTAACTACAGTCTCCTCTGTGATAGATATAGCTGGGCTGGTGAAATCGGATCCCACAGCAGTGGGATTCACTGCAGTGAATTGTCATGAGAGTTTTTACCAGGGTTTTGATCTAGGAAACTTGAGAAGAAACACCCTGGGAGATCTATATATATGCATCAAAGTTAAAAAACTCCTTTGAGTCAAAAGCTAGTGCCAGCATTTTTGGTAAAGCTCTTTGTCACAGTGACACTTCGTAGGTGCCTACGAAAAGCTGACTTTTGCAAAGGGGACAAGGCTGTCTGTTCATTCAAGTAAGTGTCAGAAATAAACATCTCAAAAACTGAGCTAAGTGATGCTGTGATAAGCTTTGGCATTTATGGATTTAAAGATAATTTCTTCACTTTATGAGACACTTCCCAGGTATCTGTGTTTTTGCAGTTGGTGGATGTGTCACATTTCAGAAAAAGAATAAGCAAATGTTCCATCTTGAAATTGTCAGACTTGTGAGTCCAAGTTCTTGTGCGTCCAGGTTTACCCCCTTCAATACAAAGCATTCAAGACCAAATTTGCTAGCCCGAGGTGATTTTGCTTCTGTCTTCATCACTGTTTTTTAAGGGTTTTTTTTAGAGGTAATATCTTCAAGGTGAGAACTGTACTTGAAAAATGCTTGTGTTTCCCTACTGACACAGGATATGTTTCTGGTCTGCCTCAAGACATCTAATATGCTTGAACATGTAGTCCAGACTGTCAGTTTCTTTGCACCATGTGAAGGCTAAAAAAACCTTTTGGAATGAAGGTTTTTACTAGTTTCACAGAAATTGAAAGACCATTTAAGCAGTAGGGAGAAAGTTTGTCATGGATCAAAACTTTCCATGGCCAGGATTTTGTAAAGCTCTGCTGTGGTGTAACTTTGGAGGTGGCAATGAAGAGCTAAATGTGGAAGAGGAATGTACCAAAAAGTAAAGTCATGTAAGCCTAGAAGAAATGTGAAATGCTTTAGAAAGCAAGTGTTTGTGTGTCTGAGGATTGCATGCATACAGATTTGGGCCACAGATGTCCAATACTAGTTCCCCATACATTTTAAGTGATGTTTTGGGTCAGTGTTTTAATCTAGGTTTCCAGAATAGAAATGGGGAGTGATGCATGAGTACATAGGTTTCAATATTCCAAGAAATTTTTCTTTTCATTTACATGAAACTTAGGTTTTTAAAGCACTGGAATATGAAAAGCTGTTAGGAATTTATGAATGTCCTTGCCTGAGGTCCCTGATCATTGAAATCTATTGATGAAAAATATTTTTGAGTGTCTTTAGCTCCCAGTGATTATTTCTCTTAGTGTTCTGGCAAACAGCTTAGTTTTTTGTCACATAGCAGACAGGAGAGAAGGCTGAGGGGGGACATTATTGCTCTCTACAACTACCTGAAAGGAGGTTGTAGTGAGGCAGGCATCAGTCTCTTCTCCCAAGTAATTAGCAATAGGACGAGAGGCAATGGCCTCAAGTTGCGTCAGGAGAGGTTTAGATTAGATACTAGGAAAAATTTCTTTACTGAAAGAGTGGTCAGACATTGGAATAGGCTGCCCAGGGAGGTGAGGTGGTACAATCACTGTCCATGGAGGTGTTCAAAAAACATGTAGAGGTTGCAGTTCGGGATATGGTTTAGTAGGCATGGTGGTGTTGGGTGGATGGTTGGACCTGATGATCTTTGAGGTCTTTTCCAGCCTTAATGACTCTATGATTCTATGATTCTAATCAGATCTTCAATAACAGCAGGTAAGTGTTTTCTGGAAGTTCCTACTTTCATTTAATTCCAGATGACTTCCAAAAGTCAGATGAAAAGCAGGTTTTATCTCACCTGTAGTAGCTCAATACTTTGAGTGAGACTATTTCTGCCCGTGTGATTGGATATGACACAAACTTTAAACAGAATTAGAAACAATGTGCTGCATCATGTTTTAGCGATATTTGCAGGGAGCAGCTACTTCTGATTTTAAGCCAGAACTGATCATACGTTTGCCAGCAAATGCAGTACCAGCAGAAATAAAGTTCATTAAAGCTTTTGTTACTGTATATACCATTGTTCTGAGTTCTCCCTGCAACTGGTAATTCACCTTCTGGAATGGTAAAACCAGGCATTTTTTCCTAGTGAAGAACTGCCTTGTAAATGTTTTTATGATTGAAAGTAGATGTATGGGTAAGACGGAGTGATAATTACTCCTTGGTGAGAGAAATCAGTTTACAATTTAAAGCAAAAAGAAAAGAAAAGAAAGAGACACATACAATTATATGTAACAGGTTGAGGGTAGTGTCTGTAGTTAAGCCATGAGTCTCATTCAGTAATAAACCACAAATACCATCATTTTATACTCCCAGTTGCATTTAGATAACTTCTCATCTAGGAAAGGAGGAGTTAAGAAGGCAAATATATTTCTCTGGATGGTTTTTGTAAAGCACTTGCTGGCTATGCAAATACAGGAAACTATGGGAAATTAACATTTGGACAAGGAACAAGAATTGTTGTAATACCAAGTAAGTGAGAAGTGAAAAATTTCATATACAAACACTAACAATCTAACTTCTGTTTCCAAAGTTGAGCTTCTCACATCAACCCAATTTTACTAATTACAGTTCCATGTGGGTTTTTTTTAAAAGCATTTAATACACTTGAACGTTTAGGAAATTTTGTCTCTGTTCTGGTGAGTATCTATAAGACTGAAAAGACTTTCAATAATGATTTTTCTTATGCCAACCCCATGGCCTTCCCAAATGTACTGTATTGCAAGGACAGTGGTGTAGAATGTTTCAGATGAATCTTTTTTATTCTTTTAAAATTAATATGTTGGCCTAATAATAGTTGCAGAGGAATACTGCAATGATAAATACTGTCTTTTTGCATTGATGCTTTATCTGAAATATCTTAAATGAATAAAAAAGTGAAAAGTAAAACTCATTGGCTTTTACAGACCCAAAATACATATCGATGTGGACAGTAAAGTATCAATTGATGGCATTTGTGATAAGATTTGGTTCAGCAAAATTTTAACCAACAAAAGCAAATTTCTGTGGATACGGTCATCAGCACAGCAAGACATTTTGCTTCATACTGGCTTCCAAAGATTTTGGAAAGGCAACATTTATCATTTAGTGGCGACTGGGAATCTGTTAAATTCTTCCTGTAATGGTTTATATAAAGCACCCTATCAGTGTTCTTGGTGGTTATGGAGAGTTCATTTTTGGTGGAAGAACTCACTTGTTTGTGCTTCCAAGTAAGTCTTCTATTAAAAATAGTGACCTCAGATTACGGTGTTTCAGCACATCCCAGATCCAGTAAGAGTCCATTCAGTGTGACTCCTGCACCCTCAGCAGAGCTGGATGCAGAAATGTTCTTGTGCTTTAGTCATAGGTGTCTTCTCCCAGATATTCAGACTGAATGATTAATTCAGATTCATCCTACAAGTGTATAGCAGTATAAATCAGACAGGCTAACTTCAAGTTTCTGTTAAAATCTCTTCTGCCCTTGCAATTCCAATTATGTACTTTTACAAAGCAGTTTGTGTTCAAGCCCTTCAGTGTCAGGTTTTCATTTCCAAGCTAGTATCTGATAAAGTGCATAGACTTTTTCAGGGCTATGAGACAAGCAGCTACTAATTTCCTACCTACTTTGAGACTCTAGCAATACTGGTTGAAAATGGCGGCATTATCTGTGCAAGGTAAGCAATTAAGAAGTAATTAGAAGTTTGATGGACCTCTGGTTTAGGCAATCGAGATACTCAAAATGTTGTCTTGTTCTACTAGGTTGATTGACTTCCATTGTCTATTGAACGCTTGATAAAATGGTCACTTGTGCTGCTGTTGAGAGGCAGATATACCTTCTGTTTATTTTTTTCTTGGCTTCTTTCTCTTGCGGGTCTGCTCCTTTGCTCAGCTTCTGAGATTGACTAGCTGGCTGATCTGTCTAAACTCCTTCTTTAGAACATGAGAAGTTTAGAAACAGTTATGTCAGTTGTTAAAAAAAATAGTGGAAATGTTATCCCACTTCAACATGTCTGACAGTGTGTTCTGCCTCTTACAGACTGAGGCTTCCCTCCTTTACAATTTTTGTATAAAGTCTTATTACTGTGGCACAACTGAGTCTTTCTGGAAATTCACCTTTGGAGAGGCACAAAACTGATTATGAAATCAGGTACATCTGAAAACAAATAGTTGTTTTGCATTATAAATGCAAGTCTGAGATCCTCCTGTGCTTCTAACTAAGGCAAAAAATTGTTCTACTTAAAAACTGTCCAAGGAGCTTCAACTGCTTTATGCTAAGAGGGTAATGGGCTTGATTTTCTACTTCACGCATTTCAGAATTTCTATCTGTTTCTATCTGCATTTCCATGGAAACATCAGTGGCATGCAACTACAAAGACATCCTAATTTGGAGTCAAAGGTATGTGACAAGGGTGACATCTGTTTTCCCCCTTGATCTCTTTTGAAAAATGCGTATGCTTGTCTGGGCCAAAAGTTGTGTGCAGTTTTTGTTAGTAGATGTGTCACTGTGTGAATTCAGCATCCAACTGGAAAGTCACCTTTGGAAGCGGGACACAACTGATGGTGAAACCTGGTAGGTAAAAACCATGAAGAAGTAAGGATAGGAAAGCCTAATTTACCTTTCTGTGAAACAGTCATTAAAATTCCATTGTTCTTTCCCTCTGTGGGCAATCCAAGGACAAGGTTGACCTTGCATCATGGAAAAAAATCATTGTGAAACTAAATACCTGTTTGGAGGACTGGATTTGCCTCTGTGTGTCATTGACAGCTATAAAATTTGTGAATATTCAAAGTGAGTTTAATGCAGGTTCTGGAGTGATGACTATAACGATAATTTTCTGGTCAGCATCTACTGATGCTAATTGTCCTCACGAGAGGACAGAGATCAAGGACATCCCAATGGACCGTATGCTGGATGGTTCTTTTTCTCCAAAAAGAATAAGCAAATCACTCAGTTATAGTTTCTACACCTGGAGGGTTCCTACCCCAAATACTCATTTTCTTCACTACTACATGTTCCCAGAAATCTCCCAGACCTGCAACGGTAATTACAGTCCTTTTATGCCCATTGCCCAGAACCTCATCCTCATTAATTCTCAGAAGCTGCAGTTCATTGTCTGCTGGGAAAACTGTCTTACCTTCTGCTCTGCTGCTCCTGCTTCTGGCTACAGACTGGTTTCCATCCAGGTTCTCAATCCTTGACAAAAAAAGCTGAGTTGTCTTGGAAAGAGATTTGAACAAGCAGAGTGCTTTCAGGAATCAAGAAAGGTATTTTAAAGGTTTGCACTATACGCGGGAAGGTCCAGGGGGAGATCTCTGCTTTTAGTGTTGAACTAGTTCTGAAAGACGAATTTTGCTGTTGATCCATATAGCATTTCTTTGCATGAATGAAGGACAAAACCTGCAGTCAGTGATTATCTCGATTAAAACTGAAAGAGACAATCAGCCAGGAAAATCTTTAAAGGAAATCCAAGTTAAAATTGCCAAGGAATTTACTTGGGTAGACTAAGTTAAAAGATACGCCAACCAGGAACAAATAACCTGTTGGAGGAGAAAAACGGGGTTTTGTTTGGAAGAAAAATACTGTGTGAATAGCTATGGAAACAAATTTATTTTGGAAAAGGAGTGCAGCTAAGGACAGAACCAAGTAAGTTTTAAACCATTTTCAGCTCAATGTTTAAAAAAAAAAAAAAGATACAAAAAATCATTATAGTAATATATTTTATGAGGTGCAGAAAGGTCTACTAAGGTATACCCTCATTTATTCAACTTTGTCAGTATATGTACTTCCTCCCTTTCAGATAAGTAGTGTGGGGTCCTGAACCCATTTGCTCAGGGTCAGACACTTTGTGCCACAGCTGTGCGAGCACAGGTTACCTTTTGCTCTAAGAAGGTGGATGAGCTCATGTTCTTGTTGAGCTGAAAACAACTGTGTGAACTATGGAAAGCTCACACTTGGCAAAGGGACACGACTTCAGGTATTTCCTAGTAAGTGCTGCCACTTTATTGTCTCCTTCCACATGAGGCAAAGCTACCCACTGCCCAACGGGCACTGGCCTTTCTAGCATCTATCTTTCTGGGCTTGTGGCTCTTTAGCTGTGGGGTTACATGTTGCCTGCTTCTCTCCAGGATGGGGCAGAAGCAGCAGTGCTCCCATACAGGGTTTGTATCCATAGGTCCAACAATGCTCTTGATCGCACAGGCAGATATTGGGGGGCTCTTTACTTCAGGATGTAGCTGACTATGAGCGTCATTCAGCACTGTCTCATCAGGCTGTGGGTGCCCAGCTTTGCCAAGGGACTGGGGAGGTTTTTGCTGAGAAAGGAAATGCTGTGTGACTACGGGAGCTGGTGTGTATACACCTATCTTTGGCTCTGGAACGAGACTCACTGTTGGGCCACGTAAGTCCAATGCTACTCCTATGCTTTCTCTTTTCTGTGAGGCTTTTCTGGCAGTGGTTGAGAGAAGCAGCATGGCTGAGTGTTTTGTTATTTATGTGTGACCATATCCAGTGATGGACTTTGTTTGAAGAGAGTGTGCCAGCTTGGTCCAAAGCAACCCATTTTGCTCTCAGTTTTGCTGGGACAGATAAAGCGGCCACATGTCTGCTCCCAAATGTCCCAGCTATCACGCGGGGAGAATGAGCTATGCAACTGGGTCACAGTCACCCTTCTGCTGCCCCTCCAAGCCTACATATTGCTGGACAAAACTGTAGGGAGAGGTGCTGCTTCTGAAATGTTTTGCTGGGCTTTTTGTAATGAAAGGAAATTCTGTGTGTTCATGATTCCGGCTTCATCAAGATGACGTTTGACGTAGGGACCAGACTGTCTGTCCAACTCAGTGAGTCTGTAGCTTGCCCGTGTGTAATTTGTCAAAAGTCATTGAGTGTCTGCTGAAGTGCCTTGTAGATGTACTGGTTATATATGGGTCAGCTTTCATAGGGGAAGGAGAACATAGGTGATATTACAAGGTACTAACATACTTAGAATTGTTTCTAGGTG
>Ga0065711_1009641_pt1 | contig 10743 bp, 8 predicted proteins | sample Hoacrofraction12_FD_59098 | JGI IMG/M metagenome (GOLD analysis project Ga0065711, IMG submission 59098) | Hoatzin crop microbial communities from Cojedes, Venezuela - Epithelial fraction 12 v2 (version 2) | ecosystem: Host-associated > Birds > Digestive system > Esophagus > Crop | place... | reverse complement strand
GCTCTAAATGGGTCTTGAGTTTCCACCAAATGGCTCTGTTACAGGGTTTCTCTATGCTCCAGAGTGGTCATATCTGCTCTAGCTTTAAGTGCACTCAGGTCCCAGAAGAAGTCTAGCCATGGAGATCAACACTGCCGAATTTACTCTCTCGAAAAAACTTCAGAGACAGCCAAGAACTCAAGAAAATGAGTCTGCACTGAGCTCTGGGCTTTGCTGGAGTCCCTGAGCTGCCTTGTTTGTGGAGACCTTTGGTATCCCTGAAGTCCATTGCTATCTCTTGTATCAGCATTTTAGGGGGTGGTGAAACCACCAGGCTATCATTTCCTGGTGGAACGTTGGTGTGGATGTCCTTGACACTAGTCCCCTCCACGTCCTGCCTTTGGACTGGGAGAGCTGCTGGTGGTGGGACAGCATCACCCAGGAGAATATTGCAGAGGCAGGAACGTGAGATGTGACTTTTTTTTTTCCCCTCACAAATATCTTCATCTCGTCCCATTAAGAGTTGCTGGAGCTATGGCCTTCTCCACAAAAAAGTGGCTATGCTCAGACATATAATAAATATTCACCAAAGCTATGATTCGCATCGCCACATCCATGCATTTAAACCCACCTGTAAAGAATTAAAAAAAAAGCCCCGTATAAATCACAATCGGCTATTCGCTGGGACAGCAATATCCCACTGTAAATGCAGGACAGTGCCAGACACAGTCACCACGGTGGCTCCAGTGTCCAGGGTCAGTTTCTGCACAAATTACTGAGTTTCTGGACAAATGTGGTGGTGCCTCAAAAGTCCTACTGGGTCTTTGTGCCATGGGTCTTGACTATGAAAACTCGGTCTTGATTTAAATCTCTTGTGAATCACATTCTCTGTGTTACTTCTTTCAAAGTTAATTTATTGCAGTCTAATTAAAATGATGATACATTCGGGATACCTAAGGATGAGGGAATGCTCTTTCAAGTCAGTGCTTTCTTCTGACACTTTGTAGTTACCAGCAGTGTGAAATAGAAGAATGATCTGAATGGGAGGTTTTGGCTTGTCCAGAAGTTTTTTAATTTAAAATCAATGCATTTTGGGGTTTTTTTTGCCTTTTTTTTTGTATTTTTAGATGAGTTTAATCAATGATACAACAATACTCAAAATAAAACTGCAACGTGAGTAGCTACAACCTGGCTTAAAGCTGAAAACCACTCTGAAAACATTCAGGTTTTGTTACCGAAATGAAAAAAGTGTGATATTTTATTTTTTTAATGAAAATGATATTCTTAGGGAGTGTATATATGGCATGTACATTTTTCCATTTCATTGAAATGTTTTTTCACAGCCCTCAAAACCCTGTTTTAATGCATTTCCAAAGAGAAACTATTTCTCAGTGACGTGTAGATTTTGGTGAGTTTAAGATGAACCATCCCCTCCTCTCAATTCTCTAAGCATTGTCTGAGCCAGCAACTTTTCGAAGGAGGTGGCTTCCTTTTTCCTGAAGCAATAAAAGTGCTCAGCAGATGCTCTCATCTACTCTCCCATGCCAGCCATGTCCCCTGCACTGCAGGTTGCCGAGAATGGATTGGCAGCAGCTAGCTGTCCAAATGAATGGCTTCTGATTCATTAGCAATCAAAAGAGTAATGAATTCAAGTCATATCAGATAGATTTTTTTTTATTTTTTTTTTCTGCAATTCATCAAACCGGAATGATAGCAATTTCAGGTAGAGTGAACTACTCTGAGTAAGCTTAAATGAGAAACACTGCCTTGGAGTTTTGAGCAAGAGAAAATCGTGTTCGAAAACCGAAGCAAAACAAAATAAGGACATTTTAAAAAGCAAAGGTGGTTTTATGTGGAAAACCTGTTTTATTTCAGAATATAGGTCGGAAGAAACCTATGTCCTCAGAATTTTAAGAAACACTTCCCAACTGAGCTGCTCAGCGAGACTTCTGCAAACTTTTGCAAAACGCTCTGAAGTTTCCAGAGCTGGGTATTTTCATTGCAAAAACCTCCTCCACTGAACACAAAATGCTTGGCAAAACTTCTGTTGCCTAGATCTAAGGCAGAGAGAGATGGACTTTGCCGGAGACCCGGCCCGAGCGACACACTTTCATCATCTGGAGAGGCTGACGCCATGCTAGGACCAGAGCCAGCAGCTCTATTTTACAGATGACTAAAACCGGACCATATTGTGCTCATTTTTGAAATGGATGCACAACTGAACTGTGGTCTTGATGCGCTCTTGGCGTCACTGCACACCCCCCGCCGTGATGACTATCGAGTGCGTTCAAGTCTTCTTGCTGTTTCGTAGCAGTCGTAGCTGCCATTTATACTGCAGTTTAAACGCAGCTGAGCTGGGAGCCCAGGGAGATACTGCACAAGCGCGTGGTGGGACGGTGCCGTGAGCTGCTAGTCAGCGAAGCATTCGACATGCAGCAGGAAGGGCTTTTGATGAACAAGGCTGAGGCACATTCCTGGGGACGGAGTGAATTTGTGAGAGAACGAGATATGATCTGCTGATGTCCATGGGTCTGCACATAAACCCAAGGTGTTTTGTTTCCTAATCTGCAAACAAACAACATGCCAAATAGAATTTTATAAAGAATGGACAGTTCAGCTTGTTTTGCCATTTCAATCTCCCTTTTCCGATACATCCTACAGAGCAAGCCTCAAAAGAGAAGGGCGTTCAGGTGGACAAGGGGCAGGAAGGACTGACATGCTTTTCTTTCTTTCTTATTCGCTTTTGCAATCCTTGCTGCTCATGTTTGCCTGGTTTCTGGCTGGTTTTCTACAGGAAAAGGGATGCAACATCCATGACAGCCATAAATTTTTGACTCCAGGTTCCCCTTTTGTTGGAGCACTGGTTGTCCATTGAACGCATTCTTTGCAAAGCGTGGTTTTCAATCAATCAGCCACACCACAGAGGTCAAGTGGCAAGAGCAGGCTTCTCCTGAGATTATCAGAGCATTTTTTGTAGGAAAAGAAAGCTGGTGAGGAAATAGGTGTGCACTAGAAAGGGGAGGAAAGCATCCTCAGGATCCGTGGAGGTGGCTGGAGTATTTTTGATCTGCCTGAGCCGCGCGGCAGGAGGATCAGTGTGGTTTCTTATTTCATTTGAGCTCCTTGCCCATTCCTGATTTACGTTGCAGACATAGGGTCTGTTTCCTTTTAGGCAATTAGCAGTAGAGTGCCCCTGCATTTCTCCATCCATCACAGGCTGGCATGGCACGCACATGTCAGGGTGGCTGGAGCAGGGGGGAAGAAGCAAAATCGGCCAGACCCTCTTGTGAACGTATTGCTGCTATTTGTGTTTTATTTGAAGAAATGATTAGAGTTTATTTTATTGCCAGGAAAGGCTGCCAGGCTTTATGATGACAAAATTGCTGAGTTTACTAGGAAGTTTATTTATGTGGGCTTTGAAAGACAGACCCTGCAATGACAGACACCAGCGAAGAGCTAGGCTTGCTGGCTCTCCCATTTGCTTTGCCTGTTCTTCAGATGTATTAACCCTTTACTCTACCAGGTTCCTGTGAAAAGAGGGGTTAAGAACAGACAAATGTACAAAATACTCCTTCCCTGGAAAACTGGATATTCAGGAGGGTTTGAGCTGGAGATCCAGACCTGAGCGAACAAGTGTGTTGGCAGATGTTTGCTGATGGTGCTGTGGACCAACTCTACACATCTATAATGACAGTAGACACCTCCTCACAGGAGGAGATGCTCTTAGGGTGGCCACATCCTACCATGGATCACACCTCTGGGACAACTGGTGCTATGAGAAGTACCCTCCTCTCCCACCGCTGCCCCTGCTGCAGGAACAGAATTGCCAGAATATTTACTACCACCAAGAAAGTGCATTTTGGGTAGGGCAGAATCACGTGCTGAATTAAGGCTTGGCAAGACAGTGAATTTTAAGGAGAAAAATATATGTTTAAATTTTCTTAGGTGTCAAAATGCTGTGCTTTGACATATTAAAAATGAAAAGGTTTTGCTTGGAAAATTTTCAAAAGNTTCATTTCACCATTAATATTCATTCATTGGTACTGTTTTTCTTTTTAAAAGTGGCCTGACTTGGGAAGGTATCCAAAATAGACCAGAGTTAATTAAAACAGAAGTTTTTCTTCACCTTAATTCATTGTGTTTGTTTTGTTTTGGAGAAAAAAATTTCTGCTTAAAGTTCAGACCAAACTCTCGCCCATGTCTGTGTGGCCATCACACAAGAGCAATCAACCTTCTTCCCTCATCGATGTCTTTGTCAGCACCTCAGGTCTACTGCATGCTCTGGAGAAAGCCTTTTATCACCCAGCGGGGATGGCAGGCAGCTATCCTCTATGGATGAAAGACTGAAGAAGACCCTAAACATAATTTACAGGTATGTTACATCTACACAAGAGCGCTCGCTCTTACTTCCCATCAACTCTTCCATCAATATCACATATGTAGTTGTGATATCCATTCCTTCATTTCTGTTAACACTAGGTTTGAGCTCCTAATACCAGCTTCTAACATTTTGAACTCGTAGGCAGCTTTCAAACAGCTGCCATTTTTTAAAGAGAAACAGACCCAAACCTCCGCTCTTTTCTTTTTTTCCCTAAAATGTGGAATTTCCCCCCCATAAAATTTTACTGACATGTGTGCTCAGATGGGCAACATTCAGATCTTAGCCAGAGACTTGTTTGATGCTTCACAAACCACTGGAGCTTGAAAACCACCAACAAGACAAGTTTTCATACTGGGGCGTTTTAGTGCCTGCCCTTATGCTGGGATGGTCGGGAAGCCTTAAGAACAGGGGCTTTTTGTGAAATGTTCTCTGCAACAGGCTTTTTTGCTTTCACACCCTTGCAAAGTCGCATCCCTTATTAAGCAAGTGTCCGGGATTTAAGAGAAGATGAATATATGGGCATATATGTGTATGTTTCTGCACATATATATGCACATACACATTCATACCTTTTTTAAAATCATTTACAGTCAGGTTTCTGCAACATGCATACATGTTGACTTCATAACAAAGCTATAAAAGAGGTCATTGTCCTTTTATTGGGTAGAAAAATTGGGACTCTTGAGATCCTGATCAGCTCTGGTTTCTTGATTAAAGTTTAAACTCACACAGAGAACTGCCAATGTTTCAAAAAAACCTAAATACGAGCAAAAAGTGACAAAGTGAAGTACTGATGAAAAACAATGAGGGAATTTTTCTTCATTCTTTTACCAGCTCTGGTTGGCATTTTTCCACATTATTCACTTACGGCTTCACAGGTTAAGACTTTATACCGCATTACACCTGAAACTTAAGCAAGTACTTAAAGTTAACAGCTTTCTTGAGTCATGGCATCTTTCTTTGAGGAGCTGAGCCCTCTGAGGTGCTGAGCACTCTGGCTCTCATCCAGCAGAGCACTCAAACACCAGCTTACATTTCACTGTGCTCAAGAACAAATTTAAAATTAAGCATGTGCTTAAGTGCTGTGCCAAAGAGGAGCGTGATTACTCACATACCAAAAGTTAAGCATGTGCTTAAGGTGCTTTCCTGGATTCAGGTTGGAACAATTGGGAAATAATGATGCTGTCTTTGAGCCGATTAAAAAAAAAAAAATGGAAAAAAGAAAGTCATCTACTTGTTCTGACAGTGGCAGAGTCTTCCACCTGAAAGTAGTTTTATCTAACTCTGCCAGATCGTGAACAGTAAACAGAACGGGAAGTCAAGTCTCTCTTGTACTTCTACAACTCCTGTTACTGTAGCATATAACTGACAGCATGTTAGCATCCCCATGTCACTGTAGGATCTGGACACCCCAAAGGGCTAAAGAAGAGCTCTGATTAGAGTGGCAGGTGATGATGCATCAGGAAAGCACGCTTTGCTTGGCAGAAGCCCCACCATCAGCCCAACAAATTGATCTGGAGGGAGGGATGATGCAGCAGGGCGGAATGACTTCTCTGTTCCCCCCCATCTGATCCCATGCATAGCTGGATTTCAACTCAGGTGCCCCAGCTATGAGACTCTGAAGTCTCAGTCATGGGACTGAGATCATCATCTTCCCTTCTCTAGCCAAGGCCTGACTAAGACCAGCCAGCAGGAAGATCATGGTCAGTCACACCTCCTCCATCACAGTACTTCTCTGTTAACCCTCTGTCCATGTTTTAAGGTTGCTTCTCAAAGACTCTTAAAACCAGGACTGAAGTAGGACAGAGGACCCAAAACCATCTTTGGTTGTTTGATGCAGTACCATCTGTGTGTTCTCTCGGGGGAAAACCAACACAGCATTGTAACCTTGCCACCATTAGGCTTACTGGAGAAATAAAACCATATGCCTTTGCCTGTTACCAGAGAAGTGTGGACTATGCGGTTGTGACACACAAATGTGATGATAGTCTCAGGAAATAAAATTTTCTTTCTTTGAAGAAAAATGGTCAAGCAAAGTCAAAGCTAGCCCAGGCTCCCCAATGATCAGGGGTGGGTGGAGACAAGGCTCAACTGTAGAAATGTAGGCCAGCTAACTATTCTAATTTTTTTGGATGGATGTGCCTAATATCACCCCTTCTCCTCCCTCCCTCCCTTCCTCCCTCCTGCCGTCCCTGAGCAGATCACATATAGCAACCACATGTCCCAGCATGCTTGTCACTGCCACTTACCAATACATTACTTTTTCTTCTACTATTGTAATGCTTCCATCCACTGAAAAATCCAGATGGGGGAAGGTGGTGGTGTAGGCTCGCTATGAGGGACAAGCTCTTGTCCCCAAAGAGTTAAAATGACCAGAGGAAGATGCTGCAAGCTCATGCCTCTGTTGTGCCATCTTTGGGAAATCTGACTCAATATCTGTTCTTTCACTCTAGCATTTATGGAGCTTTATAGCAGGTAAAACTGAGCCAAATTTTCTCAATCCTCTGTTAGTGTTACTAAAAAAATACCCCTAAATTAGGTCCCAAATTCCTGTGATCCTCATAGCGCTGAGCGGGGATGAATAGCTTTTGATAACAGCCCTGGATTTGGTGGTGTGGAGAGATTTATTTCCTGATCTTTTGCCCATCAAATCTTTTTCTGATCTTAATTGTCAATCACATCACATGATTTCTCCAGAGAAATGAAAATAGCAGCTATTTGTCTTGAAAATCCACCCTTTGATGTCAAAATTCCAGGAAATAAAACACCTTTATAGTTATGGGATCCAGACTTGTCTGACCAGGATGCATTTCCATCAAGACTTGCGTGTGTTTGTTGACTTGGGTTTTAAGATGTTCTGAGCCGTTTATGGGGATTCACAATGGGTCATTCATGCCAAATTCATATTTGCAAGAACTAAAATAACCAGGGTCATTTGCATCAAGGACCCCCTTGCCTGAAGTGTGCCAGCTCTCTCCAACCTGGAGTGGGCTTCCAGGGCAATGCTCCCCAGTCTGAACGAGTCCAGCCCTCACTGCGATGCTATAATAAGGGTCTGGATGTCCAGACCTGCTCATGTGCTGGCTGTTTTCCTTTGGGCATTTCAGACACATTTTCTAACAGATTGTGCATCAAAGGTGGCTTTGACATATGGATCTCCTCTGCAGACAAAGCAGTCGGTCAGAACCTCTGACTTGAAGGCCAAGCCTCGCCCAGCCTCTGCTGATGGGCTGGTATGATAGGAGGGCACTGCCCTTGTCCCCACCATTCCAGACCACCCTCGAATCAAACCACACAAAAACATCTTCTCCAACCCCTGGAAATGACAGCATCAACTAGTTTCTTCTAGCCAAGCACTGGAGAAGGAAAACCTCCCTTTCACACAGCTCTGTCCTTTGGATTGACTCTCTTCACATCTCCAGGTCAGCTAATTGTCATTGCACAGCATGATCACCTCCATCTAGAGATGTAATTTCTAACAAAGATCAAATCAGTGTATCAATTTTTTTGGTAAATATCAGGAGAGTGAGAGAAAGGCTAATGAAGACAAATTTAGTCACTTCAACGTCATTATTTTTCCATTGGTCTTAAGGAGTTTTGTAGCCTTTGACTGCAGACTTCTCCTAAGAACTGATTCCCAGCCACGTTGACTGAGGGGCAGTGTGGGTCTGCCACACTGAGGGCACATGTCTGTACCCACGGCTACCTGCTGACCTTTCTCTTTCTACAACCAAGTCTGCGAGCTCCCATGATTCTTTCCAAGATGTCACTCTAAAGTTCTCATTTGCTATTTTTCCTAATTCCCAGTCTTTCAGCCCATCTTTTCTTTAGACATCCCTCTTCCCTTTCCTTCTAGCTGAAACCTTCAGTTTTCATTTGGTTCTTTCCTATAGATCACTCTGGTCCCTTGTTGGGGCTGACTTGGCTGTGAATCCCATTTTCCTGGTTGTTCCCTCAGACTATTACAATTCCACCATCTACCATTAAAAAAAATTTTAAAAAGCCCCTTGTTGGCTTTTGCAACATGGATCACCTTTTCTCCCTTCCCTCCCCAAATCCTCTGGTGCCTTCTCAAATTTACAGGCTATTCCTTCTTCTGTTTTTTTTCCCTTCGACCAACAATTAAACAATCAACCTGGCAACCTGGGACCTATCTAAAAATAATAAAAAAAAGAGGTAGCTTCATCAGGGGGGTTGGACTAGATGACCCACAGAGGTCTCTTCCAACACCTAACATTCTGTGAAGGAGAAATTTGCTCTTGCTTATGTGTCTGCTTGATACTCAGACCTCTCCAAAAGCGAAGGACTCTGGGACCTACTTTTAAAAATACCTTTATAAAAAGTCCTTTGGTGTTCAGATACTGGCAGGTAGCTGGAGGAGGTGACAGCATTCTTTTCAAAGTCGTCATTTCCAAGGTGGTGGCTTTAATGAAGAGGAAGCTGGTTTACTGCTGAGACAACATTGTTCCCTCAAGTAAAGCCAACAAGGGTCATTAGGACTTCATACAATTGGGTGAGTGCTGTTTATTCTGACACAACAACCTTGTGCAGCCTTCTGGGAGTTGTAGTCCAGCCTTGAGCACATCTCTCTGTCAGGTGTCAGCATGGGGGATAAGCAGATGCCAAGGGGTCAGCAATGCATGAAGTGCATGTTGTATCCCCTATGGGTACTTGATTTCCATCTCACTTGCATCTGGAGGCTACCAAGACTGGGCCTTGCAAAATTTGAGGCATAGCTGCTGCAGCTGCACAACTAAGCCGTGCAGAGCTGGCCATTGCACACTCTGTGTCTCTGCCAGATATTAAACCAGTCAATTTGTGATCTACTGAGGAGTATGATATGATCAGCTCAAACCTGTTTTAATTCATCTTTTCCGCCCAAGTCATCTCCCTACCTACCTCCTTCCTCCATGCCTTACAGGTGGGCTTAGAGCCTCTGCAGCTCTGCCCTGCTTCATACGCATGTTCAAAGCATTTTATTACAGCCCGTGTTTTATTTGAAGGCAGCCAGACAAACAATGAGTAAGAGAGTTGACCTCTCCTTTCCTAATTGTAGGCTTCAAGACCAGAACGGGCTGCTCACCCAGCCTACAAGAGACAGGCAAGACATGACCATCCATCCCGTGGCTCTGCATCAGCTGGAGCCCGTTGCCCAGGTAGGCGTCTAAGCGGGTTACAAAGTCTCTAGCCATACAGCACAGCATCCCTGAGCTCCAGAACCAGGAACAGCTTAGCCAAAAATCCCAAAGCAGTCACCTCTGCTGGAGCCATGCTGCCCAGGACATGCTCTTTTCTCTCTGCAATGAGCTATAGAGACATCTTGGCTTGCCCTAATATGGCTGGCAGAGCCCTCACACAGTGCCGCATTGCATAGTAGTGAGGGAGCTCACAAAAACAGGGGCTTGACCAGCTCCTGCCATGACCCATCCTTGATGATGAACTGCTCTCCCTAAAACATCAGCACTTTATTTTCAGGTAGGGCTGTGCTTACTTCCACCTCCTGCCAGAAAGATCTCATTTTTCTCTATTCTTGCCAAGCTAGAGATTTGACTGCTGGAGAATGCAACTATTTATTAGCTGAAAATAAAAAGAAAACCCACTATCTGCGGTTCTCCATGGTCCCTCAGTCTGGGAACCTGCATTTGAGTGGGAAAGGGGTATGTGGAACATCTACTCTCCTTGAGACAACACTAGAAAAGTCCCCAGCACCTCTCTTTGATATGAATCACACAAATTCAGGCCAGTGTCAAAGGTGCCTTTCCCAGGAAAGCCCTTGGCTGTTCAAGGACCTACCGGATCAGATGAAGCCTGGCTGAGATCCCTGTCTGGACAGTGGAAGACGTTCAGGTCTCAAGTCTCCTGTGGATGTCCTGACAGCTCAGATTTTTGGACTGCCCATTTTTCTTTGCAGTCATCAAGAAAATGTGAAATTTTGATCCTCAAGTAGAGCTACCACACTTTTTCACTCTCAAGAAACATTTTTCACTCTGAGGGGCTACACAACCATTTCCCACTCAATTCCACTAGCTTGAAATAAGAGGAAAAAAATAATAAACAGAAGTTGAAAGGTTTGGGTACAGTACTGAACTTTTCGAAAGTTTTCAGTGCATCGTGCCCCAGAGTTTTGATTCAGCTCATTGCAGAGAGATGAGCCAAGCACAGGCTTAGAGCAGGACACTCTCAGAGATGAGAGCATCGCAGCTCCCGAGCTTGGGGCTGGGCACGCTGCTGAAACGCAAAACACAAAACCCCGTGCATTCCATCTCTGCAGTCCTTTACACCAATATACCCAAGAGGTTAAATGCTGTGCTCACAGCTGCATAAGGAGTGGTGCCAGCATTTGAGATCTGGGAATAATTGATTCGTGTTGCCAGAATCGTTTG
>Ga0065711_1050618_pt1 | contig 10744 bp, 6 predicted proteins | sample Hoacrofraction12_FD_59098 | JGI IMG/M metagenome (GOLD analysis project Ga0065711, IMG submission 59098) | Hoatzin crop microbial communities from Cojedes, Venezuela - Epithelial fraction 12 v2 (version 2) | ecosystem: Host-associated > Birds > Digestive system > Esophagus > Crop | place... | reverse complement strand
CAGACGGAACTTCCTGTGCCTCAGTTTGTGCCCATTGCCCCTTGTCCTGTCACTGGGCACCACTGAAAAGAGCTTGGCCCCATCCTCCTGACACCCACCCTTCAGATATTTGTAGGCATTTATAAGGTCCGCTTCCCTCTTTCCTCTTCCAGGGATAAGAAGAGATTTTACCACACTTTGCATAATTTACTGGGGACTCCCATTGGCAAATGCAGAAATACTGAGGACAAACATGACCTTGAAGAATGTGTTTGCTTAAGTTGTGTCAGAATGGCAGCAAAGTTGATGTCCTCTTCAAACAGCATATCCTTAAAAACAAATTATCTTCTAAAACAATTTCTTTACAGTTAGAGCAACTAATAATGTGAGATTGGCTAAGGATGTGTTTGAAAGCAAGACTGACAGAAACTCGTAAGGTGGGTGGATTATGCATCTCTTTTTTTCCTCTTTCTCTGCTTTTGTAATCAGGTTTGGATTACAACTGCATTTGGGGTGTGTATATCTAGTGAGTAAAAAGCCTCAAAATATTCACAGTGATCCTAGTATATGAGCCATCTGGTATTGACTTATTAAACTACAGATTTGTTGAGTTGGTTTTATGCTTCTGGATATTTTCCTCACTCAACTATAGGCACCTATATGGAGAGTGCTACTTTTTAAATATAATTAACTAGTAAGAACTATTGCATCACTCGATTCTCTGTTTATAGTTCCACTATAGTAAACTTCTGTTATCTTAATTGATCTGAAGAATGTAATTTAGAGATGACTGCATTATGTGGTAAAGTGTTATCAGCACATTCGGTGCTAGGAAGCTGCTAGAACAGACATGCAGTTTTTGGTGAAACCTATAATCAGCTTAGCGACTGTAAGGCAAAGGTGCTTTTCATTAATATTTCTGAGCTGTGTGGAACTGTGTTTCTAACACAGCATAGCATAACTAGAGCATAAAATAGAGGTATCCCAGGAACAATCTCTAGGAAGCTGATTAATTTTTTCCTCAAGAGCAACACAAAACTCTGGAAAAAAATGGAATATTTGCTCAGACTGAAAACTCGAAAGCATGAAAATGCCTGTGTCTTTGCCAGCAGTCCGACTTCTTTAACGACAGATCTAATAACAGAAGACCAAATGGCTGTAGTCCTGTTGCATGAAGTAGAGTTTTATTTCTGATCTCCTGTTGTTGCTGCATTTCAGAATGAGCTCTTTGCATGATATGACTAAATGGAGGCTCTGGAAAAACATCACCCTTCCTCCAGCATCGTGCAGCAGCTGACAATAAGATGGTTTAAAACTGCCAGCAGTAAATAAATAACAGCTGGCGTTGAGGTTATCAGCACAGGTGTCTGCGAAGAGTTTTCGCTGGGAGCTGGAAAGCAGAGTTTTTCTTCTGCCGGTACAGATGTGAAACAACCCTGCGAGCACCCAGGAGCAGCTCAAGCTCCTGCGGAGGGCTGCGGTGCTGGCAGGTGTAGCACAGGGCTGCAAGCTGCTTCGAACGGCCGGAGCCGGCATTCTTCCCAGGGTGACTTCAGCCCGCCCAGCCTGCCGACGGGTCCACACCTCCATCACCCCGGAACCCCGAGGTCACACCAGATGAACCTTCCTACGTCTTCTTCCATGCCAGCTCGTGTTGTTTGCCGAGCAGCTTCTGTTGTCTGGAAAGCACCTGAACGATCACTGGAGACAGGACCGCCCTGTGCTGTTTATTTGCCGAGGATATTTATCAATGCCCAGAATGTCTTTCATCTTGTTCTTGGATATATAAACAAAAATCTGCGGTTACATGTAAGGGGGTAAAAAGATCAGTACCGCCTGTCCAGACAGGTTTGGGGTTTGCTTTTTCCTTCTTCATGACAGGTTTTACGGAACTGTACAGTTAGGACTTGCAAGAGAGAGCAAATCCAGGTCTTGAGGGAGGAGTGGGCAGAGGGAGGTGGTTTCGCAATACCGTGGCTGCAACATGAGGTTTTAATAACAGGCAAAGCAGCTGAAGCTGAAACCTGGAAACTCTTCCACAAGTAGTTACTTTCTGCAGTGCACAGGTCTCTCTCAAGGCCCTGCTTTTTCAGAACTTTGGATAATTAAAGAAATACACTTTCAAAACTGCAGGAGGAAATAGCTTTACAACTGAGAACTGTTACAGAGATGATCTCATGTCTCAATTACGGAGCAGGATATTTACACACAAAAATCAAAAGCATGCAGCCTGGAGCACAGTGTAAGTAAGGATGAAATAGCCTTGTCACAGATGGAAAAACTTCCCTGATAAGTGTATCGCAGACCTTGCTACTAGGCAGCAAAGTACTGTCTGCAGAGGAACAGAAACACGCAAATCCTTTCACTCAAATCAAGAAAAGGCACAACTTTTATATTATACAGTGACTGAGCATCATCATCTTTTACTCCTTCATGTTCTTCCAGAATAACTGTTTCCTGTATAGTGCCTACAGGTTCCATAGTCTTGTGTCAATCAAGTGCATAAAACATAGTCTGACTTGACCCTCCTCTCTAAACCACAAATGTTTTCCTCAGCCAGGCAGCGTGTTTTTAACAGAAACTTCAAGCTGTGTCCTTCCCTCTCTGCCAGAACTGCTGTCCAAGCTCAGAATTACAGTTTTCATCTTGACTGCTGCTATCTTTCCCTCAGTCAACATGTTCAGTATCAGCTCCTCTTGTCCACCAAACTCACGTTCCTAAGACTATTTGTGCAGTTCTTTGCCATCTTCCCTATTTTAGTCACTACTTGTTTCATGCCTCCAGTTCATCAGACAAACCCTTCCTTTCTTCTCCAAGCTCTCATCACTGTAGTCTCACCCTCCCTGTCAGACCTGGCATCTCCCTGCTTTGTGATTCTCACTTTTGTTTCATTACAGGATACCAGCTTTAAGCATTAAATCTTGGGGGGAGAGAATGGGATGGGAAGGTTAATAACCATTTTCATGCTTCACTTTTCAGATTTCCCTTTTACAAGTCACTGTAGAAATCCATTGTGCAGTTCTCCATCCTCTCCATGTCCTACTTCAAAGCTCTCCACTTCTTTACCACTTGCAGTACACCGCAACTACCTGGTTAGAGCTAGGCAGGTAGAAGCTACACTCTGAGCTTCTGATGGGCCAAGAACCTTATATTTGCTGTTGTATTTAGATGACATTACTCTGGTCCATCTGTTTCAGCCCTCCGGTTCATCTGCCTCCTTCAGATGTTCCCAGATGAAGCTCTCCAACACACTGGTGTGTTTATGAGTGGAAAAGTGCCTGAGACCACCAGACTTTACCTTGCCATAAAAATGGAAGAAGAGTCATAACAGTCATAACCCATCATATTGAGGTAAGACACGGGGTGTGTACTTTGCACAACCCTGCGCCTATTTTCAACAAGCAGTAAATACCCTGACATGTTATCCCAAAAAGACTGTAGACTCAAACTGTATGCAACACATATGATATGCTTGAGCCTTAAATTACTTTTCAGGCTTTCTTTCAATTTGGGTAAGGCTGTTTTTTCTTTACATCATTTTTAGTTGTTGACTTGGTTACAAGTAAGGGGAGAGGTAAAGGAAAAGCACAGATTTTCTGCTCTGGAGTGAAGCATTCCAGCTCATTCACTCATGAACCAGAAGTTCAGTCAGGGAAAGTTTTGCTAAGTAGTCCCCGGGATCCAGAGATAAGCCTAAAGCCCAGATGAATTGTATGTACATGGTACGGAAGATGGCCTGACTTCAAATGTTCTGTACGACGTACGTGGGTAAAAGTCTTTCATCAACATGGCTAACTAAACCAACATCCAAAATTCTGCATTATACTCTTTCAATAAGTTGCGCAAACACAGGGGGGGTTTATTTTAACGGCTCTGGGGAGGGGTAAAGGTTTTAGTTCAAGAAATGAACAAATACGGACCTGCTCTGATTATAGCCTAATGTGTCAATTCAGATGAAAATCAAGACACTTGGAAACCGTACTACAAGCTTGCAGATACTTGACCTCTGTGAAGAGCCTGACTGGTCCCTCTGCCACTTTTAACGTGCACTTAAAGAAATCTGGTGCTCTTCCTCCATACACTGATGACTTAATATTTCTGAATAACTTGAAATTCACACCCACTTGAAATGCTGACTTGGGAATACACTTTTTTGGATGCATGCTTCATCATACTTCAGCTGTACACAAAGATAAGCATTTTAGAAGCTTGAAGGCAGAGCATTTCCTCCTACAGAAGAGAATTTATATTTTCCCTGACATTGCCCAGGCAACACAGGCTTGAATAAAAAATTGACGCTAAAAGCAGAGTTCTCTAGTCTGGGAATCGACACTGTTATTTTATTCCCAGCTACATTCAGTATCCTGCTTGACGAAGAGAAGAATGTCCTTCTTACGTGCAGGGATGTTGAACATATTTTGATGAGCCATATAAAAGCTATTAGAGGGCTTGAAGATACAAGAATCTGGAGCCATAGAATGATCCAACTGGAGATTCACTTTCCCCTGACTTTATCTAGCCTATTCTCCTGTGCTTTCTTGTCATCTCCCCCCACCCCATTATTAGTAGTGGTATTTCATGTCCATTATATCAAAAATAATGTTGTATGAGAGTCTGAAACCCATATTCTCCAAACAGTATTCTCTTGAACAGTATCATAGCCACCAAGCTACAGAATCAGTTCTCCTCTTCTGCCTTCCCATTCGAAATCTTTTGTACGCCTAGAACAGCAGTGGTGAGCCACACACAAACTAGGAAGCTATGGAAATCTCATGGGAGATAACAGCTTGAATCTGCCCAGGCTGACAAGGGCTTTGTACCCAAGTCTTCAGTTCTCTAGATGCCTTTATGAAGATTACTCACAACATCTACTTCGCAATCTGACATGCAATTTAGAGCATCTACATTAGAAGCCTAGGTGAGCATGAAGACAGCAGAAGAAGGAAGACTCCTAATAAAAATTGTCTGAATATCCAACTGAAGTTTTCCAGGAGATTATATCATTAATGGAGAGAGATGTGTACCTCTGAAAGCTTCCTCTCATGCCTAAATTAGATAGCTGAAGGTGCAAGTAACTCAAAAGGTGTCTCCACGCTGAATTCAAGAAAGGTTCCATCCTGCCAAACTAGCAGCATCTTCCTTTACATTTCCAAGCATGCAGGTATGCAGTTCTCAACTCCCTGGATCTAAATGGATACAGTACATGTCAAAAAGTCTCAGAGTGGGGCAGCAAATTCAAACCTACAAAGTGATCTCCGTATGAGAAATGATTACATAGACTGGGATTCTCCTCCCCGGAAAAGAGATGGCTGAGAGGGCCATGTTGTCCTTCACACAAAATATAATCAAGCTATGGAACTCAGTGGATGTTAAAAGTTTATATGGATTTAAGAACAACTGGATGGATTCAAATCGGAATAATGTGGCTCAGGAAGTTCCTGAGCGTTGGAGGCTGGACAACTCTGCTGAATGGCATGGTGACTCCCTCGATCTTGATGGGACCAATTCCAGGTGCCTTCTGGCCTTTTTGCTGCCAGGCAGCTGTTATACAAGATACTATGCACCTTGCAAAACTAGTTGGAAGTGATGGTTATGATGATCTACAATGGTTTGCAACACTGCAGAGAGACACCATCCTTCCTGATGATGAGCCATCATATCTGGTCAGGGCAGCAGATACAATGTGTGGTGCATCAGTGGCTATGGCACAGTTCGAGGAAGCTAATGACAGCCGAGGCTGCTATGGCTTCGTTTGTGACTGTCAGCCTGAAACAGTGGGGGTTGAATCTTATCAATACTGTACTGCCTAACCGTCGTCTTTCTAACCCTGGAGATGGAAGGTCAGCATCCAAATAATCTTGGCAATCTTACATTTGTGGTCCTGTCATTACTGCACCAAATAAGAGGTGCCTTCCCTTTCTTGAAGTTCTTCCTATGCTGCCGAAGGACCATGCCCTCCCATAGCAGCAGCACAAACCTGTCACTCTGCACGGACCAGAGACTATGAAATGGATATATAACCATAGGAAATGACTGGAAAAGTAGTCAGCTCCACCTGCTCTGACTCTCCTGGCACAGATGCCGTGAGCTGTTCTTTGTGGCATGCAGTGAGCAGGAAAGCTTGCTCACTTCACATGGACTCTCAGCACAGTTGCCAGACATCTCCATATCTGTAGTCAGAAAGGGATCTGTGCTGCTGCGGCAAATACAGCGGTCCCTGGTAAGCTGAAAGTGGCGTGTTGCTCTCACCATGCCAAGATGCAGACAGCAGCCTGGCTCAGCAGTGATGTGCCACGGAACCTTCTGCAGTGCTATTCCTTGTGGTGGCTGATCTCAGAAACATCATTTCACTGGCACTGCCCAAACGTACCCATAGAGTAAGCCACTCCAGAGCAGCAGCAGGCTGGGCGCAACACAACCAAGGAGTATCTGGCTGCAAAATCACTGCTGGGGGCATTTTTTTGCCAAGTGCTCGGCTTCAGTGCTACAGACCATGAAATCGCACCCCTAAGGAACCAGCTTTGGAAAGAACAGCTTTCCTGTCTGCTTGCTTCTTAGCTATTCACACATACACCTTCCTAGTATGGCTAGGAACCATTCCGTACGTGAAGTAATTGTACTTTTTTCTTCGCTCCCCGGAGCTATTTTCTTAGTAGCTAACAGTAGCCACTGACTAATAATACTCCTTATATCTAAAATAGTACCAGATTTCTTTCCAATTAATCAAAGAATAGTGTTGCAGGTATCTTTAGGAAGCAAAAATGTCTGAAATCATCGATAAATAACTGAAGCCATACTTGATCTCAGCTTGATAACTTTTTGCCTTTTTTTGCAGAATTAGTTTTAGTTACTGAGGTAAGAAAATCTTTGCTTTTTGCAGATCAGGAACAAGTGCTCTGCTCTGTCATAACTAATACAATTTACTCACATCAGTGGTCCTATCTTTTCTCCAATTCTATCTTAGTAGCTGGACTCTGTAAAACCAGCAATTCACTAAGATGATTACTACTTTACTCCATAGTAAGACAGAATTCTTAGGCCACCTTCCAAAAGCAGACTTTCAACTTCCAATGCAGAGAAAAAATTGTGTACAAATGTACGATCCCAAGTTATACAAGGAAACTACAGATACAGGGGTCTCTCAGGAAAACCGGATAGTGCAAATCGAGTGTGGGAAAACGCTAAGAGCTTCAGGTTATGGCTGACATTTCAACTCAACACCTCTGCTGCTGCGTTGCTATTAGTGGTAGTCAGTGACGTAAAACACTGCTTTGCTGTGGGTTTGATATCAAGGTAATTTGTACAATGAGCTACTGAATACAGCCATATTTACAGACTTAGTAAACTCTTTCTGCCGAAGATCAATACGGGTAACTAGAAGCAATGTTTCTTTCTAACTAGCAGAATTATACTTTTGTATGACCTGTTCAAGGAAAGTACTAATATCCACCTCTTCACAAGTGTTTTCTATCCCATTATTATTGCCCATGATTCAGGTCGCTGAATACCTGAAAACTGATAGCTACATTTTGCAAGTTAGAAAATTCCAAAAGAAACAAGTGAGGTGATTTCCCTCCACACACTTTATTTCTGCTGCACCAGAGAGGGTCAGAGATGCTTCGTGCTTGGCCATTGCCTGTAGTCTCCTTAGTAAGGGGAAGGACCAACATTTGAACTGGATCAGCACAGGCTATGTCAGCCCACTGTTGCTGCAAACCAGTCTGGTGGTCTGGCTTACACACAATTGATGCTATTTATTTTTCATCCTGCTTTTTAAATATGTTGCTGTAAAGCGTTTTTCTGTCTTTCAGGGAAAGAAAATGCGCTCAACTCTTGATGAATTTGAGGTTTGGAAAAAAGGAGGCACACGGCAATAGGAGAAATAAGTTTGGAAAGACCTTTTAAAAACACCCAGCATTGTCTTAGAGAATACTTGAGTAATATACATATGGCTACTAATAAGGCTGTAAATGGCTGTATTACTGCCAATAAAAGACACCATCTGGTAGGTCTGCCTATGAAAACACAGGTTGGTCTGCAACCTTTTAAGTCTGTTTTTTCTTGCTGCAGGAGGTTGCTGAATCATTAAGAGAATCATGGCAGTGTTAATAAAATGATTTATGAAGTTATCAAAATGCCAGTTGTGATAAATTAGATCCTAAACTCAAGCCACTCCTAAACTGGGCTTTGACTTTGTCAAACCAACTCTACCCCAGCTTTGGTCATCAGCCCTTCGTACCACAAAGGGTAGTAAAAGCACGAGTGCATCAAGTCAAGCTCTGATGGCTTTCTTGCTTCAACAGTGAAGGCTGAGCTCTGACCTGGAGGAGTTATTCTGCACGTACATCAGTATGCGATTGCAATGTCAGCTGTGAAACCTGTTATACTGAAGGAGGAGGTGGGGGGAAAAGAGGGTACCTTACTTCAAAGCATATTTTCTGCCTCCAGAAACCTCTTTACCCACTCCACTGTGGGTCTGTAGAGCAACATAGCCAAGTTGGGGGAAGTAGGGTAAGATAACAGAAGGACAGGCAGGTAGCTTGTACATGCACACATCCACCCCGTGTTCTTATTGTAGGCACAAGGTAAGACCATCCAGACATCCAATGCAAACATGCTTGTCCCACGGGCTGGACGGACCAACAAAAGCACAGGCAAGCAAAAATCTATTCTAAGAAAGAGGTTATCACCTACCTGACTAGCGGCATCACCACACAGCAGCTCTTTGCTGACCCTAAAACCATGGCAAACCGCAAATGATGCAAGGTTTAAAGACACTTACACAAATTTCAGCATTAGGCAGGACCAAGGAGAAGCTTGGTTTAGAGCAAAAATAATAATTCTCATTTGAAATGAGATTTAAATCCACTATTCAAAGAACAAAAAGTGAGGGTTTCTGATTATACTAAAAGATGCCCCTTTCAATACTTGAAATAATCCATCCATCAGTGATACTAATTGAAAGATATTCTAGTCAGGCAGAGTAAAAAGTGCTGGAAGATAGGTGAGAGTTTTTTAATAATAATAGTAATAGTTTATGAGGTTTGTATTTGCGTATTTTTAAAGAGACAGAGTTGATTTTGCACACTAACTTCATCAATGAAGCACAGCAGTGGAAAAGCATGCATCGCTGTGATTTCACGTTCGACATTACGCAGGTTACAGTAGGAAAAGCTTTCCCTTAAATATTTAGTTCCATTAACAGTGTTATTTTATATTTTTGTACTAATGAGCTGCATTTCAATGTCTTTCTCAGGTTTTACAGGACATTTATGTTTAGATGTCAGTTGGCATCTGCTGACTGTGTTCAACTGTCAGTAGATTGGTGAAGAGGTATTCCTACAGAGATCTTTAATTACTGTGGCAAATTCAGGCTTGTTCCTGCCAATGTTGACAAAGGCATGAAAAGCTTTAGAGATTATTTATTTTTGAAATGTCGTAATTTTGAAATGTCATTCGCCAAGGTGCTGTGAGGATGGGGCGCCCTGGTCAGCCCAAGGAACCATCCCCGCAGCCCAGCCTGCTGCCGTCCACCCACTGGCAATCCCGGCTGCCGGAGCCTCCGAGGGAACCCTGCCGCGAAGCACAGCTGGGACCATGCAGAATAACGCACCCAGCAATACCCAGCTCCTGCCGAGGCCTAGGGGAGCTCACCGAAGAAAGGGCTCACGCACAGGCTTCAAGGACTTAACTCATGAAGAGATTCGGTGCGCCAAAACCAGATGAAGACCTAACACAGCGGCCGCTGGCGTGGGTTCCCTCTAACAGTCGGTACGAAGAAGCCTCTGGCAGTGGCAGGTGCCAAACTTGCTGTCAACAGGAGAGCAGGCACGGGGGTCCTGACTGCCGTTCGGCACGGGGCGAAGCTGGCAGGGGCTCAGGGCCGCCCTCGGCCCCGCGCTGGAGCCCCTTCCCGTCTCCACAGCACGGCGCAAGCATTTCGCCAGATTAGCGTCTTTTACTTCATCTTTGATTTCTCCCCGTTTTCATCAACCTCAGCCTGCCCCGTCCCGCGCTCAGAAGTCCCGTTTAACGTAACCGGTGGATAAAAAGCACATGCAACTTTTTCAATAAGATTTCTGACTTCACCCTTTTAACCCAAAGAATAACTATAAATAGTTTATAATGTCTGGGATTTCCACAGCCCAAGTGCAGCTATAAATAGTTCCCAACATTTTCCCACTTCATGCTTTCGAAAAGAACATTCTCCACTTCCTTTCTTGGAGATCCCCCTGGGAATAACGCTCCATCGCAGCTCAGAAAATATGCGTGTTTAGGAAGAGTTTAGCGAGACGGGGCTGACAAAGTCGCCAGCGGCAGCTCTCGCACCGGTTCCGCGCGGGGACAGGGCCAGGCGTCCTTCGCAGCGAGCCGGTGCTCGCCGCTCGCCCCGGGACGCTCCAGCCAGCCGATGGCGGGGACGGCTCCAGTCGCCCGGCCCAGGAGGGTGTTTCTGGGGGGGGGTTGTTTGCTTTTGAGAGGGATTCGCTGTTCTCCCGAGCCCTACCAGCAACGGCACAGTTTATCTGTATTTACTGGACGGATGTGTGTGTCCAGCGCTCGCTACATCGAGCACTGAGGCCGGACACGTCCTTGCAATTTGTTAGTTGGGTTTTTTTCCCCCCTCGCGGGACTCCAGCAGCCGCCCCGGAGCCCCCCGTCTCCGCGGAAACCCCCGATGCCGGCGGCCCCGGGACGGGCCCGATCCCGAGCCCTGCGGGAAGCCGGGCCCGGGCCGCCCTCGGCCTGAGGCGCCGGCTGCCGG
>Ga0065711_1012525_pt1 | contig 10744 bp, 1 predicted proteins | sample Hoacrofraction12_FD_59098 | JGI IMG/M metagenome (GOLD analysis project Ga0065711, IMG submission 59098) | Hoatzin crop microbial communities from Cojedes, Venezuela - Epithelial fraction 12 v2 (version 2) | ecosystem: Host-associated > Birds > Digestive system > Esophagus > Crop | place... | reverse complement strand
CGGCAGGCACAATGACTAATGTCAAAGGAACAGCCGGCGAAACTGTATCTTCATCCGATTATAAAGATGCTACTACTTGGGATGCTGATTTAATCACTGGTGAAGAAATGTATGATGCTGATGAAGCTAAAAACTTCGTCTTCAATGAAGATAAAAATGAAACCGTTAAGATTAATGGTGATGGTTCAACAGTACTAAATGTTTATTATGATGTTGTTGAATATACTTTAACTTTCAAGTTCTATGATGATTTAGGTGAGGTTATTAACTCTTCAACAAACAACACCTTATATCAAAGTATTGCAAGAAGTTATTATGATAACTGGCGTGGTGGTTGGACTGCTACTGAAAAACGTATCTATAGTGTTAGAGCTGGTTTTAGATATTATAATGTAGTCTACATTGATGGTGTTTGGTATGAATACAATGGTAGTTTAAATGCTGGTAATAGTGTTAGTGAAACTACTGTTAAAGAAATAACTGCTAAGTATGGTGAAAATATCGCTGATAATTTCCCGATTACTGATGATAGTGGTAAAGAATATGATGGCTACTGGTGGGAAGTAAGTGAAAAAGATGATGCTGTTGAAATGGAAGTTGGTCACTTAATTTCCGCATTAGAGTTAATGCCTAATGGTAATGTAACCTTTATTGGTAAATATACTGGTAGTGGTGCTACAGCTATCTATTATGTAGAAGTATTAACCGATAGTGATGGTAATCCTACTGAATCTTATGATGTATCAGTAAGCTTTACTGAAGGCGTAGATACAAGTACTGCTGAGGTAGGTAATATTGTTGATAGTAGTGGTTCAGTAACTAAATACTTTAAAGAATATATGTCTTATGAAACTGCAATTGATGGTTATTGGACATATGAAGAAGACTTCTTTGATATTCAAGGCTTCACTAAGTATGCTTCTGAACCAGCCTTAAAAGAAATGGAAATTTCTGGTTATGGTCAAATTATTGGTGCAACCATTGAAACTGAAAATAAATTCTATTACACCAGAAATAAATATCCATTACGTTTCTATAGCTATGATGAAAAAATTGATGAATTCTCTAAAGAAGAACAATATGGCGCAAGTTTAGAATATATCGATACCGAAACCGATGAAGAGGGTAATAAAAAATATGTGCCTACACTTGATGCGGTTGCTAAGAAGTTAAGTGAGTATTCTGATGCCTATACATTTGAAGGCTGGTACACTTCTCCTGTTATTACTGAAGAAACGAGATTTGATCCTAACTCAACAATGCCAGCTGAAGAATTGATTCTTTATGCTAACTGGGTTAAGACAAAACATAGAGTTCATGTTGATCCGGTATATGGTACTTTGACTCCTACTGAAGCCACTTACTTTAATGCTGAACATGGTGAAGAAATCGAAGAATATGAAGATATCACTAGAGACTATGTTGAAAAGACTAGTGCTGATACTGGTGCTGTTTACTATTATTACTACACACCAGATTCTAATCCTCGTATCGCTTTCTATGCCGGTAGTGAAGGTAATAGCTGGGGAGCTGAAGAATCAGTAATTAGTTTTAATGAAGATACTTTAGAAGTTACTTTAGTTAAAGATGGTGTTACTTATACTTTAGAACCTTATGATGATACACAATATGTTTATAAACCTGGTGTTTATGAATTTGTTGGATGGCAGATTTTAGAAGATGGTGTCTGGACATATATCGATGGTGATGATGAAGATGTTGTTCAAGAAACTTGGATTAGAGCTGATTGGCGTCGAACAGATGATTATCTTATAGCTTATGATGTAGCTGATGATGGAACTATTGTAGGTAATCTGCAAGAAGCTACTTATAATGGTAAGACTGTTTATACAGCTTATAGAACACACGTTGATGAAGCACAATTCATTATCATGCCTAGTGTAAAGGCTAATAGTGGTAAGACATTTACTGGTTGGAAATATTATGAAGGTGTTTGGGATGAAGAATCACAAAGCTATACTTCATATAATGAAAAAGTATTCCAACCTGGTGATAACCATTTAGTTATTTACGGCGAAAAGGCTGAAACAATTACTGATAGCGAAGGTAATGAATATAAGGCTGTTATCTTAGTGGCTCAATATGAAGAAGTAGAAACTACTACTCTTACATTAGATGGAAATGGCGGAACTATCGATGGTGAAGCAACTAAAGTTTATGAAGATCTAGCAATCAATGGTGCTATTGAAATTGAAGAGCCAACTGTTCAAAGAGAAGGTTATAAATTTATTGGTTGGGCTTTCGAAGATACGAAAAATGATAACGAAACTAATAATTTAGCTAACTATGATATTGAAAAAGGTAAGTTAAGTGAATGGGCTATTGATATCACTGAAGAGTCGGAAAATGTTTTATATGCAGTATGGGTAGAAACTTTAACCTTTACGGTTGTTAAGACATGGGATGATGATAGTGATAGAGATGGTGTTAGGGCTCCGGCTACTGTAACCTTATATGCTAGAGACGCTGAAGGTTCTTTAGAAGCATGGAAAGTAGATGAACATACCTTTACTGGTGAAGAAGATGTAGAAACTTATACATTCACTAGCGAATTATTAAGATACACTACTGACGGCGATTCAATGCAACTTCGTTATACCTTAAAGGAAACTACAGTACCTGAAGATTACACAGTTACTTACGTTTATGATAAGAAGGATAGCGATGGTAATGTCGTTACAAAAGACTATGAAGATAGTGGTGAACCTTGGTATGACTATAAGTGGGACTGGGGTGATAGTACTGACGATAAAAATATTACATATCGTGTAACTAATACTCATACTCCAGAAACTTATGATACCGTTAGTGTTACTAAGGTTTGGGATGATATTAATGATGAACACGGTGTAAGAAAAGACATGACCATTAAGTTATTGGCTAATGGTGTAGAAGCAGGAACAGCAACCGTTACTACTACTGGTACTGCTGGTGGAACAGATGAGGAACCTACAACTACTACTGATGCTGTTGAATTTGTGCTTACACAAACCGAAGATAATAAAGATTATGTCAGTGATGATAATAAGTTATATGTCAATAAGGATGGTGAAGAAATCACTTATAGTGTTAAAGAGGAAGGCGAAGATAATGGTTCTTTAACCTTAGATAATATTCACTATTCTGTTGAATATGAAGGCGATGTTGAAAATGGCTTTACAGTTACTAACCATCATCGTCATACCTCTGTTCAAGTATCTGTTACTAAGAAGTGGGATGATAGTGATAACCAAGATGATAAGCGAGAAACGGTAACTGTTAAGTTATTTGCGGTTGGTGAAACTTCTGGTAAAGAAGTAGAAGTTAATTCTGTCACTTTCTCTGCAACTGAAGAGGATGTAACTAAGTGGATTAGAAAGACCAATGATGGTCGTACTTTAGTTCATCAAATGGAATTGGATTCCTCGGTAGGTAACGAAAATGTTACTTTCAAGGTTGTTGAATATAATGCGGATGGTGAAGCTCAAAGTGAAAATACCATTGAGTTAAAGGATGATGCTGAGTATACAGTTGAAACGCAAAGCGAAGTTCAAGAACAAAAGTCTGATGATGTTATTACTGGTTATGTCTATGAATTTACAGTAACTAACTCTTATGAACCAGAAACTGTAGAATATGAAGTTAATAAGGTTTGGGAAGATGAAAGTAATGTTGCTGGTATGAGAGATACAGTTAGCTTAAATCTTAAAGCTGGTGATAATGTAATTGCTACAGGTAGTGCTGATGGTAGTGAAGATTCGCAAACTGTAACAATGTCAGAAAGTGTTAGTGATTACTTTAAAGATGGTAAGTTATATGTTTATCAACCTGGTAAAGTTGGTGAAAAGGTAGAGTATAGTGTTGTTGAAATGGATGGTGAAGAAGAAGTTGCAAATAACGGCACTATTACTTTAAAGAAGGTTGACTATACTGTTACTTATGAATCTGAGCAAGATGAAGATAGTGGTAAGTTGACTTATATAGTAACTAATACATATGAACCAGAAACAATCGAAATTAATGTTAATAAGGTTTGGGATGATGAACATAATGTCAGTGGCTTTAGAAGTGCTGTTGATATCTATGTTGAAGTTGGTGAAGATGTAGTTGCTAGTGGTGTAACACCAGTTGATGAAGACAAAGGTGAAGTTACTTTAACTGCTAAAGATAGTGTTTATGTAAATGATGAAGGTGAATATTATAAATACTATAATGGCGAAGAAGTTAAATATACGATTACTGAGTCTGGTGTTAAATCATTTGATGGCGAAGACCAAACCACAACTTCTACTTCATTAAGTGCTAAGTATAGTGCTACTTCTAAAAAAGAAGTAGATGATGATGGCAATATTGATTTCACTATTACTAATACTTATGTTCCAGAAACTGTTGATATCGTTGTTTCTAAGGTATGGGATGATGAAGATGATATAGCTGGTATGAGAGAATCAGTAACTATTTGGCTATATCGTACTGTTTACGAAGATGAAGACGATGAAGAAGGAACTGAAACTAGACTATCTCGTTTCCGTCGTTTTGATGGTGAAGATTTAGAAGATAGAGATTCTACATATACTGATAGTAATAACGTTACTTACTCTTACGATGATGAAGGTCATTTAGTACAAACTTATACCTTCGATGATAATAATGCGGTTAAGTTATATCGTTACCTAAACGGTGTAGAAGTTAAATACACTGTTAAGGAAGCCAAAGAAGAAGATGGCGTTATTGAGATGGGTGAAGTTGAATATGAGGTTGAATATTCGACAGAAGATGATGAAGAAGGTTTCAGTAACAGCGATGATGAAAATAAGAGTGAAGATGGTGATTACATCGTTAATTGGACTGTTACTAACTCTTATGTACCAGAAACTATTGATATCACTGTTAAGAAGGTATGGGATGATAGTGATGATCAAGATGGTAAGAGACAAGATATTACAATCAATGTTTTAAGTGAAGGTGAAGTTGTTGATACATTGACTTGTGATGATGACGGTAAGTGCGAAGTAAGTGGTAAAGCTAGTTTCGAACTTAAATATGATGACGAATCTAAAGTAGAAAACGAAAAAGAATTTGATACTGTAACTGTCTATAAGTATTTAGATGGCGAGGAAGTGCAGTATAGCGTAAAAGAAGTTAATGAAGCTAGTGGTAAGATTACTTTCCATAAGGGTGAAGATAATCAAGGTGTCTATACTGTTACTTATGAAGATGAAACCGATGATGATGGTAATATCACTTATACAATTACTAATAAATACACACCAGAAAAACGTAACATCAAAGTTACTAAGTATTGGAATGATGCAGCTAATGATGATGATATGAGAGCTGATGTAACGATTAGATTGTTTAAGTACGAAGATGAACAGGAAGTCGCAGTTACTGATGAAGATGGTAATTATGTACAAGGTGTATCTACTGGTGCTGCTGCTTCACGTGTCTTTAACTTCACGGTTGATAAATATCATAACCATGGTGAAGTTTATACATACTATGTTAAGGAATTCTTAGGTACTGGTGATGATGTTAAAGAAGCTACTTTAGATGATAGTGTTGCGGATGAAGAAGAAGGTGTAGTAGGAAGATACGAAATTTATACTAGAACTGCTAATAGTAATGATACGGTTACTTGGAATGGTGAAGCTTATAACCGCGAAAGCCACTATACCGTTCTTTACAATAACGTTACTCATGATACTGAAAAAGGCGAAATTATCTTTGATGGTACTTCAGGTGCTGATTATAGTGATTCTGAAGGTTTAATCGTTAGAAACATTCACATTCCAGTAGTACATATCATGCGTATGGAAAAGGTTTGGTTAGATAATAATAACCAAGATGGTAAACGTGAAGGAGTTTATGTAAAGGTTTATGTTGCTGAAGATGGTACCGTAAGTGAAACAGGTATCACCGGTATTAGTGAAGATGGCTGGCATGATTCTTACTTCACATTACCTTCGCTCTACAGCTTAGGCAATCCGGCTCAACATGCTACTAGAGAATTCTTCTTTAGTGGCAATGATGCGAATGTGCCGGAAGATGGCACTGTAGTTTCTGAGCTAATTGAAGACGAAGACGGCAATCCAATTATGACTATTTACTCGCAAATTGATGAAGATGGCAATTTAAGACAATGGGCATATATGTTACTTGATAAGTATTATGCAGGTGAAGAAGTTGTCTACTATCCAGTTGAAATGAATGGTGCGGGCGATGGTACTGAAACTTATGATGGTGAAACTTATACTTATTCAGTTAATTCTTCGTTAGTATTAATGGAAGATGGTGATGAAGAAACCGATAGTTATGATGTTAACTTTACAGCTGCTACTTCTGCTGATAAGAGTTTATTCAATGTAAAAAATAAAGATGGTTATTTAGTCGAATTTAATGATTATGCTGAAGTAGGAGCAAATGGTGAAGAGCTTCAATATCCGTTCTCTTACAAGATAACTTATAAACTTCCAGAAGATGCTGAGCATGGTGGCGTGGTTACTGTTACTTATGATGATGAAAGTCTCGGTAGCGAAAGTGCTGCTTTCACAGTAGCTGACTTCAAGAAAGCTTATATCTCTAACTACTATGAACCAGAAGCTATCGAAATCACTATTACTAAGGTTTGGGATGATGATAGTAATCGTGATGGTAAACGCGATACAGTTACTGTTCAATTAGTAGATGCTAGTGATGATTCGGTTGCTGTAAGAACTACTTATGCATCTGATCCAGAATGTGATCAAGAATATGCATGTTCTGTAAGTTATCAAGTAGATGAAGAAGCTGGTAAGGTTACTTTCGATGGTTCTGAGAATGAACAAAGTGAAACTGTTACTGTTGATAAGTATAAAGATGGTGAAGAAGTCACTTATAAGATTTATGAATTAGATGAAGACGGTAACTATCTTGATAGTGGTGCTACTTTAACTTTAAGCGGCGATGGTGAATACACAGTTACTTATGATGAACAAACCTATACTCCTAGTGATGATGAGGAAGAGGAAGACATCGAATTGAAGTTAACTAATAAACATACTCCAGAACTAGTTAACCCAGATGATCCTGATGATCCTGATAATGATCCAGACGATCCTGATAACAAGAACACTGGTAAGATTAAGGTCGTTAAGGTTTGGGAAGATAGCGATGATGAAAAGGGTTATAGACCCGATGAAATCACAGTTACTTTATATAAGAACGGTGAAGAAGCAGAAACTCTAACATTATCTTCTGATCAAGTTAATGAAGAGGAAGGCTATTGGTATATCTATTCTGAAAACCAATATTATGTATATGAAGAAGGTGAAAAGATTACATATACAGTTGAAGAAGATGACATTAGTCAATATGAATTAGTAAGTAACCAAGAAGAAGATTATGTTTATACTCTTACTAATGAATTTGATCCAGACTTATATAATCCTGATGATCCAGATGATCCTGATAACGATCCAGATGATCCTGATAACAGCAACACCGGTAAGATTAAGGTTGTTAAGTATTGGGAAGATGGAGATGATAAGGAAGGCTTAAGAGCTGAAAGCATTGAAGTTAGCATCCTTGCGGATGGTGAAGAAAAAGAAACAGTTAGCTTAAGTGCAGATCAAAGTAATACTGATGAAGATGGTAAGCAATACTGGTACACCTATTCTGAAAACATCTATTATGTCTATGATACAGATGGCGAAGAAATAGAATATAGTGTTGAAGAAGCTGATATTAAATCTTATGAATTAAGTAATACTGAGGATTTAGGCTATGGATTTGAGTTAACTAATAATCTCTTAGTAAATCCTGATGACCCAGATAATCCTGATGATGATCCAGATGATCCAGATGGCAAGAATACCGGTAAGATTAAGATCGTTAAGAATTGGGATGATGAAGATGATAATGATGGTAAGAGACCTGAAAGTATTACCGTAACTATTTCGGCTAATGGTGAAGAAAAAGAAACTGTTACATTAAGCTCTGGTGATAAAGATTACTGGTATGCTTATTCTGCTAATAAGTACTATCAATACGAAGATGGTGAAGAAGTTACTTATACTTATGCTGAAGCTAGTATTGCTGAATATGAGTTAAGTAGTGAAGAAGATTTAGGTTACGGTTATTCATTCACCAATAAACATACTCCAGAACTAGTTAACCCAGATGATCCTGATGATCCTGATAATGATCCAGATGATCCTGATAACAAGAACACTGGTAAGATTAAGGTCGAGAAACAATGGGATGACGATGATAATCAAGAAGGTTATCGTCCTGATGAGTTAACCGTTTATATCTTTGCTGATGGTGTTTATCAAGAAACAATTACTTTATCAGCTGATCAAAGCAACGAGGAAGAAGATTACTGGTACGCATATTCTGAAAATACCTATCGTAACTATAAGGATGGTAAGGAAGTTGAATATACTGTAGTTGAAGAAACTGAAGGTATTGAAGAATACTATGCGCAAACCGAATTAGAAGATCTAGGATACGGTTATAAGCTAGTTAACAGCTTAATCGTTGATAGATTATACAAAGTGATCTTTAAGCCTAATGGTGGCAATTGGGATGGTGATGAGGAAGATTATATTATCTATGCTCATTATGGTGAAACCATTACGATCTATGAAGCTCCTACTAGAGATGGCTATACCTTCTCCTATTGGAAAGGTTCTGTCTATCAGCCAGGAGATAGCTACACTGTCTATGCTGATCATACATTTGTAGCCCAATGGATTAAGAAAGATACGGTAACGCCAACACCTGCTCCTAGTGGTAAGAACACAAGTACTAGAGTAATTCCTAATACAGGTGCCAAATAAGCAATAAGCCTTGGTTTAATCCAAGGCTTTTTTATACTAAAATCTAATTATGGATTATATTTCTTCAGCTATTAGAATTAGTGTTGAGATTTGTTTTATTGTTTTTTGTATAGCTTGTTTTGTTATTTTTTATGTCATCAATAAAAACAATAAACAAAAAAGCGACTATCTATTATTAAACTGTATTTGTTTTGCGATCGTTTATCTTTTAAGTGATATCCTAGCAGTCATTTTTAGGGGCGATACTAGCACTTTAGGTTTTTATATGGTTAGAATATCTAACTTTATTTATTACTGCACAGGAGCCTCTTTAGTACTTGTAATAACGGATTATTTATATAACTTATTGAAAGAAGATAATAAAGAAAGAGAAGGCATTATTTTCTTTAATTTAAATCATCTTTTTGCTGATTTAGCTATTATTTTAACGATCTTTAATATCTTTTTTAATTTCTTTTATTCCTTTGATGCTTCTAATTATTATTCAAGAGAAAAATACTTTTATTTATTTGTAGTCTTATTATATTTATCTTTTCTTTGTTTATTTGTCTTTGTTTATAAAAATAGAAACAATATGACTAAGTTTAAATATCGTGAACTAGTTATTTATTGTTTGCTTCCTTGTATCTCTTTATATTTTCAAGGTAAATATTATGGAACCTTCGTTAATAATATTGCACTTACTTTAAATATTTTAATCTTTACTGTTTCCTCAGCTATTGAGAAAGAAAGAATAATTAATGAAAAAGAGAAAGAGTTAACGGACGCCAAAACTGAATCAATGTTGGCTCAGATTCAACCCCATTTTATTTTTAATTCTTTAACTGCCATTCAATCTTTAATTTTAAAAAGTCCTCAGGAAGCTTATAATTCTATTTCTGATTTTTCTGATTTTTTAAGAGGAGTTACTAATTCTTTGAGTGCTGATAAAACGATAGATGTTGCTGAGGATTTAAAGACAGCTGTTGGTTATATTAAAACGGAGCAGATACGTTTTGGTGATAGTTTAAAAGTTGAAATCAATGTTGAAGATAGTGATTATCGTATTCCACCTTTAACTATTCAGCCTATAATTGAAAATGCCATTAGACATGGTATTCGTAAAAAAGAGGGTGGAGGAACTGTTAAATTAAACTTGAAGAAAGAAGGCGATTATCATTTAATTGAAATAGTAGATGATGGTGTCGGTTTTGATCCTAATAATGTTGATAGCCAAAGACATGTGGGGATCGAAAACGTTAGACAACGTGTTAAATTGATTAGTAATGCTGAAATGGAAATAAATAGCGTTATAGGTGAAGGAACCACTATCAGAATCCTTTTCCCAAATCAGGAGTAATATGAAATTTATCTTATTAGACGATGAACAATTAGCTTTAGAAAATCTTGATTATGTTTGTAGGCAAGCTTATCCAGATTGCGAAACTTTTCTTTTTGCCAAAAGTAGTGAAGCTTTATCCTTTTTAAAAGATAATGAGATAGATGTTATTCTTTCAGATATTGAAATGCCTGGAATGGATGGTATTTCTTTTGCTAAGAAGGTAAAAGAAGTAAGAAGTGAAACCAATATTATCTTCGTGACTGCATATAGCGATTACGCCTATGATGCCTTCGCTCAAAGGGCTAGTGGCTATTTATTAAAACCGGTTAAGGCAGCAGATATTAAAAAAGAAATAGAGAATTTAAGATATCCAATTAAAAAGGAAAATGGCAAAAAATTAAAAGTAGTATGCTTTGGACGTTTTGAAGCATACTGTGGTGATGAATTAATTCATTTTGCGCGGACTGCTGAAAAAGAAATTTTGGCTTACTTAATTGATTTAAGAGGTGGGGGAGCCAATACCAACGAGATTTGTGGTATTCTCTGGGAAGATTATGCTGTATCTTTAAAAAATCGTAATTATTTCCGTGTTCTATATAAT
>Ga0065711_1011342_pt1 | contig 10746 bp, 7 predicted proteins | sample Hoacrofraction12_FD_59098 | JGI IMG/M metagenome (GOLD analysis project Ga0065711, IMG submission 59098) | Hoatzin crop microbial communities from Cojedes, Venezuela - Epithelial fraction 12 v2 (version 2) | ecosystem: Host-associated > Birds > Digestive system > Esophagus > Crop | place... | reverse complement strand
TTAAGTGTTAGCAGTCCTGAATCCAGCTAAGATTTACGTAGATATTTTATTGGTGAAACAGCAGAAACACCATCTACAGCACTGCATTAATCTGCGAGCATCCCACCCGGCGCTGAGCACGCTGCTCAGTCAGTCACTGACAGCAATACAATAGCAGGGGCCTTGCAAAATAGCCGAGATTTTTCAAGTCCTTCCTACTTCACTTTTGCGTGGAGGTGCAGGTATCCCTGCTGGTATGGGAGGCTCTCTAAGCTATGTCCTAGAAAAGACTCTTCCCAAAGACTTCTGTCAGCCAAATCTTTGGTAAGTGATAAAAGTGCATAAGTAGTATGTAAAGGCATAAGTGGTATATTGAGATTGGTACTCAAGGGTAGGTGTCCTCCATTATGGATAAAAAGAGAACTGCATAGAAAAATGCAAATGCTTAGCACTGAGGAATATCAGAACAAGTGACTAGAAAAATGTCATTAGCTGTTGCAAACTATTTTGTCTCTATTATATTTAATGGAGCCAAATTAATACAGAGCAGCTGATTGTCCCACCCGCAGTTCAACGTACATAACACTAATGCTGTTAAAGCCCATTTCCAAGAGCAGAAGCTGGGGTAGAGAAGTTAAACAACTGGCTCGGTCATACGATGTGGAATCCCAGTTGGTCTCTGGTTTCCACGCCAGTGTTTGCAGCGTATTCGTGGCCCTGGCCTTATTCAGAAAGCAGAAGAGATAGTGTTATTGAATCACGGAAGCCAGTGCTACATCCGTCTTGTGCTAACTGGAATCATTGTTTACTGCTCTCGTGAGCAGACTTCTAGGGTTTAAAATTACCCAAATGAAAATCATAATTTTTGCTTTAGGAAAAAGGTAGCAGTTGATATAATCTTGCTCTTTTACGAGTTTCATTTCAGATGGCAAATACTGTTCACTCTCAGGGTAAATTCAATTGTTGCATATTAAATGCTCACAAACGGTGTTTAGGAAGTAGCATTTCAGTGTGACCACTTGGAGCTCTGGATATCAAATTCTTATATTTTCACTGTGTACTTGCACTAGAAAAAACATTTGGCTGGAAAACCAGCTAGCTCCTGCCACTCAGTTTCTAACACTTTAGGCTCACCACCTTCACTTATAACCATCCTTTACCAGGTCAAATTCAATACACAGGCAATTTAAGGAACAGAACATTTTTTTTCTGAGGAAGTATTTGTCAAGGAGAGATGAAATTCTCCCCCTGCAGAGAGCAGGCACAAGTGTCTGTAGGTCTTCACAAGTGGAGAAGGAAGCAGGGACACTGACACAGGCCCGAGACAGTTTCCTTAACCCAGGCAGGGAACATTATTAGCAGAAGGGTTATACTAATTTTTGTACTATTCAGTTTTTATACAGTTCTATCCTATTGTATGTTTTAGTACTCTGAAAGGGCTTGAGATTGGGAAAAAATCAATGAAGAAATGAGCTACCTGCTGTCCAGAAAATGAGAATTTGTATCTCTGTGTTATAGTACACTGTGTTACAGAGGAACTTTGTGTCCCTTGGTCTTGGTGTCCTCAGTTTTGTGGCTTGGTGCTAGCTTTGTTCACCGTCATCTCTTTTTGGCGCAACAATTACGAAACCAGTTTTTCATCTGGTTAGAGAGCAGCTGTCATTTCTGATGAACTGCTTCTGTCACTGCGTACAAAGGAAAGACCTAGTGGGGGTAAATGTTCTCATATTAACAAAGTGGTCAGCATTTTTTACCTCAACACAAGGGTGCTTTCAGCACAACACGTTTGCTGCTGCTAGTCCCGTCTGGCTCATAATTGTTGTGATGTGCGTGATGCAACCTTGTTTCCAGATTGCAGTAAGCAACAAATTAAAAAAGTAAAGGACTGCTAGTCATATCATATCTTTTCTTTCGATTAAGGAATGTTTAATAGTGACCTCAGCTATGTGAGACAGTTTTTCCTTAGTTTATTTTCCTTTAAAAAGACATATATACAATAAACATGAGTAACCCCAGAAAAATAGGTCTTGGGAAAAAAAAGAGGAAGAGAAAGAAACTGTCATAAACTATTGCTGGGAAAGAATTTAAAGCCTAAAATGCTGTCAGGACCAGTGTACAGCTGCCTGGCAAAGGGCCAGGGGCAAGTATTCAGTCCTGTTCCGACTGAACACTGAGCTACAAAAGTTCACAGACTGTTCCACACCTGTGTACCCAACAGGAGCAATTTCAGTTGGGGATAGGAGTCACAATACCCTAAGGTTCATGCTAAGACACTGCTCAGAGAAATGGAGAAGCAAGCGACTGAGGCCTGTACTGCTGGTGGACAGTACATGCAAGGTGGCAGTGTAAGACGGAAATAAGTTGAATTAGGAAAGGCATTATTGGTAAAGGCAAGGAATGGAAAGTCAAGTCTATTGATCTGGCATTTTGCATAAGAAGATAATAATCAACAGACCAGAAACAGAGCTGATGGAGAGATATCCATGTCAGTTCCTATATCATTAACAGGTTCACTACTGATGGCTCCTTGTTTTGGACATGAAATATTTCTGGCAAAGATCTTGACAGGTGCAAATCAAAATGACTGAAGTCAAACTTTGGATGCGATTTTTGTCTTTGGATTTGAAACTGAGTCATCTGTTAAACCTTCAGCTTTATGTGGTGCTGTAGGAGTATCATAAAAGACACTGACTGGGAGTGTGCATGGCTGGGAGTGATCTACTCTTCCAAGAACAGCATTTTCATGGTAAAGGTGTGAACAGAAGTGCTCTCAAAGAAATAGAAAGTATCATTCTGGTTCCTCAGCACATCAGCTGAGAGATCTTGCCAAAAAGACTGCAAAAAGTCTATGTATGTCCACTGTTTTGTGACCATCAGAAAAATAGGGCAGCTCTCCTGGTGTTCTCCCCTAACTTAGTGTAAACTCAGCTTTCCAGGTTATCTTGTTTTTCTTCTTACCTTCCCAATGCTAGGGAGTATAAATTATCTGCTGCTAGAAGAATAGAAAGTTACCCCACCATTATAAACAAAATTTTTCTCTTTGTGTCATTACAGGAGTTTGGTGGTCTTCCACTGAAGAACTTCTCTTTGAGACATGTCATAGCTCCATGTTCTTTTCCTTACCTTTCCGTCAGTTTCCAATCTTTTATGGGTTCCTGATTCCAGAGTCAGGTTGACTATTTTACATTAAAAAAAAAAGTGTCTCCTTTTCAGCTCAAGAGAATTCCTACAAAATTTGAGTTTCATATATTATAAATAAAAAAAACCCTTTTCCCCCCTTATTTCTCTGCTAAGGTTCTAATTCAAAGGTTTAAGGGAGATTTTACTTTTAGCCTTTTCATTATTGAGATCATTAAGATGATCTATTTTCCTACAAGCAAACCAATCATTAGAACATAATGTCATGTTCTGCTGAATGGAAGCTGTCATGAGTCAATCAGGACTCCACAGTTAGGAACTAAGAGACGGTCTTTTTTCTGAATGGTTTCATGACTTCAGATATATAGTCTATAAAACAAAGACTCTAATATTAAAGAAGGGTCTAATAAAGCTTCATGTGTAATAACAAGCATCCTAGATGAAGCCTCTGACCTTGACTGTAATTAAAATAAAACTATCACCACAATTATTAGTTGAAGTCAGCAAATCCCAACAGGGCTTATCCCAACAGTGCTGATCAGACAGCCAACAAATGAATTCAGTGGAGATGAATTCCAGGGCCGAACTTGGCCTGCAGGTTTCATGTGTTCTCACAGCAGCACGACCTGCCAGCATGAGAATGCAGGACTTGTCGTCTGAGCTCGCTGGGGTGAAAGGCGCCTCACAGGAGGTCCCCTCTGCGCCTGTGCATGCAGTCCAGAGGCACATTTGGTGCGCACAAGCAGAAGCGGTGTCTGGCTCCACCTCAGACTCACAGCCAGACCAGGACACGGTTGGGAAAGCACTATTCCGGGTGAGCACCTGATGTCCCACTGCCTGGACTTGCAATCTGTGCACTCTCTACTGCCAGGTCCCCTGCTACTGTGGAGATGGCTCTTCTTCAGAGTTAATCACATGTGACTGGATCAAACACTTCATACCGTACTTGCTTCTAGAAAGGACCGAGTTTGGCTCATCAGTCTGAGATGCTGAACCTTTGACTATCCAGATCTTATCTTTTGCTCTGAGTGCCATCAAAATTAGAACAAAAGGAAAGAATTTATTTCATGTGGCAACTAAAGATCCCATATTTATTGCCACTGGACTTCGTCAACACTCAGTTTTCTTTCAGGCAACCAAAAACTCAATTTTCTCTTCGCAGTTTTCACGGGAGCATATTAAATGAGCTTCCTCCTTTCATCAGTGACTCACTCCTGGAAAGGCTATTTCACAAATAGTATCTCCATTCCAAAGGAAACAAGCTGTTCCCTCTTACATTACTCAAGTAGCTGCAGATAAACTAAAGTACATTAAGTCAAAAGCTTTCAAAATGCATTAGATACATAGCTCAGAGACAGTTAGCTTTTTATCAGATAGCTTTCTGATATGAATTGCTGCCTTTTAATGAAATCACTCAAGCCAAATTCTAAAATTGACTAGAAATTCTGGGTGCCTGTCTGGAGACACCTTCCACATGGGGTCCATAAGTTCATACACCTCTCATGGTGTTTAATGTTGGTCACACAAAATATCTATAACCTTTTTCAAAAATCTTGCCCGTACAGAATGCAGCTAAAAGGATTAGACAGAAACTAATACAGTTCCAGAGAAATTCTTTCAGCAGCTGAAGGCTGGTCTAAATCATAATCAGGATCTAAATCAGAACAACTCCAGTCTGAGATTGCTAACAGCCATTGAGACATCTGTTCAGGTGTACAGCTGCAGATTTTACATAAAGCAGTATCTGTTTTCTGCGATGTGAACTAAAGCCTTACCTGGAGATGTGGATAAGGCTACTTTCGTTAGAAATAATTACTGATGCGTTCAGAGTTGAGCTGCTGCTGCTAATCTCATCAAAGAAAAGATGCTAAGAATTCCTCAAACAAACAGTGAAGTCCCCAAATAAACAGTTGAAAACAGGTTATCTCGACTGTATGGGTCAGAAAAACAGTGAGGCCTTTCTCGCTGAAGAAAACCAGAAGTATAATCCTATCTTTAAGCAAAGAGAAAAGAGAGAAAGACATTTATAAGAAACAAACTATCTCCCTGGTAGTGTCTAGTAAAACATAAGAACATGCAAAACTGTCCTGTTACATGTCAGTCACAGGAAGAATGTATTTGAAGAAGACTCTTCTGGGGAATATTTGTAAAAGGCAGCACTCCTTCAAGTACTCAGCGATTCAAGTGTTGCAAGTGACCAGGAATCTTTTAAGGTTAAGCAGAGTCCATTAGAGCTAAGTAACTTTCTGAGATCTGGCTACCATGGGTGAAGACAAAGCACCAGTTACTCCAGTGAGTGATAAAATTAAAACAGTCAGGATCTTTTCCATGAAACTCCAGGGTTGTCCTACTCCTGGCAGTGTAAGAATTCACCTGTGGTATCTTGTCTGTAACTAGGCCTTCCAAGAGTGGTCCATGTCGAGAAGGTATTATTCCATTGCTATTAGTGGAAAGCTTTGTGGTGTTAGACTTCCGCTGAGTATTTATGGACACTGTTTCTATTACACATAGCAAGTGCAGCAAATACTCAAAGGGAACAAGATAAGAGATAGGCAAATGTAGAAATCACAAAACCAGACATAAGTCCAGGCCTATGCAAGACTTGCCAGTGCTGAGCTGTATACAAATTACTTTAAACTGATCTGAGTTCTGCCTGAAGGTTAAACAAGTAATTGCTGATATAAATAGTTTTTTTTGTCTTTGTGTCATTGTGTCTGGTTTTCTTTACTTTCAGTGGCCTGAAATCAGATTGCCAACGTCACCTCCTCACATTCACATACCTTAACAGACTAGTATATTCACTTGTCTTAAGGATAAGAGAAACTATCATGACCTCTTGCATGGTCAATGTGTTCAGTCTCATGCAGTAACTTTTGCTTAAAAACAAAAAAAACCAGTGATCAAACACAGGCATATCTTTCCATCACAGATGCCCCCCTCCCTTCATCTTCTTTACATTTTATCAGACTTGGATTGTTCTGATTTGATGAAGAGACCCTTTCTGAAAATATTTTTCAACTAGGCCATTTCCATAGACTTTATCAATTTTCAGTTCATCCTTTTGGGAAGTGCTTTCTCCCATGATGTATGCTCCCTACCTTGAATATTTATTTTAATCTAATACATAAAATCCACCTTAGTGGTGACACTCAATTGTACATCGATCTCCAACTCCTGGAACAGATGTTCTAGACACTTACTTAAATAATAAACATAATCGCAGTAATAATTCGTCACTTATTTTCCAAAAGTGCATGAATAGCTTTACTTCTCCTCTGTGAGATGTCATGGCTACAGAGAGTGGGAAATTTTGACATCTTTCAGGGTACTTACAAAGTTATGTCACCATGTTTCATTAAAAAGGACATTTTCACTGTGATCTGATATGTTTGCGGGGTTGGAAGAGCAGATAGGATAGTTGTGCTTTTCCATTGCCTCCTCCCAGATATTTTTCCACAGCTTTTTTGTTATTTTTAGAGTGATTAGTATAAATTAGTAATGTTGCTGTGTCCCTTTGGGAGTCTAACACACTCCAGAGCAATAAGCGCAAACAACCTGGGGGGTCTGAGAGACTGACAGGAGGACTGTCCACAATCAGCATGTTGCTGCAATGTCTGAGGTTAAAGATTCCTTTGTTTGCATTCTGGCGTAGCTCTTTGGCTCAAATCTATGAAGATATTTTGATACTTCATTGCCAGGGGCATCAAAGGGTGTTAGGTACTTGAATTCCTTGCCATCTGCTCCCTCAGCGATTCGCAGCAGCATCTGATGCCATTATAAACACACAGGATTTAACAGAGAACATTTAACAGCATTTAACAGCAGAACAAAGTAAACTTCCCAGAGAAAGCAGGCTACTGTCAGGTCCCTCCTGTGTAATCCCAGCCTAGCAGGATGAAGTGATCTCTCCGGCACCAAGCTCCAATCTATCACCTTAAATATAGTATTATGTCAATGGCAAATGTTTAACGTAGCAAGAAACATCGTAGCCGAAAAGGGCTAATACTGATGCCACTGATGTCCATGAAAAAATGCCTGTTGTTTTTCAGCCAAGTCAGATCAGAGCCAAAACTCAAAATTTCTGAAGAAAATTCAGTACATCACTTTTGCAAAACTAACTTTCCTTTTCTCTGCCCATTGGCATAAACAGAATCTTCTAAATAATACATCAGGGTAATGAATCCAACAATGGCTAGACATAGCCACAATTATCACAACCAGGCCAGAAGTGACCGGGAATTTCTTCTGACCAACATAGTGTTTGCATCTCCAAACGAAATGGCAGAAAAGCAGTTTTAATGTTAACACAGACTCTGCTGTTTACAGCTTAATTGTTACAGAGGTATTCTGCTGAAGCTTTCATGAGGCCTGCTACTCCCTTATTGCACCTTCTTTGGACCAGAAAACATCAAGGATGACAGCCAGTAATTTCAAACACTGACAGGCAGAAAGAATGAAATATAGCTAAACATGGTGATTTTTCAGAGGCTCGATTCTTCCCATAAAAACAGGACCAGACCCTAAACCATCCTTCAGGTGAAGTTGGTTCATCTTTATTGACATCAGTTTTGGGACACCAGCAGTAACAGTCTGGAGCCTCACAGTGCTGGTGCTGTTATAAATGACTGTTCTGCGGATGATTAAGCAACAGAGTTTTTAATATAACATATTTGAAATTAAGGTTCCAACTTTCATAATTTCAGAAAAAGCTTGAGAATGGACTCTGAGCATAACCTGCAGCTCAGAAACCAGAATTAAAACAAATGTAGATAATTCAGACATCCTGGAGATCTGGCTTGAGCTTTAAATGTCTGTGTCTGGCATTACTGAGCACCTGGCTGAAGATCTGGCCAGCAGTCCTGCCTTTTGACACTCATTTGTAACACTGAAATCATAGGAACCTCTTATTCCCTTACTTCCTAAACGTGAACTACAAACAACACAACATTAAAAATTCTACGTGTTCTCAAGAGAGGGTTGGATTAGTTTACATCAGTTGAGGCTTCATGCTGATACCCAGGGGTGCTCTTNCAGCTCTCCACTCCTTTTCTTTTTCCTGCTGGTCAATCGAGTAATCAGGATCACTCATTATATACAACTGTTCTTTTTATTCACTGTTAACTTTGAAGAAGTATAGTTGCATTCTAAAATGCAGGAGTCTTCAAGCATGTTTCTGCTAAGGTGGGAGGTTTGACTGGAGCACAAAAAGGCTGTCCATGCTGGTTTTAATCAAGGTTGACTTAAACGTGGGCACTATGAGCCTCTTTGGATGCTGGACACCGATGCCAGTGACAGTCTACACTGATGCCTGCCTCTTTTGCTACCAGGATTTGAACTGTCCAGTTTAGCCTGAGTCACTCCTCCCAGCAAGTGTGTGAATGCTTATGTGAGTACCATGAAAAGCAGCCCACAGCTTCTACATCACCTGCTTTTAGCAAGGCGAGAATGTGACCATACTAAATTGACCGATAGCCATATGATGGATTATGCACTGGGAATGGCACTGAGGTTCCCCTGGTTCCACAAGCCAGTCTTTCCAGTGGTGCGGATTGAAAGCGAAGGCTGCGGACAGGAAACCCTCACTGGGCTAGGACCCCAGCACCATGTTTCTGGAAGGCAGGTTTGAAAGACAACCCATCAGTAGGATCTTCAGCACTTTCCAGGAGGAAGGATCTGTTGGGGAAGGGTGCATATACAAGCAGCTGGAGAGGTGATTGCAGAAGGGATAAATCAGTGATCAAGGTGGGTATTACTGTCACAGCAGACACAGCTGCTTTGTTCCTTTTCAGCTGTTCTACAGCGTTACCAAACAGCTACTACAAATAATGCTGTGTTCCAGCAGAGGATAGAAATACTACTTGCATTGACATTGAGGGGTTATTAGCAAGAAGAGCTGAAGTTCAGAAATTTGAGATTCCCTGTTCTGTTAGCTACAAGGGGAATCAGAAGCTTTTTGGCTGCTAGCTCTGGTGGTGCACATTGTTCATCAACAACACTTTTCAGCATTCCTGAGCTGTATCTGGCCTTCCCGTACCAATATATAAAATGACTGTTCATGATTGCTGACAGTACCTGCATGGGGACATCCCTGCCTACTGTGTTACCAAAACAGCAAGTTTGTTGAAATATGGTGCTGCCTGCAGGGAAAGGTGCTTTAGAGGCAGGGAAGCAAAGAGCAAATTGTCTGAAAGCAATTCTCTTTTGATAGTTAATGTCCATTTTCAGGGTAACACAGAGAACTAATCATGCAAATTCAAACTCAAGGGAAATAAGCCTTGGTTTCTTCATCTGGTGCTCTGAAACTCAGCCAACACCACATACAACCAATACCCCTGAGGTGACAAAGTGCATTGTTGATTTGTGGGCAATGCATATTGGACTACTGGAGACTCCACACTGTGAAATTATTATAAACCAGTAATTAGTTGGTGATGGAGGTATAATTTCGTTCAGAATACTGCAGCCAGATAAAATAAACTGATTAAAAATAATGCACTGTTAACTCAGTCCCTTGTGCAATTAAAAACTCATAGAACCTGACTGAAGTAGTTAGAAAGGCCTTCTAACAGCAGGAAAAAAATGTAACCATTTAAAAATCTGCTCAAGTAATAGTAGGATTGGGTCCTAGAAATTTTATTTCTCTCAAGACAGAAGGACGTGCTACTGGTCTTCACCCTGGAGGGCCCTCGCCCACTTAAATGCAGCTTAACCTCTGGGCGGTAAAACCTGGAACTAAACAGTGCCTGGCACAAGTCAGAGCTCATCAGGAGATGTTTTTTTGATGTACCAGTGCTTTGGAAAAATACTTCCTGCAGGTGTCCTGAAATCACCTAGAGTTTTTCAGGAGCTGCTGGATTTAATTTTCAAGTCCCTGCTGTGGTCATACAGACAAAATCTGGGAAGTCCCTCCTGACCAATTAGCTTCTGCAGCTGTTAAGTGGCACAAGATAGCCCTAGCAGATGTGTCTGGCTTTTTTTGGCCAAATCATGTGATTTCTGGATTTTTTTGTGGTTGAAGTTATTGCCATGATATTGCACTGATTTTGGTTTTGATGAATTCAACTTTCTTAAAGGACACAGAGGGACACAGCCAGCCAAAGGAAGGCCCAGTATAGCAGCATTTGTGGAGACTTCTGGTGAAATCTAGCTTTGCAGAAATGACATGTTTGACTTGAGATGTCCCTAAAAATGAAGAATCACAAGACAGTTTTGACTAAGTCCTTCAGTCTGTGGGAGCGGTATGAATGGGACTCATCCCTGGGAACAGCAGGAGGTCTCTTCTGAACACACGCTGAGACCCTGCTACTGACAACACACCACACCACAAGACCCAGAGAACAATTTTATGTGACTGTAGCATGGCATTCCTGACATCTGACCAGGGCCCTACACCAAAGCAGCTACCACTGACCACGCTTTGGCAGCAGGCAGAGCTGCAGGAGGTCGAAGAGGCTGCTCAGGCTAGAAGAGATGATTCCTGTGCCACCAGACCAAACAGCTGTAGACACTGCTCACTGGTTTACAAGTCCTCTCTGCAGGCTTTTAACATTTCAGAAAAAAAAACCCCAAAGATTTTGAGAAGTCTGTCTTATCACTGTATACTGCTAGCCACCACCGCTCGAGGAAGAG
>Ga0065711_1010287_pt1 | contig 10746 bp, 15 predicted proteins | sample Hoacrofraction12_FD_59098 | JGI IMG/M metagenome (GOLD analysis project Ga0065711, IMG submission 59098) | Hoatzin crop microbial communities from Cojedes, Venezuela - Epithelial fraction 12 v2 (version 2) | ecosystem: Host-associated > Birds > Digestive system > Esophagus > Crop | place... | reverse complement strand
GAGCCGCCACCGGCTCAGCCCCGCGCCACGCAGCCGTGCAGAGCCCCGGGCTCGATCCGGCCGCGGACGTTCCGTGGCCCTGAGGCCGCCGGGATCCGCTGCTCCTCGGCCCTTTGCCTCTCTGCGGCTGCGGGGGCACGCGGTGCGGGGCAGAAGCCCCTGCCCGCCGTGGGACCCGTCTGGCGGAGGACGTGCGACCCAGGAGCATCTCCAGGCTGCTGGCCTGGTGCCCGCGGGGTGGAGCGGGTCCCTTCCCGCTCGGAGCCGCTTCCCGATCCCCGGGAGTGCCGCGGCGGGAGCGGCGCCCGCCCCGCGCTTGTCTGGGGAAGCAGAGCTGTCGGCGAGGCCGCTCTGACCTGCGTGTGGACACAGGCGGTGGGATGGAAGGTGAAAGGCGTGTGAAACCCGCCCCGAGGGGCTGGGGTTACAGCTGCGAAACCAAAAGTTCGTGGAAACGCTTCTGGCTTCGTCTGGAGTAGCTGTGTTTCCCTCCAAACCCGGTGGGAGCTGAGAGATCATAGGCGCCAGTGCTACTGGCGTTTCAGTTTGGAGCAGTCGTGGGGTTTTGAAGCAAATTTCCCGGCTGTCCTCGCTCCCTGCGCCGTGCGTCAGCTGGTGGCACAGTTTCTGTGCGCACAAGCTGGGTTCGTGTTGGTGGGAATGAGATCGGAAGCTCTGCTCTGAGCTTGCACCAGATGTTCTCCAGCTGCGGAGGAGGATGTGGTGGTCGGAGGCAGCGGCTGGTCCTCTGAGGAGCTGGGGACAACGTGCATGGCCAGGGGTTTGGTCCAGGGGACGAAGTCTAGCTGGAAGTAACACCCTTGAGCAGCATACGGGGTAGGTGTAAGAGCCCCCAGACCAGCTGCTTCAGCCAACAGATCTCCTCTATCACAGGCAGTTGTCTGCTGTTGTAGATGGTGCCCTTGAGATGTGTCAGCTGGAGCCCTTGGTGAGTGGTGGCCTCAAGCGGGTGCTGAAGTTCAGCTCTCCGGGGACCACAGGTCGCCACGCTTGTGTCCCATACCTGCGACCGCACTGTGGCCTGCTCTGAAGTGTCTGCAGGCTCCGCGCTGCTGCGGCGAGGGCTGAGTGTTCCCCCTTTGCGGTAGGTCAGGGTGGGCCGTCGGGGAAGCACAGGCTGCTGTTTTGTACGTTAGGTGTTCGGGGAACGGCCAGAATGGTTTTGTTCCTGCACCGCTGTCTGGTGAGACCTCCATCAGGGCAGATGCGGGGTTGCCTTGGGGTTGCTGCGCCTGGAGAGTAATTGCAGCCGTCGTGGGATCCCTTGGGAAGGCCCCTGCCACCCTCTCCTCTGGTAAAAGCACCTCCACTGGGGAAGACCAGGGTGTGGGAGGCGATGGGCTCGTTCGCTGGGAGCGTCTTGCTGGGAGGTGAGGTGTTGGCTGACGTGCCCAGCTCCCCGGCACGGTGCTTGGGCTGCGCCGACGCCGGGCTGCGCTGGAGCCAGGCTGGGCAGCCCGGCCGGGAGCTGCACCGCGCCGGGGAGTACCCCCGGGAGCACCTCCACGCCTCTGGGCCCCGTCCTTCAGCCGCACGGAGCGGGGCATGGCCGCGCAGCCGGCCGCTGAGCGCCCAGAGCAGCGCCCGTTCCCCTGCAGCCGTCGGAGGAACGGCCGGGACGCGCAGCGGCTCTTTCCCGGCCTCGTGAAGGGCAGAGATGCGGAGCAGAGCCCGCTGCTCTGGTGCGGGCATCGCCGCCCAGCCTGCTGGCAGGGCCCGGGCTGGAAGAAGCCCCGGTGAACGAAGCAGAGGGTCGCTCTGCGACAAGACACGGCGTCTCCCAGCCACGAGTTCACCTTCCCAAGCGCAGCCTTTGTGCCGGCTGCGGGAGGACAAGCAACGCCTGATCTGGTGGGGTCGAGCAATTTGTCCGCGCGGGCGCGTTCAGCCAGGACCGATGCCGCGCGTCGTGGGAGCTGGGCAGCCTTGGTCAGCGAGCACGACCTGGGCTGCCCGTGCCAGTGAGGTGCGAGGGTGCGTTTGTGCGGAGCGGCTTGGAAGAGGCGAGTGCTGGAGCTGGGAAGGCGGAGGAGGAGCGACACGTGGCAGTCGGTCGGAGAGGTGCGTTTCAAGCCCTGCCTCACCTCTTTCATCTGTGCAGTCCCCGCCATGTTGCCGGGGCTTCTCATCCGGAGATCCCCGAGATGAACACCGTCGTCACCCCTAAGTAGGAGGAGGCTGGAAAAATGCAGGTGTGGAGCACGCAGAGGTGAGAGCTGGGCTGAGAACAAGGTCAGCGGTCCGTGGGGCCACGCTCAGCCCCTGCCCCACACGAGGCCGCTCTGCCCACGCCTGCTCTGAGAATCCGTGGGGCAGCTGGCTCCGAGCCCAAAGCCGGGGCTGCGGTAAGCGGCGCGGGGGGCTCGGGGCTTTCCTCTCGCGTCACAGGGCTGGGCTGGAAAGCGCGCCCTGCTCGCGGGTCCTTACGGGCGAGGGACAAAGCCTCGGGCCGCCGCAGAGGTCTTCTGGTGGGTGTGTGCTCAGGAGTGCTGCCTCAGACTGTGGGAAGCGCTGGGAGGCATCGGCCTCATTTTCCCCAGAGGATTTTGACAGCAACGCGTCTGGTTTGGAGAACCTGTCTGTCCAGGTAGTGCTTTCGTTGTGTTCCGTGGTCCGGACGGTTCTTCTATCACACCTGTCAAAATAACATCTCAGCACCTTTTGGGGTGCATGAGGTGATGCGATTGCTATCCCCGGCGGACGGCTCGTTCTCACAGCCTCTCCAGTGGGAAGAGTGCACACCTGAAAGCGCTTGGCTTTGCGCTTTCATGCTCACGTAGCCTAACTAGGGTCGGGCTGGGGGTGGAGAGGTCTGAGGTGATGTGCTTGCTCCCGAGCGGTTCTTCCCACAGCCCCAGAGGGACCCGGGAAAGTCCCAGCTCCTGCAGAGTGATGTTCTGCCCTTGCTGTGGGAGCTCCTCTGTCCCAAGGAGCTCAGCCGTGGCCTCTCCTGGCTCACTTCACCGTCCGGCCGAACATCTGCTCTTCTGGACCGTGCGGAAATGCTTGTTTCTCTCTGCCTGCCTTCTCAGTCCCCAGGAGGTGGAAGGCAATGGCTTGAGCGGTGGGACATGGTGTGACCGTGCAGAGAGGCTGCTGGGGGAAAGCTGAGCAGTCTGCTGGGCTCAGCTGTGCTTGGGGGTTGTGCTGCAGGAGGCTGCCTGCTCCCCGGCGTGAGCCATACCCCGTCCAGCGGCTGGCTGGGACAGAAGGGAGCGGCTTCCAGCGGGCGTTCCAGGGCTGCAGGTTTAAAACAAGGCTGTGCCGTTCCGCCAGGTTGAGCGAGACGTCGTTCTGCGGCAGAGTTCTGCTGCACGGGTGCGCTCAGGGGCGAGGGGTGCTGGGCAGGGGCGGGTGGAGAGACGGGAGGATTTTAGGAAGGGTAGCGTGGCAGTGGTTCCTCCGTCCTTCCTCTTACCCCAGCGAAGCCGTTCCCTGCCGAGCGGCTCTCCCGACAGCCGTGGAGCTTCTGCCCTGCCGCTTCCCCCGGCCTCCTCGGGAAGGAGACCCTGGAGAGAAGGCTTTGCTCCCAGCTCTCCTCGAGGGCGTTTGCTGCGTGGCAGAGCAGAGGGGACAGTCCTCCAGCCCCGAAGAAGAGCCCCTTTGAGCAGTTTCTGAGGACCAGATCTCTCTGTGGCAGCGAGTATGGGACGGATGGAAGAAGTCCATTTGCTTGGCGGTGTTAGCCATAGAAATCTTGATGAAAATGCTCTAATATACTTTTTAACGCCAAATGTGTGGTAGGATTTGTGACACCTAATGCAGGGACCACAGGAGAGTCTCGGAAGCAGAGCGAGTTCCCAGGCTCTGGTGGCTCTGAGCTGATGCCTTGGGCAGCAAGCCACGTTCTCACCAGGGCTGCGATTTCTAAATGAAACATCTCGGCGGCCGGAGCAGACCCAGGGCTGGCTTCAGCTTCTTCTGCATGTTCACGAGCATGTGAAAGCCCTGAAAATCGTGCTGATGCAGGCAGCATCTGTACGGATCCTGCTGCCGCGTCCAGAGCGCGTGGGATGGTGCAGCTCGAAACGCCGGCTGACAAGGACAGAGCTGTCTCCGGTGCGTTAGCCAGCTGGCTGGGAGAGCTCCTCCACGCCTCCTTGTCCCTGGGAGAAGATGGTAGTGGCTGGCAACGCGTGTTTGGGTTGTCAGCAGAGAGGTGCCTGTACTGACGAGCCAAGTGGGATCGCTCTGGTACAGTCCTGGTCTTGGTAAAACCACATGGGTTGGGAGTCAGTATGGAGTTGCTTTGTCAAACACGTGGGACAGCTGAAATTTGGGTATGTGAAGTGCTGTGAGCAACCTTCTGCCTTTCTGAAGAAATGTTTCCTTCACTAAAAACTACTGACTTGCAACATGTTCCTGCAGCGTTAGCTGGGTACGTGACAGAGATCATACAAAGGGTCACCATCCGTTCGAGGTGAAGGCGATGAAAAATGAGTGTCTTGCACTAAAACTGTTCCTGGAGATTGTTGGCCAAGTGTCGCAGTCTCGCTTTTCTATTTTTAAAACTCTCTGGCCAGCTGCTGTTTGACCCTTCCCTCCACACCCACAGCAAAAAAGGTCTCACTGCTCAGAAGCAGGAAAGAATAAAGCTCGCGAACCACAAAGTGTTTTCAAATGCGCAAAGTAAGCAAGCAGAGACGGTGAGAAATACGGACTTCCCACTGATCTCTGTCAGCACGGTAACCACAGCCGATAATTCGAGTCTCTGGGGATTTACAGCTTTTAGGGGGAAAGTGTGTTTTGGAGCTGATGCTGTCAAATCGTAGCCAATTGCGTTCATCGCAGCCTCTCCCAGCGTAAGGTGGCCAGGGGCTCCGTGGGATGCGTTGCGGACACCACCCAGAAGCCATCGGAGACCCCAGGCCCCCTCTGCTCCGCGTGGCCGCCCCACCGGTGCGCAGAGCCCAGCGCCGGGCAGCGGAGGTTCTGCTGGTGGGTGCAGCCGTGCGGGCGCCTGGGGCGCGGGCGCCTTACCCGAACTCAGCGATACGCCTGGCAAGAAAGTGGGGAGGTCTTTCAGGCCTTTCCTCTGCCAGGGTTTTGCCGCTTGCTTTGCCTGAGCGTTTTCCCTGCCCATGAGTTCTCGGAGCGCTTTGCTGCGGCTGCTTGCTCGGGCTGGCCCCAGCGCCCACCCTCACCTGGATTTCGGTGGTGGGACCATCTGGGTGTGTTTTCTGTAGTGGTGGTCACTCCGGAGGTTCCTCTAGGTGAAGGGGGAAGTCCTAATTTTCAGGGAGAGGGTGGAAACGGAGGCTGCGGCAAGTTGTGCACAGTTCCGTGTCTTTCCCTGCCTGCCGAGCCCACGGCTGAGGAAACCTGCCGTGTGCAGGGCAGCTGTCCCTCCACCCAACTGCCACCCCTCCCCACGGCTTCTCGGGGGCTGGAGGAAAGCGGGAGCTTCACAGAAGAAGGTGCTAAACCCAGAGGTGACGGGTTTCACTCCTTCCACAGGTCATCAAAGGGATCTCGCCGCATAATGAGCCCCTCTGAACTGTGAGCCCGTTAATTAGTATGCCTGCTGTTTGTTTGAGAGCTCCTTGCTCTTTTGTTTTAGCTGTGAGGAACTTTTGGCTGCCTTTGAGATGAAAAACTGGGACCAAATGTTGCCAGCAGGCCGAGCAGATTTGTCGCAGTCCCCTTGGTCCAATTTGTCAGGGATTTTGCCTTCTGCCTGCTGGGTTATCTCTGCGGTTCCCTGACAAGTAGAGGCTGAAGCACCGACCCAGGCTGACAGACCCGGCTCCTGGTTTCTTCCACAACTTTTCCAGTGTTTCTGTGATCCAGGTGATTCTGTCTGTGTGTGCGGCGTGCGCCGCTTTTTCTACAGAGCAGCGGGAACAAAAACCAAACCGTCACTTCCAACCACATTCGGGGAAAACCGATTGTGAAGGAAGGAAACAAAAGCAGACCCCCAAGTACTGTTTATTCGGAGCAGAGGGGACGAGGCAGAGAGAAGTACCAGGCTTTGTCTTCCGAAATTTTATTTAGAACTTTTAGTTACGGGAACAAAACAATCAAAAATCCCTAAATACAACTCTGTGTAAGACAGTATATGTACAGGTGGCTCCCTGGTTTAGCAGTGATGTCGGATGTCCGGGTGGCTGGGAACAGCGCGGCCGGAGGGAGCAATCCGGAGAGCGTTTCGAGACAGCCTAAAAAGTCCAAGCCAAGTCTCTCCCTTTCTCTCCTTTTTTCTAACTGCTACAGCATTTTTGCAGGAACCAGGACTGGGACTCTGCTACAGCTGTACGGGGTAATAATGAAAATGAAAGGCAGAGGAGATGGGCCGCTTACCCCTTTGTCTGACGACGCGACCTCAGTGGCTCGTGTGAGACCGGCGAGGTAAGCGTGATGCCAGAGAGGGTTGCTGCTTCTTGTCTTGTATTGTCATTAATAGGAAGTTAATTGTTTTAAGAATGTAAGACAAGAAAGCTGTGTAATTCACATACACTACAGAGCATGAGAGGGTTCTATACAATAATTTAGATGTATATAATAAATAGAAAATAATAGCAGCCTTCTACAATGCAGGCTACACATAGGTTTACTTCGGCTTGAAGTACCCTGGTCTTTAGTACACCTGCAGGAACAGGCTTGCTCCGCGAGTGTTTAAAGAAACATATCTATAAGATACATACATAAGAGTGTCTAAAGTTAGGATGAACATTTTGAGCCACGCTTTACCACGGTCTCCACATATCTAACGAGCCCATTCTCGGGCTGTTGTGGGAAAAATTTGGCTGCAGGACGTGTCTGGGAGCCGCGGCGACGACCTGGCCGAAGCCTGGCGGCGGCGGCTGGAAGGAAGATTTGGCAGCCTGCTTGCCCTCCACGGGGTGGAAGCACCCCTGGCCCGGGTTTGTGCCCCGGCTGCTCCCCTTCGGGCTCGGGGGGCTTCTTGGCGTCGGGAGAGGCTGCTGGGACGGGCTGGAAGCCCTCAGCGCCGCTTTGGAGGTGTCCTGGCCGGACCTGGGCAGGGACTTCAGCAGGTGGTTCAGCAGGCGCGCCCCGAGGGTCTTGTCCACCCACTCGCAGGTGAGGAGCAGGTTGTGGACCTCGTGCATGCACTGGATGTACCCGGTGCTGTACCGCTGCTGGGCTTCCAGCCCCACCTTGGAGTCGGCTGCGTCGGGAGGGAGGAGGCAAGGGGAGCTGGTGAGCGGTGAGAGCTGCCCGGCGCGCTCCCATGGGAAGCGTTCGCCAGGTTTCCCGAGCGCGTGGGCTCCTGGGGCTGGTGGCTAAGCCTTTACAACAAGGCGAGTCGTTGGCAAGGCGCAGGGGACATGGTCCTGCCGCCCACTGCCAAGGGCAAAGCTAGACCGAAAGGCAGAAAGCGGCTCTGGAAGGAGGCAGGAACCCTCCCGCGGGTTCTCCATCGCCCAGCTCCATCTCCCCATCTAGTGGAGACAGCCACAGCCGAGCCGCAAGCCCGGGCCTCACCGGGTTGGGAAGACCTTCTGCCCACCGACCCTCCTGGCCCGGCCAGCACTCACCCAGCAGCTTGCTGCTCTGGATGTTCTGGAGGTGCTTCACCGTCATCTCGAGGATGTCCGCTTTCTCCAGTTTAGACTGCTGGCAGGGACAGAGCGCAGCAGTTAGAGGCGACGGAGACGGTTCGCGCAATGCCCAGCTTCTCAAAGGAGAGAGACCCCCCCAAAACCAATCCCCCACCAGCAAAAGGACCGAAAGCTGAAGGAAAACGAGCACTTACATCCAGATGAAAGGCGCCCACGACGGTCTCCTTCAGCTGGTCCAAGCAATTATTAATCCTCTCCCTTCGCTTCCGCTCGATGAGGGGTTTCCTTAACTGGCAGGGCAGAGGAAAGGAGGAGGAAAAACTGCGGCTGCTGCTTTTTCTTCGTCTCCCTGCTGCAGTCCGGCGAGGGCAGAGAGCCCCATCCGCTGCGTGAAGCCCGCGCCGGGGGACGCGATGCTGGGCAGGGACGAGATGGGCATGGAGAGCGTCTCCAGCTCCGGTCCAGCCTGTCCCTTGGGTGGGGCCGGCTCTCATTTCTCCCTCTTCTGCTCATTTTGAGTAGAATTTAGGCAAATGAAGAAGGGAGAAGGCGGAGAAAGGGGGCAGAGAAAACACCCACGTGGCTTGAATTCAGAGAAAGCGTCTTTATACTAGAAGGAAAAAAATGGTCGCCTTTCCTCTGCGCAGCGCCCGCAGCCCTGGCACGCGTCGCTGCCGTGCCACGCGTGGGGACAGCGGCACGGAGGGGACCTCGGGTGTTCCCGTGCCACGTGTGGGGACAGCGGCACGGAGGGGACCTCGGGTGTTCCCGTGCCACGTGTGGGGACGGCGGCGCGGAGGGGACCTCGGGTGTTCCCGTGCCACGCGTGGGGACAGCGGCACGGAGGGGACCTCGGGTGTTCCCGTGCCATGCGTGGGGACAGCGGCGTGGAGGGGACCTCGGGTGTTCCCGTGCCACGCGTGGGGACGGCGGCGTGGAGGGGACCTCGGCCGTTCCCGTGCCACGCGTGGGGATGGCGGCGTGGAGGGGACCTCGGCCGTTCCCGTGCCACGCGTGGGGATGGCGGCATGGAGGGGACCTCGGCCGTTCCCGTGCCACGTGTGGGGATGGCGGCATGGAGGGGACCTCGGCTGTTCCTGTGCCATGTGTGGGGATGGCAGCGCGGAGGGGACCTACCTTCCTCTCCTCCTTGGTGCTGGCGAGCTTGTGGGTGCCGGCGGCCGTCATTGCACCCCAGCCTGCCCGACGGGGCCGGGGACGGGGGGCAGGCGCTGGGGCAGCGGGTCGCTCCCTCTCCGCCGGCGGGCTCTCGGCTGCTCCGCCGCTCCTCTGCTGTATTTATAACCCCGAATTAGCATGTGAAAGGGGAATTTCCTTGGCGGGACCTCTTTTCCCACACGAGGGGTCGAGCCCGGGGTTTGTGGCCATCCATCAAGGCTGACAGGTCACTGCTTCTCCTCAATGGCCACGCCGGCCCCCCCCGAGCGGCGACAGATGTCCGGCCGCCGGCGCCGGGCTGCGCAGGGCTCTTTGTTGGCGAAGAAGGGAAGGAAAATGGGCGCGCTCGGAGCAGCTTGCACCGCTCCCCGCTGGCTCACGCAGATTCCCAGGGAGGGAAACAATGGCCGGGAAGTGGCTGAGCTACACCTGGGAAGATGCCCCCTCTGCCCGTCTTTTCCCCCATCAGTGTCCTCAAAGCAAGGCCCCTTTTTACCTGCCAGCACCAGCCCCAGCCGTTGTACGTCTCTGAAGCAGTCTCTTAATTTAATAACAGAGTACTTGAGCTAGGAATTCCTGCTCCCAGGAATTATTACTGCACGGTAATGATGATTGATTAAAAACTGTTGACAGCAGACGCCGGTAGAACGCTGCTTCCGTCACAGAAATCCTCTAGGGAAGACACGGGGACTCTGTTTACCTCTCGGGAACCCAAAGTCTCCGTTGCGCGTGGCTGGGTGTAGGAAACGCGCAACTCTCCTGGGTTTTGGCCGCTGTGTAGAATTTAATGAGAAACCCGCAGGCCGTTGCGGGTGCAAATGGACGCGGAGGTGAGCCAGCGCTGCGGGATTTTTAACCTCTCTGATTTTTTTTCCTCCCCCCGCGCCGCGAGGAGGCTGGGGCGGCTCTGGGGGGAAGGGTGTTCTTCTGCTCGTCCCTCCGGAATGCCAGCGCAGCGGCAGACCGGCCTTCGGAGGAGACTTGGCACGGGGCGAGGACGCGCGTCTGCGCTTCCCGGCTTCTGCCTGGCCCGGGGGGGGGGATGAAGGCGTTTTCCACGGCCGCGCTCCCGCTCTCCGACGGTCCTTGGCTAACGAGCAGGATTTGGCAGAGCCCTGCTGAGCCCCGGCAGGTGAAGCCCTGCGGGTCGGTGTCAAATGCATCGCCTTGTTGAAACGGAGGGGAAGCGGCCGCGGCGGCTCGGCAGCACGGCCGCCATCCCGCCCGCCCGCGGGGTCTCCCAGCGCCCGGTGCCGCGGCTGCGGGAGCCCTCTCTCCCCTCCCCCAGCCCCGGGTGGGGATGCACCCCAGAGATAAAAGAACCAGCACGCTGTGTCCCCGGCTCAAAGGCCGCCTGGCTGGGTGCGCGTTTGCCCGCGCGTAAGCACAGACGTCCTCGCAGCGTGCCTGCACGCCCTGCTCGCCGTGAGGCCATGTCCCCGAGCATGGTGTCTGGCTGCTTGTCAGCCCAGGGCAGAGCTGGGGTGCAGCCACCCGGTTTTATACGCGCCCTGCTTGGCAGACGGGAGAGGGACGCTTGGGAGGGGAAGGTTAGCAACTCCTCCTTCGTGTCAGGTAGTGGGAGCAGGGACGGGCTCCTCTCGGTGAGAACAGGCGAAGGAGGTCCCACCGCCCGCGCGGGAGCCCCTCACGTCAGCCAGCCCTGGCCGCTCACCGGTGAAGACTCCTCTGGTTTCTCAACCTTTTCCCAGTGCGCCCAGGCAAGCCGGGTGCTGCCGGTGTTTACAAAAGGCGTAGCTGAGGCTCCAACAGCTCTGCCCCGCGCACGGGCAGGGGGCAGGCAGCGGGGCACCTCGGCTCCGGGCAGTTTGCTGGGGTGCCAGAGGCTGGCAGCGCCCGGGCACGCAGCTCCTAGCTGGGCTTGGCTCGGGCGGCGGGTGGGGAGGGGGCAAAGTCTGCCATCCCCCCCAGATACCCCTCCACCAGCACCTTGTGCGGAAAGTGGCACCTTCCCGGAGACCACCTCGGCTCCTGGCCCAGCTGAGCATGGCAGAGGTGTCAG
>Ga0065711_1010183_pt1 | contig 10746 bp, 10 predicted proteins | sample Hoacrofraction12_FD_59098 | JGI IMG/M metagenome (GOLD analysis project Ga0065711, IMG submission 59098) | Hoatzin crop microbial communities from Cojedes, Venezuela - Epithelial fraction 12 v2 (version 2) | ecosystem: Host-associated > Birds > Digestive system > Esophagus > Crop | place... | reverse complement strand
CCGAAATGTCGCAAAAAATCAGATTTTGTAAAGATTATCGAAAACCAAATTAATTTATTTTGGTCAGCAAATTAATTTATTTTGGTCAGCAAAATAAGTTATTTTGGTTTTGAAATTGTAATGTGGTGGAGGGTTTTTGAACGAAAAAAGCAATCCTCCATCACTTAAAATGTTGATATACAATGGAATATCTTGGTTGGTGGAGGGTTTGGGCAAAATTTTTATTTTAAACGATATAAAGATTATCGTCACTTGTGAAACTCGAGTTACCAATGATAGCTGCCCGGTTTCATTGTGACATAAACTCCCGATGAGGCTTTCATCCTCACCACTCCCGGAGACAGTTCCTCTATGATCCGGAAATTCTTCCATCCCAACAGATTGATTATCGCAAATGCCGTAGAGCCCCCTTCGATAATCAGTTCGTCGGGATACTTGTATGCCAACAGTCCGGCAGTGGTTTGTGCCATACATGATCTGATATTCATAGCTGACCTCTTTCCTGCGATAACTTTCTTTCCGATGCTCAGTATCAGATTATGGCTGTCGGAATATTGCCTGAGAGCCTCTTCCGTCCATTTGCTGATCTCCTCGTCGAGCGGCTTGTTTTCAGTACAAAGTCTTTTGAGATTTTCCGGCATATATGATACAGGCAGTCCGAGAGCCGAGAGATCTGTGCTTTGTGTGCTTCCGCACACGATGATCTTTGTTCCCCGGATTTGTGATAATATGCCGAGACTCGATGATGTCGCTGTCGTTGCGGCGGGTTCGTTATTGTCGAGCAGTGCAGAAAACAGATCTGCCGCCCCGACGAGCAAAGTGTGGCTGTCGGTATTTCTGACGATAATTTTGATATCTTCCGGTGTCTCGGCATCGGCATATCTGATTCCCGGGAAACGCTCACTGATAATGGCCGAAGCAGCCGGGAATTCCGGATCGAAGGAAAAGTCTGTTTTGTCGATGGGTATATTATTTATGAGATATATGCCGTTGCTGATCACTCTTCCCTTGCTCGGGTTGGCCGGCACATATATCGCATCATCATAGATGTCTGAATGGTCTACGAACGCTTTGATTTCCGCCTGTACATGTCCACGCATGGCGGAATCGACCTTCTTGAAGACAAGTATTCTCTGTGAAGTATCTGAAGATATCTCCGATTCGCAATATTGCCCGATGAAACTGTTGATCTTTTCCGAGATATCGCCGACGACAGCTGCAGCATCGTTTTCGCTCATCGACCTCGTATCGGTAGCAATCACCACCACCGATTCACCGTTGCCAGAGTCGTCCCTGACACTTTCGAAATGAAGAAGGCTGCCGGCATCAGTCGTAAGCATCACGGAGCAACCGGAATGCCAGGCTCTTCCGGCTATTTCGGCTGCTCCGGTGATATCGTCAGCGACAACTATTATCATTATTGCTGCCTGTTCAGTTTTTCCCTTCGATGGATAGCCATTTTCGTAGCATAATCGATGCTGAGCATGAGAGCATCGTCGCTAGCGATACCTTTGCCTGCGACATCGAAAGCAGTACCGTGGTCGACGCTCACGCGGATGATGGGCAGGCCGAGAGTGATGTTCACACCCTTCACGCTCTCCATCTTGCCCGTCTTCTCGTTCCAGTTGAATCCGACCACTTTGAACGGGATATGTCCCTGGTCGTGATACATTGCGACGCACCCGTCATACTGTCCGCATTTGGCTTTGGCGAAGAGAGTATCCGGCGGCACCGGTCCGTCGACATTGAATCCCCGTTCCTTAAGTGCTTCCACCGCCGGAGTGATCTCCTCCGCTTCCTCGCTGCCGAAGAGTCCGCTGTCGCTGGCATGAGGATTGAGTCCTGCGATACCGATGCGGGGATTGTCGATACCGAACTGCCGGCATGCGTCGTCGATCAGTTCCGTCACTTCTATGATGCGGTCTTTTTTTACCAGGTCGCAGGCCTTGCGCAGAGGCACATGGGTGCTCACGTGGATCACTCTCAGATGGGCGTCGGCAAGGAGCATGGCATACTTCTTGGTATGAGTATATGTTGCATAGATCTCCGTATGTCCGTCGAAATGATGCCCTGCGATGTTGAGCGCCGCCTTGTTGAGCGGGGCTGTCACCGTACCATCCACCTTGTCGGCCATGGCCAGTTCGATGGCTTTTATCACGGAAACAAAGGCTGCATTTCCACACTGTTCCTGTACCTCTCCGTATCTGAAGTTGCTGAGATCGACGCATTTGAGATCGAAGACATCGACAGTGCCATATTCGAATTTCGCGTCGCTCACTTTGTCGATGCGATTCACTTTGAGAGGAGCCTGCAACAGGGCGACAGCTTTTTCTATCACCCCGGCATCGCCCGTGATAAGCGGCTTGCACTGTTCATACACTTCGGGTCTGCTGAGCGATCTGACGCATATCTCCGGTCCTATGCCGGCGGGATCGCCCATTGTGATTGCTAATATCGGTTTCATCGGATAGTCTTTTTAATAGAGTGAATTATATATGTCTACGGCATCCTTTTCTGTCACTTCCCTGGGATTGTTTTTCAGCAGCCGCTGCACCTCCATCGCCGCTTTGGCCAGATGAGGAACAGCCTCCTGCGGGATGCCGATATCAGAGAGTTTGGCAGGTATTCCCACCTTTTCAGACAACTGATAGATATAGTCGACACCCCTTTGAGCCGTCTCGTCGTCATCGCTGCCGGGCTCAACGCCGAGAGCGACAGCCACTTCGGCATATTTGTGCAGATTAGCGGGACGGTTGAATTTCATCACGCTTGGCAGCAGGATGGCGTTCGACAGTCCGTGGGGGATATGGTATTCGCCGCCGAGAGGGTAGGAGAGGGCATGCACGGCGGCTGTATTCACCGGACCGAGACACAGTCCTCCGTAGAGGCTTCCCATGGCGCAGGCCTCTCTGGCTTCCGTGTCGTTACCATCTTCCACGGCTCTGAGCAGATATTTCGACAGCATACTGATACCCTTTAGGGCGTAGATATCCACCATCGGGTGAGCGAACTTGTTGGTATAGGCTTCGATGCAGTGTGTGAGGGCATCCATACCGGTATCTGCTGTAACGCGGCGCGGTACGGTAAGTGTCAGCATCGGATCTACGTAAGCAGCGTCGGCCATGAGGAACGGACTCACGATACCCTTCTTCAGACGGTCGCTCTCGTCGAGGAGGATGGCATTCGGAGATACTTCGCTGCCGGTTCCCGCCGTAGTGGGCAGGCAGGCCATCCATACACCTTTGGATTTTATCAGCCCGGTGCCGAAGAGTTCGTCGACCTGCTGATCGCTGCGGATGAGTGCCGCGGTGAGTTTCGCCACATCGAGGACACTACCTCCGCCGATACCCGCCACGCTGTCGGCTCCGGCTTCCCTGGCCTTGGCGATGATGGTATTGAAGTCGCTCACTGTCGGTTCGCCGTTGATATTGTCATAGATCGTCACTTTCACTCCAGCCTCTTCCATTGCTTCGACAGTATCCTTGATGAGAGGGATAATCGGAGGAGCGGTAAGGAGAAAAAGACTTTTGAAACCGAGTTTCAGATAGTCATCTTTGAAAGTGTTGATACAGCCCGAACCGAAGACGATCTTCTGTGGCTGCGAAAGTGTTATTTGTTTCATATATTATTCCTTTTTGAGTTCTTGGTTTTTCTTTTCCTCCAGATATCCGTAGATAGTGAGGCTCTTGTCGGCAAGAGGAGTCTTGAAACAGAAACTGGCGAGATATCCCACGATAAGTACGATGAGATGGCTGTAAACGCCGAGCATGTACTTATGATGCGAGAAGTTCCAGTCGCCGAGATCGAGGATCGTCTCCTTCACTCCCGTTCCGTGGATATCCACCTTTGTCGATGTCAGTACGGCATAAGCAGTGAAGATCACGGCAGCCGCGATGCCCACATACAGTCCCTGCTTGTTGGCCCTCCGGCTGAGCAGTCCGAGGAGGAATATTCCCACGATGCCGGCTGAGAAGATGGCGTATAGGGCAAAGAGGGCTCCGAGCACTCCCTCGCCTCCCCATGAGATGTAGAGCATGGCTACTCCGATGGCTCCCATGCCGGCCAGCACCACCATCCACTTTCCGAAGCGCAGGCGCTGCTTGTCGGTGGTGTTTTTCTTAAACCGTGCGTAATAGTCGCTTACGGCGATGGCCGATATGCAGTTGAGGTCGGCGTCGAGACTAGATATCGCTGCCGCCGCCAGAGCCGCCACGATCAGTCCGCGGATGCCTACTGGCAGTTCTGTTCTGATGAAGTAGGGGAACACCTCGTCGGCCTTGATCCCCTCGGGCAGTGCCGGTGCTCCTTGTGAGTGATAGAAGGCGAAGAGACAGGTTCCGATAAACATGAACATCGCCCATACAGGAACACTCATCAGCACTCCGATGTATGCGGCTTTCTTCGCCTCATGGTCGTTCTTCGCAGCCAGGTAACGCTGGACGATAGTCTGGTCGGTGCCGTATTTCTGCAGGGCGTAGAAGATACCGTTGAGCACCATCACGAGGAAGGTCAGATGTGTGAGGTCCCAGTCGTACGGGCCGAATCCTATCTTATGATACTGTCGCGAGATGTCGAATACTGTCGACGGGCCTCCCTCGGGGAGCCACAGCAGAAGCACCACGCAGATCACGCCTCCGGCGATGAGCAGAGTGCCTTGTATCACGTCCATCCATATTATCGCCTCCATTCCTCCGAGCAGTGTGAGTATTATTATCGTGATGCCGAGGATGAGAACGATGTAATAGATGTTGAAGTCGAGGAAGGTGGCCAGTGCCATGCTCACCAGGAAGAACACCGTTCCCGATTTGGAAAAGTGCCCCAGCAGGAAAGCCAGCGAACTGTAGAGCCGGGCGAACACTCCGAAACGTCGCTCGAAGTATTCGTAGGTGCTCAGTTTTATCACCTTTCTGAACAGCGGCACGATGATTCCGATGAGCGCCACGAGCACTATCGGTACCATCAGTCCCTGCACGAGTAATATCCAGTTGCCTTCGTATGCCGCCCCCGGATAGGCTAAAAACGTGACACTGCTGATGAGAGTGGCGAAGATCGACATTCCCACCGCCCAGGCCGGTATCTTTCCTCCTCCGGCATAGTAGTTGTCGGTATCTTTCTGCCTGTGGGCGAAGTACACTCCCATCACTATCGCGATGAGGATGGAGACGACAACAATGGTATAGTCTATCCAGTGGAACATATCTTATTCGATGTCTTTAAAGTCTTTTGTCACTTCGACGATCTGCTTTTCCTCCTCTTCTGTTAGTCGTGTCAGAGGCATGAGCATATAGGGCTGGCAGAATCCTCTTGCCGTCATCACCACTTTCAGTGCCGCAAGCTGTTCTCCCAGTATTCGGCCCGTCTGATAGGAATTGCCGATGGCATCGGTCTCGCTCTGCAGTTTCTGTGCTGTCTCCATGTCGCCCTTCACGCCGGCCTCGAACAGTCTCTGATACATATTGGGCACGAAGTTGGCGGTGCTGGGCACGATACCGTCGGCTCCCAGCTGCAGTGCTCTCGCCGAGTTGGCGGCACAACCGCAGAAGTAGGCGAAGTCGTCGCGGTCTTTCACCATGGCGATACATTTCTCCAGTCTTTCGAGATTGTTCTCGGAGTCTTTCAGTCCCACAATATTGGGATGATGGCTCAGTGTGTCGATCACCTCGAGAGTTATGCTCATGTGGGTGGTGATGGTGATATTATAGAGCATGAGAGGCACTTTGATGCTGTCGGCCAGACTGCTGTAGTAATTGATCATCTGTTTCGGGGTGAGCGCGTAATAGGAAGGCAGTGTAGCTGCTATCACGTCGGCTCCCGCCTCTGCGAAAGCCTCGGCCTGTGAGAGCTGCTGCTCGTAGCAAGTACCGGTAAGACCGGCATATACGGTGATTCTTCCTGCTGCCGTCTTGGCTGCCGTGCGCACCAGTGTCACTGCATCTTCGGGGGATACGGAGTTGCCCTCGCCGGTGGTTCCCATCAGCAGGGGATGTACTCCGCTCTGTGCGAAGCTCTCGATGATTTTCTCTACTGATTCCGTGTCGATAGTCATTACGGAAGATGCTGAGCCTTCTTTCTGCGAAGGCTTTACAGGAGTAATCATAGGTACGACTACTCCGTGGAATTTGCTGTTTATCATAATTGTTATATTATTTTTTCTGACTTTGCTTATATGACGATTCGCCTGTGGATGTGTAATCAGTTTTACACAAAAATAAGAGGGCACGCGAATCACTTCGAGTACCCTCCCTCACAACAAATAAATCTATCTAGAAAAAAACTTTAAAATTGTCATTGACGGAACTAGTATAGTCCACAATCACCTTGCAAATATACGAAAAATATTCTGTGATTGTTGCTTTTGTTATGAATTATTAACTATTCGTCGCTTTCTTCCATGTCATTGTCGAGATTGCCGTTCCAGAGATATTTCCTTGTCTCGTAGACCAGCACAGGTGATAAGAACAAGAGCGACAGCAGGTTGGGTATCGCCATCAATGCGTTCATGCAGTCTGCCAGATTCCAGACGAGAGCGAGGTTGACGATACTTCCGATAAAGATGGCGATGATATACAATACCCTGTATGTCATCACTGTCTTCCGGCTGCCATTGAGATATTCCATCGCCCTTTCACCATAGTAGCTCCAGCCGAGTATTGTGGAGAATGCGAAGGTGAGGAGCCCGAAGGTAAGCAACGGAGCACCGATATACGGAATCTTCGTGAAGGCTTGTTTGGTGAGCGCCGCCCCGTCGGTATAGTCGATATCCGGGTATGCGATGATAGAACTTACGATGACGATTCCCGTGAGAGCGCATATCACCACGGTATCCCAGAACGTGCCCGAACTGCTTACGAGAGCCTGTCTTACGGGATTCTTCGTTCTTGCGGCGGCAGCCACGATGGGAGCGCTTCCCAGTCCTGATTCATTGGAAAAGAGTCCTCGTGCGATGCCGTAGCGTGCAGCCATCATCACCGTAGCTCCCGCAAAACCGCCTCCCGTGGCTTGGGGTGAGAAGGCACTTTTCACGATGAGGCGTATGGCCGGCATTACGTATTCGGAATTGATGCAGAGGATTGTGATGCAGCCGATTACATATATCAGAGCCATGAACGGCACCAGCATCTCGCATACCTTGGCGATGCTTTTCACTCCTCCGAGAATCACCGCAGCTGCGAGCAGTGAAACGAAGGCTCCGGTGATGTAGGGGGATATGCCGCTGGTTTCGTAGGTTAGGGTGGATATTGCATTGGCTTGTACCGTATTACCTATTCCGAAAGCAGCCACGGCGGTGAAGATCGAGAAAAGCACTGCCATCCATTTCCATCCCAGTCCTCTTTCGAGGGCATACATCGGACCGCCGAGCATCTTTCCGTTAGCCGTCTTCACTCTGTATTTTATTGCGAGCAGTCCTTCGGCATATTTCGTCGACATTCCGAACACACCCGTGAGCCAACACCACAGCACCGCTCCGGGTCCTCCGAGAGCTACGGCAGTGGCTACTCCCACGATATTGCCGGTGCCGATGGTGGCTGCCAGAGCCGTAGCCAGGGCTCCGAATTGAGACACGTCACCTGTGGAATCCTTGTCGCGGTGAACGGATAGTTTTATTGCAGTGAAGAGTTTCCGCTGCGGCACTCTCAGAATTATCGTGAGATAGATATGCGTGCCGAGCAGCAATATAATCATCGGCCAGCCCCAAAGTATCGAACTGGCCTCTGTAAGAATATCGTTTATGAAATCCATATCTGGTGTTTGTGCTTTGTCGTTTATTTCTTCAAGTCGATCTTCACTGTCTTGCCTTCATCGGTCAGTTTGTCCGTGTCGACAGCTTTTTCCGTCATGTCGTCGAAGTTCTTTTCGAATCTTACTCTCACTTTTTTGAACCCCACACTCTTGAAGAGGTTTTTGATCTGTTCTTCGCCGTTGGCCCGTGCCGTCTTGATATTCTCCGTCGTAAGACATCGTGCCCTCATCCTTTTGTCGGCGATATAGTAGAGCTTGCCCTTGTCGGTCTCGCTCCAGTCCCCTTGTTCGAAGAACGATCGTGTGCGAGCCTCGTCGATAAAAGCCTCGTCGAGGAGTTGTATGTCAGGTACTGTGACGACCACCGAGTCGGCTTCGGCCCTGATCCATCCGTCACGTGTTTTGGCAAGGTCGATGCCGAGTCGCAGCGTCCCGTAGTAGATGCGCATCAGCTCGTCATCCTTAAACCATCCCTTGCGTATCGTGTCGATCATCTCTTCGTCTCTGATGGCGAGGAATTCCCATTGTCCGATGGCCTTCACCGATGTTATCATACTCGGCGTGACGTCGATCTTCTCACTGCTTTCCACGGAGAACGACGACTCACTGGCGCAGCTGAACATCCTCCATGAGAATACGGCCACCACGACCAGCACCACTAATATTGCGAGGAATCTGAATCCCCACGAACTCTTTCCGTTGTTTCTGCTCATTTCTCCAGTGAATTATCTATGATCCTCGAGAGATCGTTGGGCGTGAACTCTTTGCGGAACGTTATCATTATGTTTTCTTCCTTGAATCCCATCTGTTCGAACATCGGTATGAGCATCTTCGACGCGTTGTCGCGAGCCATCTCGATGATGCCGGTCTTCAGGATATTGTCTTCTATTTGTTTGCGGCCCTGACGCTCGTAGTTGGTTATCTCGTCGTCGCTGAAATCCGACCTGAGCAGCGGTTCCTGCTTTTTGATATTTTCGTGGTCGATCTTGCTGGCCGTGATCTGCACCTTGGGATCAGGGAGCGTTATCTGGATGCGCTCTTTGTTGCGGATGATGTTCTTGTCGGTAAACTGGCTGAAGTCGATATACGCCTTGAGTGTGACGTCGATAGGAATCGCGATGCGCCTCTTGCCGAAAGGCATGTCGATGCTGATGGGCTGTCCGAGCACCTTCCCCTTGATGGTGTTCTGATCGCTGTGGGTCACGATCTTATGAACATGCACCTCGGCGGTGTGGAGCTTGGAGCACTGTTTTATCTTCGTGATCATCATCTCCGTGGTATCGGTGACTTCTTCCTCCGGCTGCATATCGCCCGACGACTTGCTCTCGGTGCAGGCTGCCAGAGATATCGACATACATATTAATATAATGTATAAGAATCTTGCCATATCAAAGATATTTTCTTTTGGATGAATTATTTTCTGCAAAGATACTAAAAAAATGGCAATTCGCTGAAAAAAGTGATTTTTTTTTGTTATTCCGTTAAACTTTTCCCATTTGTCTCCGTCAAAATGTTAGAAATCGAAATTCAGAGGGCATCGGATCCCGACGAAAAGATTTGGAAACAAGAACAATAAAATTATAAAAACATTACGATTATGAAGAAGATGATTATGGCTTTGGCAGCCGCACTTATGATGACAACAGCCGTTCAGGCTCAGAACACAGATTCAGAACAGGCTAAGCAGCCTAAGAAGTTCAACAAGACCGAGATGGCTCAGAAGAGGGCAGAGCGTATGGCTCAGGAACTCAATCTCAGCGATGATCAGAAAGCGAAGCTGGTAGAACTCAATACGAAATATGCAGACATGATGGGTCCGGGCATGGGTGGCCCTCGCGGCGGACGTGGTCCTCGTGGTGGTCAGAAAGCTGCACAGGGAAACAACTCTGAGAAGAAGGTAGACGGTACTACAGGTGCCACAGCTCAGAACCGTCCGCAGCTGACTGAGGAGCAGAAGGCCGAGATGAAGACGAAGATGGCCGAGATGAAGAAACAGCGCAAGGCCTACGAGACAGAACTCAAGGGCATTCTTACCACCGCCCAGTATCAGCAGTATCAGGAGTCGCACGCTAAGATGATGAAGGGCGGACCACGCGGACCCAGAAACGGAAATACAAATGAGCAATAAGATAAAAAGGTTAGTTTTTATGTTGTAAAAGTTATTTAATTGTGTAACTCTCATGTATTCAGGAATTTAGAGGGTTTTAAAAATTGGGGGTGTGCAAAAAATGAGCAAATAAGTACCCATTTAGCGCACACCCCTTTTTATATACAACCTTTTCTACCTTGATGGTGCAAAGATAATAATTTCTTCTGAATCTCGCAAGAAAAACGACAAAAAAAGTGTGCTTGCCTTCTCAGGTTCGCACACTTGGCAAAAGGGAAAAAGAAATTCCCAGTATTTAATGTATAAATATATGGTTCGTCTCTGTTACAAAAGTGTGCTTGCCTTCTCAGGTTCGCACACTTCTTGCCATTTCTGGCACTTTCAAGGTAGATTATACCGGTTATTTCGGAAAATATGTCTGAAATTAAAGCTATATATACCACTTTTTCGGTCTCAACTCGCTTGTGTTTCGGTCTCAACTCGCTTGTGTTTCGGTCTTTTCGATCCCTTCTAATGTTTCATCAAGTTTTTCCCAATCCTCAACCGTATAATCTTGTATCTCGGTCTTTTTTATCACTTGTAAAAGTGTGTAAATCGTATCATAAACGGAATTGGCGGCGTCGATATACATCGATTTTAACGCCTTATCCGTTTGCGCCTCTTGAGCGTTCTCCACTCTCTTAAATAATTGTCTGGCTGATGCCAACAATTCGCTTGCTGATAATTCTTGTTTCATGATGTCAATATTTAATTAATTAATAACTTTCAGGTGCAAAGATATACCCTTTTTATCATATCTCCAAATCTTTTTTTTAAGGATTTCTAAGTGAACCAGAGTAACACAAAGGGCGTCCGCAATATCTCTTAGTATCTCTTAGAGTACCTTAGAAACTTTAACT
>Ga0065711_1014520_pt1 | contig 10747 bp, 12 predicted proteins | sample Hoacrofraction12_FD_59098 | JGI IMG/M metagenome (GOLD analysis project Ga0065711, IMG submission 59098) | Hoatzin crop microbial communities from Cojedes, Venezuela - Epithelial fraction 12 v2 (version 2) | ecosystem: Host-associated > Birds > Digestive system > Esophagus > Crop | place... | reverse complement strand
GAGAAGGGACTTCTGACCCTCACTGGGAAGGGAAGGGGAGGTGGGGGGTGAGGGGACGGGATTGTGAGCCTGCTTTTGTCTGTGTGCAACTGTATTAAGAAGAATGCTCGTCCCCGGCGATAAGTAAAGCGGCCGGTTACGGGGCGAGATCAATGCTCCCGCGGGCTCCGGAGATTAACTCAGCCGCGTTTCACTGCCCCGACCCAGTAAAAGGGGCTCGCCCCCCACCCGCGAGGCGCTCTGGGGAGCGGGCTGGGACGAGGGAGGCGTTCGGCCCCCGGTGCTGACCTCTCCCCCTGCTTGGTTTGCTTACAGCGATCTGTTTGCCTGGGTGCGATGAGCAGCACGGCTTCTGCGACAAACCTGGGGAGTGCAAGTAAGTTTTCCACACCCCCCTCCACCCTCCTGTTCCCTTCTCTGCCTCTAACGCTGCTGGTCTGGTGTTGGGGAAGCCATCGGTCACGCGAAGGGTGGGTTTAAACGCCTGCCTTCATCCTAGGCGGTAATTTGAGAAATCCAGGTGATACCAGATCAAAGTATTCATCTACAAGTCAAACATCGGTGCTATTAATATTCACCTAACGAGTTTACGGCGCTGTGTGTAAGGCTTAGCTGTTATGAGAGCAAACAAATTAACTACCTGGAACCGTGGCTCTCCCCAAGGAAGTGGGAGAAATAGCTGGGACCAATGAAAGCTGCGGTCGGACTCGGTGACTTTCTCACATGAGGGATCGCTGAAGGCTTTCAGGACACTTGATCCCTGGCATCAGCGTGTTTGCAGAGGCTGCGATGGGGTTTCCGACTGCGAGCAGCCAAAATCTGATGAGACTTTGTTGTTGTTTTGGGGTTTTTTTCTTCTTTTTCCAGATGCAGAGTGGGTTGGCAGGGGCGATACTGCGACGAGTGCATCCGATACCCGGGCTGCCTTCACGGCACCTGCCAGCAGCCGTGGCAGTGCAACTGCCAGGAGGGCTGGGGTGGCCTTTTCTGCAACCAAGGTGAGTTCTCCATCCTTGCCTGAGCGTGAGCTTTAAAACGCGGAACGCGAGCGGCGGTTTCCAGCTCACCCGCCCTGTGCTAGCCTGGTGAAGGAGCAAGTATCTTCACAGCTCTCTTTTTAAAAAACAAAAAAATTCTTTTGCAGACCTGAACTACTGCACCCACCACAAGCCCTGCAAGAACGGTGCCACGTGCACCAACACCGGCCAGGGGAGCTACACTTGCTCTTGCCGACCGGGGTACACAGGCTCCAACTGTGAGATTGAAATCAATGAGTGCGACGCCAACCCTTGCAAGAACGGTGGAAGCTGCACTGTAAGTCTGAGTTGCCTGTGCCGTCTGAGACCCCACGGGCAGAGCTAGCGTCACTTTTACAGAACTTGAAAACCCCTCTTTGGATTTCTAAGCAACTTCAGATAAATATTTTGAACAGGTCTCTTTCCTTCCCCCTCCAGGATCTCGAGAACAGCTATTCTTGCACCTGCCCCCCGGGCTTCTACGGCAAAAACTGTGAGCTGAGCGCAATGACTTGCGCCGACGGACCATGCTTCAACGGTGGGCGATGCACTGACAACCCTGACGGGGGGTACAGCTGCCGCTGCCCGCTGGGTTACTCCGGCTTCAACTGTGAAAAGAAAATCGATTACTGCAGCTCCAGCCCTTGCGCTAACGGTAAGACCAAACATGCTACGGTAACCTTCTGAAAGGTCCTTCTAGAAGGACACCATCCAGGAGAACACTCCTTCTGGTGTCCTGGAGGATTCTGGTCTGGAGTTCATAACTCCTGGTCTGGAGTTCATAACTTGTGGTCTGGAGTTCAGAACAAGGCCCGCTGATCAATCACGGTCCGCGTCGCGTCAATGGTTGACTCAGCGGAGGAACCGTACTTTAAGAAGTACCGGTGTGGTTTGGGCCGCTGCTGCAGACAGCATTTGCTCAAGGGGTGACTGTGGCCAGGTAACTTGGCCTGAAGCTTCATGCATAACAATGTGGAGGATTATACTTGCAAATATTTTGCAAAGACTCTTTGAGGTCTGTGGATGCAAAATGCCACGCAAGTGCTAAATATTATTTCCTGTAATCTGGTAACAGTAAGCTTCCCGTTTTCAATAAAGCAGTGGAGACTTTCCTTACCACAGTCCTCCTCATTCATTGCCAGTCAAACTCTGCAGCCTGAGACGGTGATCTTCACCTGATCTGGACTACCTTTGTTGTCCAAGCTGAGTAAAATGTCAAAAAGGGAATGGGATGGTGAATAAAAAGCACATCTTACAAAAAAAAAATCTTCCTTAAAATACCCCACACTTTTTGTGGTGGGTCAGACTTGGTTGGCGACCATCACCCCGAGAGCTGCAGGCGGGAGGCTGTCAGGCCTGGCTGCCCACCACTCACTCCTCGCTCCCTTGGATGAAGAAATTTTTGCGGTGAGGGTGGTGAAACACTGGAAANGGGTTGCCCAGAGAGGTGGCCGATGCCCCATCCCTGGGAACATTCCAGTCCAGGTTGGACGGGGCTCTGAGCAGCCTGACCCAGTTGAAGATGTCCCAGCTCGCTGCAGGGGTTTGGGCTAGGTGGCCTCTGAAGCTAGGTGGCCTCTGAAGCTAGGTGGCCTCTGAAGGTTCCTCCCAACCCAAACCATTCTGTAATTCTACGATTCCATGTCTTGCAGGAGCCCAGTGCGTCGACCTGGGGAACTCCTACATATGCCAGTGCCAGGCTGGCTTCACGGGGAGACACTGTGACGATAACGTGGACGACTGCGCCTCCTTTCCCTGCGTCAACGGCGGGACCTGCCAGGACGGCGTCAACGACTACTCCTGCACCTGCCCGCCGGGGTACAACGGGAAGAACTGCAGCACGCCGGTGAGCCGATGCGAACACAACCCCTGCCACAACGGGGCCACGTGCCACGAAAGGAACAACCGCTACGTCTGCGAGTGTGCCCGCGGCTACGGCGGCCTCAACTGCCAGTTTCTGCTCCCCGAGCCGCCTCAGGGACCGGTCATCGTTGACTTCACTGAGAAGTACACGGAAGGCCAGAACGCCCAGTTCCCCTGGATCGCCGTCTGCGCCGGGATTATTCTGGTCCTCATGCTGTTGCTGGGTTGCGCCGCTGTGGTCGTCTGCGTCAGGCTCAGGGTGCAGAAGAGGCACCACCAGCCGGACGCCTGCCGGAGCGAGACTGAGACCATGAACAACCTGGCGAACTGTCAGCGCGAGAAGGACATTTCCATAAGTGTCATCGGTGCCACTCAGATTAAAAACACAAATAAGAAGGTAGACTTTCACAGCGACAACTCCGATAAAAATGGCTACAAAGCCAGATACCCATCAGTGGATTACAATTTGGTGCACGAACTCAAGAACGAGGACTCCGTTAAAGAGGAGCACAGCAAATGTGAAGCCAAGTGTGAAACGTACGACGCGGAGGCGGAGGAGAAAAGTGCAGTACAACTCAAGAGGTACCGCTCACAGCGGAGTGCGGGGGGCAGCTTGACCCTGGAGGGGGTTGTGTGTGTGTCNTAGGTAGACNTTGAGCAACNGCCATCTGACCTGTGTTGTCTCTTTTTGCCTTCCANAGTGANACTTCTGAAAGAAAGCGACCGGATTCAGTATATTCCGCTTCAAAGGACACGAAGTACCAGTCGGTGTATGTCATATCAGAAGAGAAAGATGAGTGCATCATAGCAACTGAGGTTAGTATCGCGGCTGGCAGTTGGGGCAGCGGGGAGAAGTCTCACGTAGCACACGTCCGGGCGGCTAAACATGGTGGCATGGCGATTCGTGCCTGTTGACATCCAGCCAGCTCGAGTCTGGTGTGCTGCGGGCGTCGTCAAGACGAGCTCAGTGACTGGCTGCCGTGGCCGTTACGGGCGCGACCACTTTCGCGGACAAGGGGACAACGCCAGTGTGGCTGTGGGCTGGTGACCTGCCCCACCACCTGCTTCGTGCAGAGTCCACTCTTGCCTGGAGTGAAGGCAGCATCCCAACCCTCTACAACCTTACAGCCCTCTTCTTGCTTTCTGTCAACCTCTCCTCATCCCTGCTCGTGTTTTCTCTCACCAGGTGTAGACCAGAGGCGAGATGGCAAGGTGCTTGTTCCGAACAATTTCAGAGGAGACGTGCCCCGATGAATGCTGCTGAAAGAGGAATGGGAGATAGATTCCTTCACTGACTGCTGCTGAGAAACTAAATTCAGGCTTGAGCTGGTTCTCTACTGAAGTTAGCAAAGTGACTGCAAAATAAAGAAACCAGATGGACACCAGGCAAGGGTCTGTGTTCAAGGATTACTGTTGCACTGCCTTTTACGAATTTTATCATTGCACTATGGTCAGTTGCTTTTCTATATATATTTAAATGAATGGACTTAATTACTACATAAGAAGCATGCACTGCCTGAAGTGTATATTTTGGATTCTTATGAGCCAGTCTTTTCTTGAATTAGAGACACAAACACTGCCTTTATTGTCTTTTTTTGATACTAAAATGTGTTTTTACTAGGTGAGAAAAAGTGTGTTATTTTTTTGAATCTGTAAAAATATTTTCATGATAATTGTAAAGCTTGAGTATTTTGTGATGTTCATTTTTTTATAATTTAAATTTTTTGGTAAATATGTACAAAGGCACTTCGGGTCTATGTGACTATATTTTTTTGTATATAAATGTATTTATGGAATATTGTGCAAATGTTATTTGAGTTTTTTTACCGTTTTGTTAATGAAGAAATTCATTTTTAAAATATTTTTCCAAAATAAATATTATTAATGATAACCAGAGTGCTATGTTTATTCCATAACTGATGATAAACTCACCGAACCTTGCGACCGGGCACCCGACAGGCTTCTGTGGACTGGTGGGTGGATGGGGTACGACCGAGACCTATCGCAAAGGGTGGGGAACAACTTGTTCTGTATAGACCCTCCTCTCTTTCCCCTCCTAACCTTCTGAACTGTTGACCCCACGGTTGTTCTCACTCTTACCCCAAAGGCAAATGTATCTCAAAACCTCGAGTAATGTTTGTTCAGTCACGCTGGGCTGCGTATACATCAACGCGTTCGGCATCCCTTCCCGAGGAAGAGCAACGCGAGAGCGCTCCTTCGCGATTGAGACGTGGGGCTCGTCGTGACTTGGCTCTTCCTTTTGCACAGCCTGGAGCCCAGGAGAGTTTGGGACACCCAGGGCACATCGGCGAGGCCCCTGATGCTCACCCATGGGAAGTGAGCTCACCCGGTCTCACGGTGGCCCTTCCCTCCCCAGGACAGGGTGACACTGAGTTGACTGGTGGCCACAACTCTCCAGGCTGTGATACCTGCCTAAAATATTCGTTGCACCTTTGGTTTCTACTCTGCCCCAGGTGCCTTCTGCCTTCATGTGGGGCAGGGTGTGATCCCATCCCCTGGCTCGGCCCCAAACATTCAGGCAATTTTCCCAGCTTCGTTTGCCCTAACGAGCTCTCCTTCAGGTTGTGCTGCGTGTTCAGACAGAAACAGGCAAAGCGTTCTTCCACCTCAGGAAGAAAAGGGAAATCTAGGAAAGAATTTGGATTTTGATCCATTAAAGCCGCACTCACCCCCGTCATCATGGGCCACTTCCTGCGTCTTCTGGGAGCCGACGAAATCGCTCCGTTCCCATTGCCTTCAGGGGAGGGGGATGCTGTCCTGAACGCAGAGAATGGGTTAGCAGATATCATCAAGCAATTGTGGCAGCTGGAGATCTACAACTCTAAAGCGTGTACGTGCTCCCCATGTTTTCGCATGCGTAAGGAAGTGAACCACTGGAACTGTGGTTTGGTGCGAGGTCAGTGGAACCTTCACCCGGACTTCAAGGCCTTCTCCATCTAGAAGGGCTTCTCCATCTAGAAGGGCTCCTCGCTAAGCCAAACTTCAGACAGGATGTACCTACTCACTACTCATGAAGGGACTCAACAAGGTAATCCTCTTCATTTAGCCCAAAATGTCTTTTTAGGGAAAGTTTTCATGAGGAGAACGATGTGAAGTGCTAAATCCAGCCCGCCAGTGATGGTCTGAACAGCGTTTTCGATCTGAGCAGCAACGTAACGACCTGCCAATAACCAGTCAATGCATCACACATTAAACGAGGCACGACGGTGTGAGTGGCAGCAGGTGTTCAGAGCACCATAATCTCACAGGTTGGACAAACAGGTCAGCTTTGTTAGGTTTTATTGCCGTCTCCGTTGCCGACTAGCTCTGCAACCTTGGGCAAATCACTTTGTCTGTCTCTGTTTCCTCTTCTCCCCAAGATCTCTGGAGCAGGCTTGTCTCTTAGGACCTACTGCGCTTTGCACAGGCCATGTCATGGTCTCAGCTGGGCCCTCTTAATGCCGCTTCTGTAGAAACAGTGATCACAAATGGAAGGTCATTGATGGCTGAGCAGCTCTGCAACATCAGGTCTTTAGTGCTACAGCACGGAAAGGTCTGGAGAAGCGTGCAGCTCCTTGCTCTTCTAAAGAGGCACAGCATTGGCATCTATCAAGTTCTGTTTAAAAATAAAACACCTTTGAAAGCTCAGTCTCTCCAAGTGTGCTTGGCACCGGCAGTGCTGAGCTTCATGAGCAATGGAAAATGCGCTGTGGGCAAAGAGCAGGGCACGGTCTTGTCCTTCTGAAGCATCTTCTGAAATGGTGGTTGGGCAGATGAGCCCAACGGCTTCTTCCATTTCTGTCTTGAGCAGGATTGAGGCTACTGCCACACACAGGGTTTATTTCTTGTCCAGGCTTGCTGAGCCCCCCGAACCCACGCGTGTGCATGGGCAAAAGATCTTGGTGACCGCAGCAGGTTGAGGCGTGCGCTGTGGAGCCCTGCCTCTGAGCCCATCACTCTTCAAACCAGGGCCTTTCTGGGGAAAAAAAAAACCCAAAATGATGATCTGGGCAGGGGGTGAAAACGGTGCATGTGTTTGCTTTAGAGAGAGTGGGAGAGAGAGCTCCTTGCTCGAGGACGGGAGTTCTGCTGCTGGAAAGAACCTCCCCGTCAGCACGGTATTCAAAAGGCCTCCTCAGTTTAGAATGAGAGGGCAGCCTTCCCGGGGAGGCCATTTAGCCAGGACAGCTGAGAATTCAGGGCCTCATCCAAAGCCCGCTAAAATTAATGGAAAAGCTCCAACGAGCAGCAGGGACCCACAGCACCGTGCGCCTCCTAACACAGCACACCTCCGGGTCTCCACGTACCGATGCCACGTGTGTCCCTGCAGAGGGGACAGGAGAGCCCGTGGCCACTCTGGCCAGGTCTGCCCACCCTTTGCCATGCCCACGGGGGCCTGGCGTCCCTCCTCAGGCTGCCCCTGTGGCACCGTCCCTTCGTGCCCTTACTTGGACACACGGCATGTCACAGAATCACAGAATGTTCGGGGTTGGAAGGGACCTCTGTGGATCACCCAGTCCAACCCTCCCACTGAAGCAGGGTCACCCAGAGCAGGCTGCACAGGACCGTGTCCAGACGGGTCTTGAATATCTCCAGAGAAGGAGACTCCAGAGAAGGAGACTCCACAACATCCATGCCATGTCTCAGTGTGGTGGCTGGAGAGGACACCCTCAGACCACGCATATGCCAGCAAACCAGCTTCTCTGTGGCAAAGTAGGGAGGGGATCGTGCCTCTGTACTCGGCACTGGTGAGGCCGCACCTTGAGTGCTGAGTTCAGTTCTGGGCCCCTCACCACAAGAAGGACATTGAGGGGCTGGAGCGTGTCCAGAGAAGGGCAGCGAGGCTGGGGAGGGGTCTGGAGAACAAGTCTGCTGAGAAGCAGCTGAGGGAGCTGGGGCTGCTCAGTCTGGAGAAGAGGAGGCTGAGGGGGGACCTTATCACTCTCTACAACTACCTGAAAGGAGGATGTAGTGAGGTGGGTGTTGGTCTCTTCTCCCAGGTAACCAGCGATAGGACGAGAGACAATGGCCTCAAGATGCGTCAGGGGAGGTTCAGACTGGATATTAGGAACAATGTGCTTACTGCAAGAGTGGTCAGGCATTGGACCAGGCTGCCCAGGGCAGTGGTGGAGTCCCCATCCCTGGAGGTGTTAAAAAAATGTATAGATGTGTGCTAAACCAGGATATGGTTTAGTAGGCATGGTGGTGTTGGGTTGAAGGTTGGACTCGATGATCTTAATGGTCTCTTCCAACCTATGATTCTATTATTCTCTGATTCTATGATAAAGTGTTTTGTAGGGTGGGCACGGACAGGAAATGTCAGGGACATGGAGACACTGCGATGGCTGGGGAGGNTTAGCTGCGGGGAGGCATTAGCNNNCCTCGTTTGTGGAAGGGACTTTTAAAAAGAGGTGTGTCACAGCTTTCGAAAAGTAGGAAGCTTTGGGTTCAACCAGCACATCTTAGGTTTGATTGCAAGAGACGGGTCTGTAAATTGCTTTAACTTGGTCTTTGTCCTTACTCTGCTCACAGTGTGGGAGGGTGGCTCGGGCGTCAGGAAACTTGGGTACTATTCCTGGCTCCACCACAGACCTGGTGTGTAACCTTGGGAGAGGAAGGATGGTCTCGTGGCCGCGGCGGAGGGACTCGGGAGGGCCCCCTTCTATTTCCAGTGCTCCCTCCAGACTTCCTGCGCAACCTCGGACCTGTGTCACTTAATCTTTCCAGGGCCTTAGGAAAGTGGGGGCCTCCTGGTTGTGCGAAGAGGGAGAAGGTCATTTGTGCTTGTGAGAGGATACTGCGGTGGTGGGGAAGGCTGAAATGCCCTCCAAGGCAAGTGAGGCTGTTTCCTATCTCTTCACGTCAGAGTGCTTGTCTGCGAGGAGGAGAGCTATTTTTGTCAAGCGCTCGGAGATGCTTGCATGGAGTGAAGACCCCTGTCACAATCGAAACATCCATCATCTGAGAGAGGATATGCAATCGCTGGACTGGCAGCAAGGAGACGAGCTGGCGGGGGGAAGGATGCAGCTGTGGTGGCCTAAGGGTGTGCTCAGTGCCCATGGCCCCTTAGGAGGGACGCCAAGCACGGCAGTGTCATCTTGGGGGCCACGGTGGCATCAGCCTCCTCGCACAGCTCAGTGCCTGCGATGGAGGTCTGTAGCTAGCTGGCTTTCTGCTGTCGCAGCCCCTCTGCCAGCAAAACCATCTTGTAGAGTAAACTTGGTTTGGGACTGTAGAGGACAAGGAGGAAAGCTGCAGAAATTATACAGGTGGCACTTCTCTGCTCATGGACCCTGGGAAACCTCCCTGTTGTTACAGCCCGATGTCCACGGTCATATATTTCAAAGAAAATGACCCGAGAACTACTTCTCCTAGGCCAAATCCCAAACCGAGTAGAGATCTCTCACGATGCCTGAGATCTACTTGAGCCAGATGAATGGGGAGCCTCTCCGTTCCCTTCCCTCCTCGGGAGCCAATGTTTTCGCCCGGCTGTTAGGACCTGGCTTTCTGCCTGTGTCTCTGCTATCGACTCCGCAAGTCAGAGAAATCCAGAGCTTGGCTGGACAAGACCTGCTGTGCACCACGGGGCAGATTTTTGGATGAAACAAGGGTTGTGAAGACGTGGTGGCTGACCCTGCTGCTCACGGTGAGGCAGAGGTGGACAACAGCCCTGCTGCTGCCCAGTCGGTGGGGCAGGGAGGTACGGGAGACAGCGCTGGAGGTCACAGCGTCCTTGTGGCATGGTAGTGTGTTTTCTTAGGAAGAAGCATCCCCGGTCTTTTCTCCTGCTGCTGGGGCTTCATCTCCTGTGCCAATAAATTCAGCACCGCCAGGGCTGCTCTCTGGCCCTGCAGCCAGTTGGAGTGGAGCGGTCTCCATGCATTGCGTTGAACGGCCTTACTCTCCCGCACCAACTGCTTACATCCGCACCGGCTGCGGAGGATGGCTCCTGCTCAGTGCCTGGGAACAGCTGGGGACACTGCTAACTGTGGGGGCAAAAGCATGACTGGGACCACTGTGGCAATGCAACGGTACAGGCGATTGCGCTCCAGAGACCAGGAGCTGCTTCATTTCCCAGCACAGATGTGTCCAGAGCATCTCAGTTAGTGCCGTGTTCAGGAATGCTTTACTCCTCGGCACAGACGAGGAGCACTGTGTGTCAGTTGTGGGGGTGACAGTGAGGGTCAGCGCAGACTCATGTCACCTCTAGGGGCAACTGTATAGAATCACAGAATCATCACGGTTGGAAAAGACCTCTAAGATCATCAAGTCCAACCGTCACCCCAAAACCACCATGCCTGCTAAACCATGTCCTCAAGTGCCACATCTACACTTTTTTTAAACCCCTCGAGGGATGGGGACTCCACCACTGCCCTGGGCAGCCTGGTCTAATGCCTGACCACTCTTGCAGTGAAGAAATTTTTCCTAATATCCAGTCTGAACCTCCCCTGATGCAACCTGAGGCCATTGCCTCTCGTCCTATCGCTGGTTACCTGGGAGAAGAGACCAATGCCCACCTCACCACACCCTCCTTTCAGGTAGTTGTAGAGAGCGATAAGGTCCCCCCTCAGCCTCCTCTTCTCCAGACTGAACAGCCCCAGCTCCCTCAGCCGCTCCTCACCAACCTTGTTCTCCAGAGCCCTCCCCAGCCTCGCTGCCCTTCTCTGGACACACTCCAGCCCCTCAGTGTCCTTCTTGTGGTGAGGGGCCCAGAACAGAACACAGCACTTGACGTGCGGCCTCACCAGTGCCGAGTACAGGGGCATGATCCCCTCCCTGCTCCTGCTGGCCACACCATTCCTGACCTGATCCAAGCCAGGATGCCGTTGGCCTTCTTGGCCACCTGGGCACACTGCTGGCTCATGTTC
>Ga0065711_1050616_pt1 | contig 10748 bp, 5 predicted proteins | sample Hoacrofraction12_FD_59098 | JGI IMG/M metagenome (GOLD analysis project Ga0065711, IMG submission 59098) | Hoatzin crop microbial communities from Cojedes, Venezuela - Epithelial fraction 12 v2 (version 2) | ecosystem: Host-associated > Birds > Digestive system > Esophagus > Crop | place... | reverse complement strand
TTTTGGGGGGAAAAAAAAAAAAAAAAAAAAAAAAAAAAGAGTAGATTTTGTGCTTTACATTCGTCACAACAAAACTCTTCCTCCAAATCTCTGGCACCTCCACTTGCTAAAGCAGTTATACAAGGACTAAGAATAGAAAATAGGAAAATAAACGTATTACAAGACCTTCCAGCTTTGCCTACTAGTATTTTCTGCTGTCTTCTGGAAGCTTTCACAAGCGTTTCCTGGCTGTATCTCAAGATCTACTTGTTAGAAGGGAAGAAATTCCTTTTACCCGTATCTATTTTACACATACTGTGTACAGTGTTTCAGGACATAGCAGGACTTGTGACCCATGAGGGACCCACACTGGAGCAGTCCATTTCTGAACGACTGCACCCTGAGGAAGGGATACATGGAAAGCACCCACACTGGAGCAGTTCATGAATAACTGCAGCCTGTGGGAGTGGTTCATGTTGCAGAAGTTCTTGGAGAACTCTCTGCTATGGGAGGCACTGCACAGTGGAGCAGGGGAAGAGTGTGAGGAGGAAGGAGTGGCAGAGACAACGCGTGATGAACAGACCGCAGCCCCCACTCCCCATCCCCCTGCACCACTCAGGGGAAAGAGGTGGAGAAATCAGGAGTGAAGTTGAGCCTGGGAAGAAGGGAGAGGTGGGGGGAAGGTGTTTTAAGATTTGGTTATATTTCTCATTATACACTCTGATTTGATTGGAAGTAAATTAACTAATTTCCCCAAGTTGAGTCTGTTTTGCCCATGATGGTAACTGGGGAGTCTCTCCCTGTTCTTATGTTGACTCATGACCTTTTGTCATATTTTTCTCCCCCTGCCCAGATGAGGAGGGGAAGGGATAAAGCAGCTTGGTGTGCACCTGACATCCAGCCAGGGTCAGCCCACCATACTGGCCTGCCAGGCAATGGGGCCAGACACTCGTAATTTTTTTAGCTGTGTACAGCTGTTAACAGCAGCTCATATTTGTGCTCCTTTGTTATTCCATTTGGTAATAATTTGCATTCACGTAAGGTAGATTTATTTTCTTTATAACAAGGGCAAACAAATCATCTAACGTGAATTGCATGGTGTGTCCTGCCTCCTACTCTACCCACCTCTCCTGTTTTAAAATTCTGTTTGCGCAGATTTGCTGCCTTCTATGTGCCCCATTTTCTCCCCTTTTATTCCCATCTCGTTCATTAAATGCAGTCTGATACCTGTACTTGAGCTGAATTCCTAATTTAATGAGTCTTCTTTGAAATACCTGCGTATCAGGAACACATATTGGTATGAAGTTGTCAAGTAACTTGCAATCTGAATCTTTTAATAGTAGATTTCTTGTAAGTTATTTGCTTTTGAAAGTGAAGTGTTTATAATATATTATTTAATAACTTGAATAAATGTTTCATTTATGACCAAATTCAGGAACCAGATTCATTTATGGTATAACTCCACAGGTTTCAGTGATGGATCAGTGTAGAGAGCTTGTGAGAATCCTGTTCAGCTTTATTACTTCAGTACATCTTTGAAAATGGAAGATCATGTTCAGAAAGCTGAGGTGAAATGAGCTTTCACATGATAATGCAACTGCAATTACTTCAGACATCTTGTTTTTCTTCTGTGCTGCTACCACAAAAAGAACAGCTACGCACGAGTAACAGGGATGTCAGTAGAAAAGGTCTTTCTAATTGCTGTTGCTTTGCTGTGATGCAGACAAGACTGTAAATGGCTACTGAGCTGAGCCTGCTGTGGAATTCCGCCTGCTTTGGAATTCCACCTGCTAATTCATCTGATCTTCTGCCTTGGAATACAATTACGGTATACACCAGCTTTCTGCTTACATGGCACAGCTGCCTGAGATGTCACAACCAGCATGCTTCACGTTGCTTTTACTCAAAGGGCAGTACCTGTGTCTGAGGAGGTTATGATAGAATTTGAAGTGTATATGTTGGTGGCCAAGGGCTTCTTTCTTTTCCAAAAACATGTTAGGGGCCTTCTGAGTGCTTATTTTACCTGTGCTGAGTACTCATTTTTTTAAATAAATCCGTTCCCTCAGTTCATCCCATTTTTCAGTTTCCTCCTTGCCTCCAGCTGATTCGTGGTTCCTTGTGTGTGCAGTTGGTGGATGCCCACCAGTCTACACCGTACGAAGTTTCACATAGGTAGTGTCATTCCTTTCCTGTTGCACCAAAAGATGGTTTAAGATTTGCCTTTCTGACTGCATTATAAAGAAAACGCCCATGGTTCACTGGCACTTGGTATACTGAAGCAAAGAGTGGACAGGGTTCCAGAAATTGTCTTTAACCTACCTACCCAACTGAAAAATAGTAACTGCTATCCCACTGCACTCAAACGGGAGCAAATTTGAAAAGTATTTTGACGAACAGCTCCAGGCTTAACACAAGGAAACTTACGATGGAAGGAATGACATTTGTGAAGGACATGTATGTACCCCAGCTGGCATGTGAGCCTAGCCATTGTATCAAGCAGCAGGGAAGGGAAGCCACCCATTAGCTGTGCTGTAGTAGAGACAGACATGACGTGGAGCTCTTTGTAATGTGGCAAGAAAGATGCCTCAAAACAAAGTACAAAGCTTGAGTCAATACTGTGGGGAAAACTCTTCCTTGCTTGCTTCCACATGTTTTCTTGAAGTTGCTGCAAAATGTACGGTCTGAGAAGCCAGCAACAAGACTCTCTTGTGAGCCAGCTCTAGGCCAGACATTTGCTGGATACAAGGCAGCAAGATATAGCCACAGCTGACATGAAAGCTATTTGTGTTGGATCTGCTGATCCACTGCGTTCACCACGTTGCAGTTGGTCAGTGAATCTGTAGTGTTGCCTTTTCAGTAAGAATGACAATCCTAAAATATTGTCTTTTTCTGTATGTGCCAAGTATCACAGGGAACTCCTACAGACTGATAAACATCCTTCCTGTAATGGAGGTGCTGCCAGCAAGGAAAAATAACTATCCATAGAGACTTTTTTTCCTTGAATGGATGGATCAAGATTTGCAAATAACATACGTAGCAGTTCTTTGAAAGTGCCAGATATAAGAGGAGATTTTTTATGGGTGGCAGGAAACAGAATAGAAATGCATAGAAAATAAAAGACACAAGTTTACTCCTGTTTCTTGCCTTGTGAGTATTAGGTGAAGAGAAAATGTTGCCCATTACCTGCAGTTATCACTAGATAGGGTTTTCAGACACAAAAAATCACTCCCCTTTTAAGTGTATAAGATTACACCTCATAGTCAGAATGTGGTCTACCAACCTGGATGCGGAGAGGCTTAGTGTAGTCCGTGATTCAAAGCCAATTAAAGTCAATGTGGATCTTAAGTAAAATCAAAATACTGGCTCTTGCTTGCATCTTATGACTGAACCAAAGCTCTACAATGACTGAATTATTCCGACTGCTTTCTCTTTGTGGTGAAGTACTGGTAAGCTCTGAAAGCATTAATGAACTAATTCTCTTTCAAATTATTTGGTCCTCTAAAGCCAATGTAGGACCTGAGCATTTTCGCCCAATCACCTTGAATCAAATTGAGGGAGAAAATGACTGTATTAGCCAAAGTGCTTAATGTTTCTCAGGCTGAGAAACAGCTTTATTTCAAGACATCTAAGTCTAAACTGCTAAAGCGGTTGATTATTTTTTTTAAATAGCACTCACAAAATATGAAATAAAAATTCAGCAGAGCCTCCCAGAGCTGCGTTACAGGTTGCAGTGAAATTCCTAATTGGGAGAAAACCCCTGGGGTTGTTGAGTACAGAAACAGGCTGTTCTGTGCTGATGAAATACCTCCAGGATTCTGAAGGGCACCATCTCATTTTTTTGGCATATGTATTATGTGCTCCTACTGATTTCATCAGTGATTCATGGAAATTATACCTATTAAACGCAAAAATATTCATGAATCTGATTGCTGACATGAATATATTGGTTACAAAGATACTCAGATACCTGTTGTAAATTGAATGAGGCTTTAGTGTGAGAAGTTAAAACATGATAATAGGATGGTATTTTCTTTGGACTTTTGAATCCCCGCAAGGCAAAATGATTTCTTTTACTGGTTTAGTGTGTTTTGTTGTAATAGTAAATGACAGAGGAACAGATTTCCTAGCTAGTACAAACAGCACAGATCTTTAGGGTGCAATGGGTTTCCATCATTTCACATGAGCTGGGGATACTTTCCTTTGTATCCATTATCAGTGTACGCAGATATTTGCAGCCTGGCATCTGCAGCCAGGGCTCTGAGCCGAATAACAGCAGCATCTCTTCCTCTAAGAGTAGCACAAAGGGCATGTGAAAGTGGAAAAGAAGGGATGGGAAGAAAGCGTCATAGTGTTAATACAGTAAGCCTTTGTCAGGCCTAGTAAAAATTGATAGAGTGTAAGTGAGATTATAACAGAAATTTTGAGTAAGCAGCGTTGTGCATTAAATCTGCTGAGAGACATCTGCATAGCAGGGAACCATGACTGATACCTGCTTCTCCCATCTTCTGGGAAGATCATAGAATCACAGAATCATAGAATCATAGAACACTTTGGGTTGGAAAGGACCGAGCATCTAGTTCCAACTCCCCTGCCATGGGCAGGAACACCTTCCTCCAGACCAGGCTTCTCAAAGCCCCATCCAACCTGGCCTTGAACACTGCCAGGGAGGGGGCATCCACAGCTGCTCTGGGCAATATCTTCCAGAGGCTCTCCACCCTCAGAGTAAAGAATTTCTTTCTTATAGCTACTCTAAATCTACCCTTTTTTGGTTTAAAGCCATTACGCTTCGTCCTACTGTAACAGGCCTTGGTAAAAAGCCTGTCCCCGTCTTTCTTGCAGGCCCCCTTCAGGTACTGGAAGGCCGCTGTAAGGTGTCCCCAGAGTCTTCTCTTCCACAAGCTGAACAACCCCAACACTCTCAGTCTTTCCTCACAGCAGAGGTGCTCCAGCCCTCTGATCATTTCTGTGGCCCTTCTCTGGACCCACTCCAACAGTTCCATGTCCTTCCTGTGATGAGGGTTCCAGAGCTGGACACAGGACTCCAGGTGAGGTCTCACCAGAGCAGAGCAGAGGGGCAGAGTCCCCTCCCTCACCCTGCTGGCCACGCTTCTCTTGATTCAGCCCAGGATATGGTTGGCCTTCTGAGCTGTGAGCACACATTGCTGGGTCAGGTCCAGCTTCTTGTCAACCAGTACCCCCAAGTCCTTATCCTCAGTCCTGCTCTCCATCCATCCTCCACCCAGCCTGTATCTGTGCTTGCGATTGCCCCGCCCATGTGCAGGCTGTGTTGAACTTCACGAGGTTCACACAGGCCCACCTCTCAAGCCTGCCCAGGTCCGTCTGGATGTCATCCCTTCCCTCCAGCATGTCGACTGCATCACACTGCTTGCTGTCGTCATCAAACTTGCTGAGATCGTCTCGGCTCTGTGTGTTGAGGCTAGTGGGGCTACCAAGGTCACCTTGGTTCCCAGATTGACTGGGTCTCTTCATCTGAGATTTCAAACATTGCAGCAAAGCACATCCCTCATTTTTCACTTTTGGGCCTTGAGCCCATTGCAGAAGCAGAGATTCACAGAAAAAACCATCTTCAAAGTATCTCAGTTAACTGCTAGGTAATTATGCTAGGTAATTACAGCTGCATGATCTTCTCTAAGGATGGCGTGGGAAAGATTCTGCTAGAACAAAAGGCTGGTCTTGTGGTTATCTGACATTAGACTCAAGACAATTAACCAAACTGAAAATACCAAATTTTGCAAAGCTTAAGAGAAACATTTGGAGAACTATTAAACAGATGAGAGCCTCCAGCTGATGTATTTGTTTTTCATTTATAAGGCATATGTAACACCTTCTTTGGACTTATTTCCATGATTCTTGGCATGCAACAATAAATAAACTGAAATAATGAAAGAGAAACAGAAACAGATTTGTATTAAATGGCATGCAGGTAAAGCTAAGCATGTCATATGTGATGCCCCTGGTGAGACTGGATGCTGGGATACTGGCCTGTCTTGCTTATAGGTCCTTACACATGCCTGTGGCTGTTTAGTTCTGCTGACCTTGCTTATAGGAAAATGCTGCCTGAGCTACAGATTTTCTGGCAGCACATCTTGAGAGAACTGTTTAGCTAGATTATACCAAATCATTAACTGCAATCAAAGATATAATCAGTTTTCTGAACTAAGTGTAATATTCATACTGAAATGGCTCTCTCAAGGAAGAAGATGGCTGGAGCAAAGCCCTACACTTCTGTACCACTGCTGTAAATGCAAACCAGCAGACGGGGTTTTTGCATATCTTGACCACTCCTTCTAGCGGGGCATTGGATCCACCTTTCACACCAGATAAATAGAGGTGACTGTTGGTGCCTAAATTGTGATTCTATTTCATCCTTTTACTCAGGAGAAGGAGCGTGATACAGCAGAACAGCTTTCCAGAACTTCCCCATCTCTCAAGTTACCTAATAGAAAGGAATTGCTGTTCGGGATTTTGTTTGGGTTAGATTTTCTGCCCTGTTTATTAGACAGATACTGGTGTTTATAATTGGGCTCAATTATTATAATTCTGAAGACACCAAAGGTTTAAGATATAATGTGATCATATATCATATGTAGAGTTACTGCGACCTCTCAGTGGAGGAATTACTGAAATGCACACAGGAAAATAAAGTATTTTAAACAGGAAGAAAGTGAATATACATTATCTGTGCAAGAACTTCTACATTAACTAGACATTTAAATTTTATCTTGAAAATCTTGCCGAGTTTTCCAAGTTGAGGATTTGTACTGTTTGACATGACTTTGATAAAATCCAAATCTCTGAATGCAGTTCTGTAAACTTTCTATCTTGCTGTTCTTTTCTAAGTATTAGTTGTACAAAATATTTCATCTTGTGTCAGTGCTTTTCTTCATGTCCATGGATTATTCTTCACATACTTTTTTCTCTATCCATACTTTTTATTAACCTTCTGTTCCGTGTGCTCAGAGTGTTGCTGCTCCAGCTCTGTTTTAAAACGGAGCTTGACTCTGCTTTCAGAAGGTCCAGAAGAATTTTGTTATCAAGCTCATGAAAATGTGATAATGCATTCCTTTCTTTGTGGATGTATTTAATGTGCATTCAGACACTTTATTATGTTTGATAAATATGTTCAAGCAATTTAACTTTCCATGTGTTTGCTCCTCAGAAGTCACTACCCTGAAATACTGATAACACCAGAGGTGCATGGTACTGTCTTCCTGTCTAATAGACCAAGACTTTATCTTCTCTCCTTTCATCCCAGTGATAACTGCTTGTCAACAGAAGCAGGCTTCTTGGTGTGACTCTGAAGCCATCCATTTTGTGGTCCCCAGGAGAGACATATTAGGAGGTGGGTCCTGTGTATCAATCGTAGTGATTTTGGTAGAACATGGATAACAAGGAAATATTGTACATGGTTCAGTGGTGTCTGAGGTTGATAAGCCCCTTTCATGGGCTTGTTTCTCACTCCTTTGAACCCCTTCCCACTCTGACTCTGGTATTTTGATGACAACATGGGGAGAAGCAATGAGAAACATTTTCAATGGAAACAAAAAATAAATTTTGCATTCTGTATTTTTCTGGTAAGAATGCTTCTAACTGCAGTGCAGCTTTCACTTCCACACAGGATCAAAGGCACAACGGTAAGAAACATCTGAATACACAGGATTCTTGTTACTAAAAATGCCCTTACAGCACTGCATGCAGCAAAAGCAAGAGCAGCACTGGATTTGGTGGAAATACAAAACAAGCTTCCAGTTCAGAAATAATAATGAGATTTGGGTTGTGTTTTGCAAATGACAACAACACTTGCATTTCATCATAATAATATCAAAGAAATTGTTGTCGTGTAAGTACAGGAAACAGAAATTTTCTTGGAAATTAAAGTGACTGGGGATAGGAAGATGATCTTTCTTTCCCCATTCCTTAGTTCACCCCTACTTAAAGACAGTCAATCCTAATCAGTAGCCATGGTATCTCGCACAGGAGCTCAGCCATGGAGAAGCTTGCAGCACAAGAGGGAACTGCGTCTCCTCCTTATGCCGCACCCCTCTGCAGCTGGGCATTGCTTCCCTAAGCTGCAGCTGGCTGCAGCAGCTCTGGTCTGTGCCCCCCACGTGAGGGAGGGGGAGAGTCAGGACCCTCAGCACCATTTGGGGAGGAGATCCTGGTGGAGTTGGTCACCACACAGGGCGTAAGCTGGCAACAAAATACCATTTGCATATGTGCAGGTGGTGATACCAGTGAAAGATGGTACTGCACACATGATGAGCCACGGTACCAGTCCAGTCCATCACCAGGTGCACAGCACAACGTGCTGAGCAGAGAGGAAGTGAAGAGTAATTTTTATGTGAGTTACAGGATTGTGAAGAAGTAGCAGCTAACACTTAGCTGAGAGCTAAAAAACTCTCAGCAGTTCTTGCTCACGTGGCAAGAGGCTGTCAGTTACCAAAGGGCTTACAGATCAATTACACAAATGAGGGAAGTGGTGGGAGGAAGGCAGTGCTGAAGAAATGAAAATGACCAAGAGCAAGAACTGAGAATGACTCTGACCCAACTGGAGCATAAATGACAGAGGCCAGGTATGTGCCTGTATCTCTTGAATTCCAGGCTGAGCCTCAAAATTTTTCTGCACACACCAGTGGCCTTGCTATGAGGTTCCATCTTTTTTCCTAACCTGCAATGTTTTGCTGTTTAATGAAAAGGATTAAAATCCTTTTCCTTCTGTTTGACTTAGAGATTTTGCCAGAAACACTCTGCTGTTAAGCAATATTTTTCTTCCTTCTTTGTTTAATTTAGCTAGGGTGGTAAGTCCTATTTTATGCATGGATTACTATTGAATTGTATAGAACAGGAATAGCTTGTACAACAGAGTAATAAAATAAGTGCTGAATGCAGAAAAATGCAGTATCTTTCATCTTTCATCTCTTCCCTTCTCTTCTGATCTTTTCACATTTTAGAAGAAGAGACATCTTGTCTCTAGCTTTCTTTTTCCCCTAGCTCCTCTATTTTTTGGTCATAACCTCTCCTGTGTTACTATGCTTTTGCTTTAATTTTACTCCCCCCTCCCTCTTTTTTCTTCCCTTTGCTATTTTGTTCCCTTGTTTCATCCTGTTGCTTCTTAGCGTACAGTTTCGATCTTTCGGGAGGATTGCCTCCTGCAGGCAGTGACCTGTCCTTCCCTGTGGCTTGGTCCTTCCCCACAGCTCTGCTTCAGAGAAGGCCATGGAAATCTGCCTGATCTTTGAAACATAGCACCACTGAGAGGTTGTCAATCATGTCCTACTCTATGCATGTGGACTGGAGCAGCAAAACAAAAGAAAGGAAAAGGAAGGAAAAAAAAAGGTTCTAAGAACCATGCTTCTGAGTCTTATGTTTGTAAACCAATTCCTTTGCATCGAGGCTAACTCTTTTCTTTGCAATGTTAAAGCTGATTCCCAGAGAGACTCCTTTTTAGTGTGTTGAATTCAGGCTGCATGGTATGCTGATAACATACAAGGTTTTGAGCTAACCCCTGTCATCACCCAGCTACTGAGATTTCATCCTATTCTTTATTGTCTTGCATTATTCTTATTAAATGTTATGAAGTGAATTTTACTCGCTTTTGGTGGTATTGCAGTTAAAATATTCTTCCTAAATGTCCCAGAATTAACGATGTGTGATTGTTGACAATGAACTGAGAGGACAACTTCAGCCAGGATAGAGGACGTTGCGCCAGATTGTTTGTTCATATCATACTATATTGGGTGCAGAGATTTTAAAAAAGGATGATGCCATAACAGCATGCTGTGTCATGAATATCCATCAGAAGTAGACCAATCCAACTGGCCACGGTTCTATGTTGACCACCATCAATCCAAGTAGGCAACAGAATTTTCCATAACATTCATTTCTGGTCCATCTCAAAAAGGAAAAGGAATTAATGACAAGAAAAGCTTTGCAACAATGACAGAAGATTTGTAGCATGTGGGCTTTTTAAGTCTAGATGGACTATCTTTTTAAGTATTGATGTGGGAATGATAGTTGTCTTTGGGTAACAGTTAAGATTTTTTAAGTTGCTGTGACAACCGTAAGTTTGCATTGGTCAGGGTTGATCAGTAGCATCTCTCTACATTACAGAAAGATGATAAACTTTTCTATGAGTAATGTATCCTCTCTGCTTCCTTACTCTGGCAACTCAAACAAGACAAGGTCAAGATGAGCCTGAAAGAATGTGTTCTTCATTGTTCCCTTCTTTTCTCTGACAATGGTTGAAAATTTTCTTAAATAATAATTTCTTAAATATTTCAGTATTGCTGTTTTATCTGTTTTACATCTGTTGCGTAAAGTCAGTACTGAAAACCTGACAGCATTCATTAAGCACTTATCTCCATTGTGTTTCACTATTGTGCATGCATTAAAGAGCATCAAGAGGGTAGCCAAGAGTAGCAAGTAAAAATCTATTATGTTTTTTGCTTTTATAGCCGTGGCATTAAAGTGTACTGCCATGCAGATTTTAAGGGCTCTAATATTTCAGAAGGAGTTGGTCACCGAACCTTGAAAAATTCATGCTGAATTTCTTCAGAATTTCCATGGCAAAACTAAGTGTGAAAAATGGGACTTTGTTAGTGAAAATGGGGAGAGTTTTCCAGTGGATGAAGTGCAGTACATAATTAAGAATCATCACTCACGAGGAAAAATTAACAGAAAATCTTCTCAGGCCTGGGATCAAAGTCCTGAAAGTCTAAAACAAAATGACTATATGGAAGGGGGGGGGG
>Ga0065711_1050615_pt1 | contig 10748 bp, 9 predicted proteins | sample Hoacrofraction12_FD_59098 | JGI IMG/M metagenome (GOLD analysis project Ga0065711, IMG submission 59098) | Hoatzin crop microbial communities from Cojedes, Venezuela - Epithelial fraction 12 v2 (version 2) | ecosystem: Host-associated > Birds > Digestive system > Esophagus > Crop | place... | reverse complement strand
AGATATTCAAGCCCCGCCTGGACAAGATCCTGTGCAGCCTACTGTAGGTGACCCTGCTTCGGCAGGGGGGTTGGACTAGATGACCCACAGAGGTCCCTTCCAACCCCTACTATTCTGTGATTCTGAGATTCTGTGATAAGGATTTTAAACTAGAAGAGGGTAGATGTAGGCTAGATATGAGAGAAATTTTTTTACAGTAAGGGTGGTGAAACGCTGGAGCAGGTTGCCCAGAGAGATGGTAGACGCCCCATCCCTGGAAATATTCCAGGTCAGGTTGGATGGGGCTCTGAGCAACCTGATCTAGTTGAAGATGTCCTTGCTTGCTGCAGGGGGGTTGGACTAGATGACCTTTTAACTATCAGGAGATCCTTCTTATTGAATGGGTGGAAGCATAAACCCGCATCAAGAGACAATGTGGATAACTTCTGAAGAGTTAACATAGAATTAAGTATATAGAAAACATACTGCAGGTGTCCAGGTAGTTAGTCAATACTTTGTCTCTCTGTGACTCAGAGCAATACAGAAGCTTGTACCCAAGCACGTATTGCTGTGTGTAAAATGATTGGAAGTAAATACTACATATTCTTAGAATTATTTTTACCATCTCAGATGCTTCACATGCACACCCCCCCACCCCCCATCTATGCACTGAAATTCAGTGTTTCAAAAGAGAGTTGGTTTATATCAAAAAGCTTTCCGAACGTCCCTGGATTTAGGAAGGGTTTGACTTCCAGTTTGATGTTCATGCTTATCATTCATCTCTAAGATTGAACAACAACGAAAGCAGCTGTGATAGCCCTCTGTGGGCACTCTCAGTCCCTCCTTGACATTGACAGCTTGGAGCAATCTCTGTTTATCGCTCTGAGATGAACAACATGTTGATATTCAAGCACAAACCCATGCGGAATAGACCTGGACTTAGATATGGATTTAAAGTTTACAATTTAGACACCATTTAGATGAAAACTGTGTAGTTCATTGTTGGCGGTTACGACCACGTATGTCTGAATTGGTGTAGAGATTCCCAGTGAAACTCAGGAGATGTTACAAAGGTCAAACTCAAAGTAGAATGAGGGGAAAAATACAAGTTTTTGATTAGACAATTCAGCACATGCCTTCATAGCACTTCACTTGAGCTAGTAATGCTTTACTCCTTGGAAAATTGTCATTTTCTTCCCTTTGGGCCTGGCCATTACTGGGAGAGGACTGTGTCATGAGGGAAGGTGGCAGATACATACATGCAAGAAGTTGGGGTGGCTTTTGCTTGGATCACAGTTTCATTTCCAGTTTTATCAGGGTCTGAACTTTGTATTAACTGGCCTGATAAATAGTATGAGTATGACGCAGTTGTTCAGTAATCCTTTTTTTAGAGGTTTAAACATATGATGTGTTATGGAGACTACAGTGATATTCTGAATTAACATTATCATACGAAAAATCTTCACATTTTACAAGTGTCTTCAGTAAATTCAAAAGAGTGCTTTCAGGATGTTGTATTTGTCTTCTTTCTGGAAGAAAATGCAATACAGGAGCAAATCTTTTGTTATGATTAGGTGGATATTCTGCTGTTGTATGTTTTGCCACTGTTTGAGTTTTGCATTCTTTTTTTATTTCCTTGGTTGGATGCTTTGATCTTTTAAAGACCCTGTTGTACTTCAGCCAGAGATTCCTTTCAGCAAGATTTGGCTCTCCTTTTCTATTATGCTTTCATTAGTGTTTGTCTTGCAGCAATGCTTCCAGACTCAGTAAAGAATAAAGCTTTATTGTGTAAGGTGCTACAAAAACCACATGGTAATAAATATGAAGAGCATTTGTTTATACTCACAAGTCATGTACACAACAGGAAAGGAAGGTTGCACAGCTGATCTGGTGATAGAAATCTTGTTTTCGGAGAGCCTACTTAGTTTTCTTGTTAGCAGGCATAGTTTGAATCTCTTAGTTTTAATTGAAGCTAAAATTTTTGCTGTTTTTGAGGGGTCTCATGGTTCATGGAGTTAATAATTGCATGTAGTCTTCAGTCTCTACAGCAGCTGTTCAAATCCAGCCCACCTGGAATCGGACTCAGACTACTGTAGTCCGACTGATGACTGTTGGGAGTAAAATTATCTTGTGTTGTATGCTTAGAGACTTGTGATGCTTGCTCTACAGAAATACTAGTAAACATAGACAATATGATGAGATAGATCTCTGTCAACATCCTAGTGAGTATGAGCTGCACCCCACTGCTATAGATATGCACACATAATTAGCTCCTAACCTGCCTCAGAAGAAGTTCTGGAGTTTGCATGCAGGCACAGGAATTAAGGATATTGCTGTTTCAAAAGCATTAATTAGATCTGCAGATTTTGTAGGACGTAAGCTTGCCATGCTTTACGAATCCTGTCAGCTAGGACTTGGACTGTCAATATGACATCTTTCATAAAACTAAATTCATTTAAATTCTCTTTTGGTTTGAAGTGACCAAAGACTTTTTAAAGTACATTAGACTCTGAGCATGTGTGAGAGACATAGAACTGTGAAGTTTGTATTTCAGTACTCGCTACTTACTTGAAAAGTACTGCTAAACGGCGGTTGGATGATAAAGCCAACTTTCTTCTGGCCTTCAGAGTGGCTCTGACAAGGTAGTTTTATATTAGGAATGAGTAACTTTTTACACTCTTAGGATAAAATTGGAAGTGAGCTAAGAAGGTATTAGTGTGCAATTTGTAGTTTAATGAAATTATGACTTACGGATGAGTTATTTGGTACAGCATCTCTTATTAGTGGAAAGAGACATGAGAAATTTTAAATCTCCTATTCATGTAAACAGGGAGGCTGTCCATTGGACGAACAAGTGAAAGAAGAATGTCGCTTGACAGGGGAAGTGCAGATATGGGAAAAGCAAGTAAAATCTTTTTAACTGAATTATTGTACACTTTTATTAGCCATGAGTTGGTTTAACTGTTTTCTGCAGTTTGCCTAGAAGAGGACGGAGTTAACATATTGATAGCAATTCACACTTGATAGAGATTTTTTTTGCATCCGGAAACATAAGGGATATAATGATTTTCCCTGAATCTTGCAATATAAATTTGCAATAAAGGCCAAACTTAGACCTTTAGTACCTTTGTTGCTGAGCTGCCTTTTTCTTTTTTGCACTTTGCTGGGAAATTCGCTACAGATCATCTAAAAGCTTCTCTCCTTCCCTCTCTTAAGTCTTTTCTGCCTACTCTTTTGTTACATTTGTTATATATGAAGTGTGGAATGGCATAAAATGAAGGTATGCCCTGTTCAGTCAGTCTCTTGGGCACTCAGATAGTTTTAGTTTCATCAGAAAGAGTGAAACATGGCATGGCAGCTCTTCTGCAGAGCTGACAGTAGAACTGGGACCAAAGAGCTGGCAGTATTTATACTGTATGCACAATAATCCCATAAATGTTGTTTGACTAGAGAAACTGCATCTCTTCTTCACACTTTTTATTTTATTGTAAATACATAGGGTTCATATTTACTAGAAAGATATTACTATTGCAATAAAAATACTGAACGTAATCTGTTCTGTCCTTTCTTTGTACAGTACCATATCTGGAAAGAAAGTCCTTAAGACAGGACTTAAGAATTTAGAGGAAGTATGGTATTTCTGACAGGCAATTCATTCACTACTGACACTCATTGATTATGTGTATTGTGCAAGCGCTACTTTTAATCAAATTTACAAGTTACTGAGTTCAGCAGTTTTCAAAAGTTAGAACATAACAATTGTTATTTTTAGCAGTTGTTACCTAAGGACGTCTGTGTGCTTACCTAAGGGTAATGAAGAGATACATCCTGCTGTGCCTGCACAGGTGTTCAAAACAGGGGTAGATCATAAGGGGAGAAGTTACAAAACTATTGCAGGAGTGAAGGTTTCAAACTTGTGACTCAGTCACAATTTGGTCCTTACCCCACTTTCACTCCAGGGAGGAACTAAGATTCACCAGTGTGATGAGTGATGGAAATTGAAACGTCCTTTGAGGGGAGATATGTACGTTTTTTCATAATATTATTACTCATGAAAATATTTACATATAAAACTATTTTGGGTTACCCAAGTGTATTTTGCTGTTAATCTCATCTTTTAAATTATTCAATAATCAAAGTGGCAAACAAAGTATCACCCTGTAGTAGACGATCTCTTCTTGCCTTCTTCCAGTACTCTTCTGGAGGATATGTAAACATATGTCTTTACACTATCAGAATATCACAAATAACAGTAGAATAAGGCTGAAGATGCAGCAAAAATGTAGAAGAGTAAGTGTTGCCTGTAATGTACTCCTGAGAGCAGTGTACTTCTCAGCTGCCTGGGGCAATGTAATTTATGCGTATGTTCCTCAGAGCTGTGTTGAAGCTGTTGACAAAATATGAATTGCTAATTGACTGTATTTGCTGTAATTTGGTATGCAATAAAGTAAATATTTGCATTTTAAAAAAACTAAAGAAATCGAGGTTAAAACAAATGTCACTATTACGTGTAGCAGAATGTTCACTGTGGATTTAAGTCAGGATCAGACCCTATAAAGCCTCTATGCAATTACAAAAAGCGATATAATACCTAAAAATAGAGTGCAGTGATTTTATATCATACCTGTTACATGGATGAAAATTGTTTCTGCTGGGAGTTAAATGTCCTACCTTGCATTTCGATGCTGATGTTTTCAATAAACCTGTTACAATAGCAGAGCAGGGATTGTCTTTACCATGTCTGCACTGTACCATATCTGCTTCCTTAGACTGACAGCCTTTACATCCCAGATATGGAAACAGCCCTTTAGTGAACACTTAGTTTTCAGCATTTATGAAACTGTCAATCTTAGGCAGAGCCCCGGGAGCAGGCCTGAGGGCCCTTCCTGTGCCGTGCAGCTGGCTGAACTTAATTTTAATGATCACGGAGATTTCTGCATTCATAGGCCTGCCTGTGAAATGAGGGGCTGGTTTTCTAGATCCTAATGAACAGCTGTGGTACTAATTGTCCTTCTCACCAGTTTTGGGTGAGTAGACAAAGACAGCATGAACTCTTGGAATAACCCAGCTGCAGGGTGTCCTGGCTGATTGTGTCTGAAACACAATAGTGAGGTAGGGCAAGAAAGCATTTGTTATCCTGTTTCGTGTCAGTGTTGTGAAAATTAGAGACGTTCACACTGCAGGGTTGCTAACCCAGCTCCTGTTACTGGTTCTGAATTAACATTAAAAAAAGAAAAATTGTGAAGATCTCTCCTGATTCCTGCTGAGTGGAAAAGAACAGTTAGCAGAGGAGATACACTTGTAAGATCACAGCACATTTGTCTTAAGGACACGTCTTCCAAGGACAGGGCACTTTTTGAACTGTGTTGGTGCCCTGCAGGACTTATAGTGGAGAAGTCTTTTTTTAAATCCATTTCATAACCTCTTTACGTGTTGGCTGTTATGACCTTCTGTAGGCTCTGCAATACAGAAATATTTATAGATATTCTTGATGAATGTTCCATAAAGACCTGATCTTCCTCTGTCACTCTTGTTAAAGTTATTACTTGTATTATGACAAAGTTTAAATATTCTAGGCATAAACGAGCTCCAGTGGAATCTATAAATTTTAGATATAATTATCCCCATGTTGCAGAAGGCAAAAATGAGACAATGAGAAGTCAAATGATAGGCCTAAATATAGACGTGTTTAGTAGCTGTTATGGAAGGAGCATCCAGAAATCCTGTATTTTAATATTAGATCTGGTACTGTGTTACAGATGGATATGGAGTGCTTTGTGAGAATGATAATTAGGTTCTTTGTGTTATTCATTTCATTGTCTGGTATTTGTGCCTTGGAGTGACATGTTCACATCCACTTAATACTGTTTAAAGAAATTCCAGTAGTGCATTAGAATAATGAAATTTCCTTTACAAAGCATTGGCTTTGTGCTGCTTTGCTTCATTGTGATCCTGAAAGGTGGAGGAGTGAAAACACAGATGTTATATCCTTTCTTTTATTTCTGCCGTTTAGTTGGTCCATAACATTGTGTCTTGCATGCATGCACCATTGTTCTCCCTCAGATAAAATGTAAAGCTGTGTATTTGAACTTAGTAGGATGTTCTTTTGATGATCTGGAATCCATTTTCCAGACATTTTCCTTTCAGCTGGTTGCACACATTTACGTAGCAATCTGCTAAATATTTCTAGAGGTTTGCATAACATGGTTTTGAATTACTTAAGGTGCTTTGGTTGTAGGTTTGTGTTATAACAATTTTAACTATGCAACTGAGTTTGTAAGTGACTGCTGCAAGTGACTAGAGAACAGAGCTTGTTGAGACACGAGCAAGTGTGGATTTTAACAGGAGAACTGAAAGAAATTGAACGTGAAAATTTGGACTGAAAACCTTAGTATATTTACTGTGACAGCATTGTATTGAGCTCTAGGGCAGCCTTTCAGAGGAGGATTTGGAAGTCAAGTAGCTCAAATCATTTAAGGTAGATTAGAAGGATACACTAGCAAATGTAAGTAGGAAGCCTTCCTGTATTTGAACAGTAAATTTAGTGTGTTTCATGTGTTTGATCAATGCAAGCAGTATGTTTAAATCTGTTGCAAATGTTAAGATGCATGATCTGTGTATTTAAATTATACACAGTTGACCCTACTTCTTTGGTTTGTACAGCAGCAGGAGGAAACAGATATGATTTGTTTCAATGTGTGTACATTCCACCTATGTGCGCAGTCTGGGCTCATGCACATACCACTGCTATTTTTCTGTGTGCGTCTGCTTTCTTCACTTGCTTGCACTACACTTCTGACTTTTGTGGTCTCTGTTGTTCAATTAGAAGAATTTCAGAGTCATGAAATAATTGTCTCCATTTGGTCTCACAATCTCTTTAACTCAGCAGCTGATACTCCTCAGTACCCCAGGTTAGCTCTGGTGGGCTGCATTAGGATGGGAATGACAGTGTAGTTAAAATAACTCTTGTGTTCTGAAAACCTTGGGTACATCTCCATCCCATCTTTCCCTGCTACTGATAAGGACAAATTCAGTATGTCAACTTTAGCAAGGAATATGGAAAAAAAGCAGCAAAGTGAGCACCTTAGTGACAAGCTGCAGCTACCCTTTAGTGGAAGTGGGCGCAGCAGCACTGACTGCTGCGAAAAAGAAGCATGATTCCATGCATGCACGATGTTTCCAGTTTCTTGTTGCTTTTAGGTGGATGGAAAAGGGCTTGTGCATTTGTCAGGTGAACAACTTGTTTCCACTTGGATAATCAGCAGAGCTCTTACATTACATGAAGGAGATACAACCTCCATTTCTCTTCAGTTTTTTTCCTTGCCATCTGCGGGAGGAGAAGGCAGGCATTAAGAAGGGAAGTTGTCTCAAGCCTCTAACAGCGTAATAAAGACTTTCAGAAACCCTGGGAAGGGTAGAGTGTCTGATGGCTGGCAATTTCTTTCTACAGTGTAAAATCTGTGGTTACAGTATGGAGGATGGTGTGCACAGATGGAGGCTGATGTAGACCCATATACTTTTTGGGGAAGAGACAGCAATTCCAAGAGAATTACTATTATTTTGTTGCACTTAGGAGTATTAGTCCTAAGCAAAGTGCTGGAAAGAAGCATGAAGTCTTGACATTTCAGTGACTAAACAGTGATTGGGAAAACAGTTTGATTCGCTTGTTACAGTTGATTTTCTAAGCATGAGAATTTAATAGTGCTGATGAAAGGAGACTACTATTCCTGCTATATCATCTTCCCAGTTTTGGTTTCTGTGAGGTATTTTATGTGCCCTGTTGACTGGCGACGCAAACTCTGAGTCATTCCGTGTAAAAATGATACAACGTTCTGTAAAGCAAAATTACATTTGAGAAGGAGGTATCCATATGTGATAAACAGAATAAGGAGGAAAAGTACTGACAGAAAAAGATGGGTTTATCTTTTGTATAAGAACAGCAGAATATATTTAGCAAATAGGAAACTGAATGAAATTATTTTATACTGAGCTTCCTGAGAGATGCCCTTCTGCAGCTGCAGTCTACAGAGGTCTTTGTATTCCTGTAAAGACAAAGAAACTTTTGACAGGTTCTTCAGTGCTTGTTTTACCATTCTTCAGTTCAGCCAAACCTGGATGTCTATACACAGCAAAGCCTGCCTTATTTTTCTTTTTTTTTTTTTGGAATTAGAGGGGAAGAATCTATCTACATGTGCATGTATGTGTGTACTACTTTGTATGAGGCTGTATTAAATATTTATGGTGAGATGGTAATGATATGAGTATGATATCCACCTAAGATTTTACATATTAAATGCAAATGATGGACTGTGAATAAGGATTTTCAATATTTACAGGTTTACTTAAATATATGTATCAGAGCAAAAATTAGAAAGGTATAGTAGTTTCCTTCCCTTGCTTGTGTTACAGAAAAGGGTGTTCCTAGAAGCTGACTTCCTTTTCAAGCTTTCCTGTGGTCTTCCACAGGTGAACGTCAGCAAACAGAATTTCTGGTGATAAATTTGTAATGCCATTCATTGGCTTGGGACTCGAAGTGGCCAAGTTGCAGCCCTTAAGAATTGTGCTGCCTTGACAGTCATCTCTTGTGTTCCGTAACCATCTTGAGACTTCATCTTGAGCAGTGTCAGAAACCAGAGGTAGTTACCTGAATCGGGGTGTTCCTGATTCAAAATAGAAGTATCCTGTTTATATCCTAACATATTTACTATCTGACAGCTTCATTTGCTCTCCCAAAAATGAATTGAAGGTGTTAGTTTAATTCCTTTTGCACAGCTGTCTGTGCAAGCAGTTGACTGCTTCAGCAGAAACGACAAGGATTGACTGTTGCTTGTTTCTCAATCAGCTTTCTTCTTTCCAGGAGCCAAATTCCATGTTTGCTAAAGTTGGTTGAAAGTTTCCACTGGTTTCAGAGGGCATTGTGTAAAACTGCAGGATTATTCTTAGAGCCAAGAACTGAGGCAATGTTATTTTTTAGTTATTTAGTTATTCAGCTGTTCAGTTTACTTTTCCTCACAAGTCTCGCTGTTAGTATCTTTCTGCATTTTATGCTGTCAGTTCTCTTGCCTCCTTTTAGATTTGGTCTCTTAGGTAGATTGCCTGAATATAAACTGTAATTGGCTTTGCAGGCTGGGCTTCTTTGCATGATTTCTCTCAGAAACTGTGATGAGCACTGATCCTTTATTTATTTATGTCCACAGGAAAATATCACTCCAAGAAAGGGGTGAAGAGACATGTATGACCTATTTGTTGTTCTATCAAAAGCATAGGCAGATTTAATTTATACCAGAAACTGTGACTGGAAACGAAGTCTGTTTCTGAGAGTCCACCGCTTCCTTTGTGTCCTTTCTAGCTTCACAGCAGAATTTTTTTTCTTTTGTTTTTTTATACACTGCGTAAATTTTCACTATGGATTTCCTTCCCTGATATTACCAGCCAGCCCACCGATCAGGCACCAGGGTTGTGTTCTTGCTAAATTCATGGATTATGTTGGAATCAGAAATCAAATATGTGATAATGAATGTAATATGCTTTTAAGTGTTGTGATGTTTAGTGGGTAGATGTACATCACGAAGACCTTTCGTGTCTGCAATTTGTGATGAAGATGAATCATTCTTTGGGGAAAAGTTGTAGTCATATTGTAAATCACATTCTAAAAATGAAAAAAAAATCCAGCAGTGATAAATAACTGCCATCTGGAATCTGAACTATGTGATTGTTATGATTTGTCATCCACATAAGATAAGCTTTTGAGAATGTTTAAGTTGAAGGCATAGACACAGAGATACCCAAATGTATTAATTACTTGAAGTAGTGAAGTTAAATGAAAGTGAAAAAAATACCTTCCATGTGAGGTGGAAAGATTCCTAGAACCAAGAAGATGGAATTAATTGCAGCACAGCTGTATGGGAATAGGTAGGCATTGGGAGTAGCTGTACAGTAGGTTTTACATTGTCCTAAAACATAGGGCTCACTTTAATTATTTGACAGATGGAAATGAATTTACATCAAAAGAAGCCCCTCAAATGCTTTTTGTGATTTCACTTGTGTTGATGAAGCTCCAAGATGCAGCAAGGGATGTAGATGAACTGTGTATGGGATTGTCTAGCTTCGAGAAAAATGTGCTGCTGGAAATTAATCTCTTCTATGACTTGAATGAAGAAGAGAAATAGAGATTTCTGAGAAAAGGCATTGGAAGTAAATGAGAGAGGAAAGCCAGCTGAGAAAAGGGAAAGCAGAGAAAAAAGTAAAATACCTTTAGAAATAACTGCTCTGAATCAACATCACATAAATTTCCGTTTCTGCCAGCTGCCCACTCACTTTCTCTTTTAATAGAAAGAATCATCTTGGGTCTGAAACGAGAAGTGTGAGGAGCCATGGGAAGCTCAGGAAGTGTGGGCTAGATGAATGGACAGTGAAGTGGATTGAGAACTGGCTGAATGGCAGAACTCAGAGGGTTGCCATCAGTGGCACTGAGTCTAGTGGGAGGCCGGTAACTAGTGGTGTTCCCCAGGGGTCAATACTCAGCCCAGTCTTGTTCAGCTTCTTCATCAATGACCTGGATGAAGAGTTAGAATGTATCCTCAGCAAGTTTGCTGATGACACAAAAGTGGGAGGAGTGGAGGATACACCAGAAGGCTGTGCTGCCATTCAGCATGACCTTGACAGGCTGGAAAGCTGGGCAGAGAGGAACCTGATGAAGTTCAACAAGGGCAAGTGCAGGGTCCTGCACCTGGGGAGGAACAACCCCATGCACCAGTACAGCCTTGGGG
>Ga0065711_1050614_pt1 | contig 10748 bp, 5 predicted proteins | sample Hoacrofraction12_FD_59098 | JGI IMG/M metagenome (GOLD analysis project Ga0065711, IMG submission 59098) | Hoatzin crop microbial communities from Cojedes, Venezuela - Epithelial fraction 12 v2 (version 2) | ecosystem: Host-associated > Birds > Digestive system > Esophagus > Crop | place... | reverse complement strand
TTTTTTTTTTTTTTTTTTTTTTTTTTTGCGAAAATACAATGGCTATGTGTATTGGAACATTACAAAGTCAACAGAGTTTATGGGAGCCAAGTGGATTCCTATAGCATTGATGCTCAAATCCCCCACTGAAAAGTGAGAAAAAACAGATATAGAAGATTATTTGATAATTCTCGTATGTGTTATTCCCATGTCTGAAAGTCACAGATTTTGATGTATGGAGTTTTTCAGAAAGTATAACTTACCATAAATGCACTTTTATCTGAAGCCTGAAAGTGTCATAATGAAGTTAATATGTTTTTAAAATTCAAGTACAGTGCTATGAAGATCTGCATACTTATTCAAATTTAAGCAAATGACTGGTACATTGAAATTTAAGCCTGTGCATAAGTCTTTGTGGCAAGCTTGTGCCATTTTATCCAGTGTTCTTTCATTCAGTAAAGCAAACTGGGATGATATATGTCTGTGAAATGTAAATATAAGTACTTTTGCATGGCAATATTTAAAAAACTTTAGGAAAAGAAGTGCTGAAAATGGAAAGAAAAACAGTAAATAAAGATATAAGCATTCTTATTTTCGACAGAACTAGTCAGAAATTTTGAACTATTCAATGGGAAGATACAAAAGACAAAGTTGTAATTCAAACAGGTGAAGCCGGTGTCCTTGTAAAATGGACTCTTTTCATTTTGAATAATTTAAACTATTTCTTTCTTTTGAGGCAAAGATTGTAGAGAGAAAAGATCTCTTGTACAGTTTTAACCATTAAAAAGAAATTTGGTGATCTCTTACCTTTTCTGTCCTTCATTAAATGCACATTTAAAATTCACTTTGAATATTAATGATACTTATAAATCCATTTGTTACCCATAGTGATTTCACTAGGGAAGACTGAAATCTTTCAGGGTAATACAGTTCTAACTTTAGTTATTACATACTTAAGACCTTTCTTCTTCCAGATGGGGATGCTTAATCTGGATCTTAACCACTTCTGATGGATAAAGATTCCAAATCACATTTTGAAAAAGTAAAGAAGGTATTCCCAGTATTCTAGTTGAATTAGGTATTAGCTCTACACCTTGTATAGAAGCTTTCCCAGGCAAGTGTCAGCTTCTGCAGGCTCCAAACCTTGTCATTGTGCTTTGGCACTACACTGAAACCTTCCAGCAGTGAAGGAGGTTTAACTTGTAGTGTTGACGTGTACCAGAGCATTTAGGCAAAGATTTCCTCCAACTGGAAATTGAAAACTGTCAGCGGCATTCTGAGTTTGTGCAGCATCCGCTTACACCATAGTTATTCTCAGCTGTGAGTGGTAAAAAGTGAGGTTCATGCCTTCCTTATTCCACCATCTTCCTCATCCCAGCTCCACCTTGAAATTGGGATACAAACACCCATCTACTTGCTTCAGCATCACTTGGGAGCAGAAGCCTAAAGCAGACAATGGAGGGAGAGGCGTGAATGTCTGGAGTGAGGGAATGAAGCTTGCTAAAACATAACCACTATCAGTAGAATAAAAGTGCTTTTTAACGGCAATCTGCTGCAGGAGTTTTTTGCCCGCAGTTCTAATCCCTAGCCAAGCACTGCATAGCGGATTTATAGCTTTGAGTTTCAAGGCGGTACTTTGGTGAGGACATGGGAACAGATGCATTTTAAGTCTTGATTAACGTGTTTTCAGGCTACAAGGGGTAGCACAAGTTGTTGTTTACAGTATTCACTGTTCTCTAACATTAATTTTCATGGATTTTGAGATGCTGAAAAATGATGTAGAAAATTTAGCATGGTACAGTAGATGCTAATAAGAGGTATTTTTGTGAGAACCCATCCCTGTTAGTCAGCACCCTTGAATAATCAATAGACCCACTGCTCTTCACATCTTTTTTTATATTTCCTATATAAAACTCATCCTTCTGTGACAATCATTACAACAAATCTCAACTCTTTAGGAACAAGCATTAAAATAAATCTCAACTATGAACGAATCTCAGTAATTGTTAAAATAGATCTCAGATCATTGGGAATTTTGGTATACAGAATACATTCTGAAAACAGAAAGTGAGGACATCTAGAAGAAAAAAAATCAGGGAATGTAGACTCCTTATCTAGCTATAGAATCTTCCTATCTATGCTTATCCTTATCTACCTGCTGAATTCAGTATTAAATGTATTTGTTGCTCCTGCATGAACTGATGGTACCACACCTGTCCACAACAGTGTTCCCTTAGCTGATTTTTTGTGCTACCGTTTGGAAGAGAACCGCAAAATTGCTGAGTCAAGTCAGGCCAAAATCTTAGCATAAGGGTACAATTCCGTACACTGGAAACTCAGAAGTTCTATGTGTATTCGCCGTTATAGTGGAAGCATTCACCTTTTCTATTCAAAAAAAGATACTGACAATTTAGGGGTACCTCTTTTATGAAGTAAAATTCTTCACTTTTAAAAATTCTATTACATTAAAATCGTAAAGTGTCTTTTAGTCATTCTAGATCAAAATCTTTTGTGAAATAGTGTTCATATTCGTTGTACATTAAATTCTCCTCCGCTTCATATGGACTTGAAGTGTTCGTCATTGTTTTGTTCTTTGAATAAAAAGAATTTGGTCAATGGGAATTGAAATTAGTGGCTCAGCTGAATGGGAGGTACGGATGCATATCTACAGGCAGATTACAAATCATTTGTGTTTAATTAAATGTAGCGTTCTGAGTGTAAAACAGATCTGATCTCTGTTTATTTACAATGAGGGAATGAGCAAATCTAGTTAAGCAGCTGAACAGCAGTACTATGGGGGATCTAAGGAGCTGGAGTCATTGTTAGGTGTGTACACTAGAGCTTCATCTACACTGGGAATAAATTCTATGGATAACTTTAATTAATGCCGAGTTGTAGATTTCGGTACTGATGAATTTCTAAAATTAATAGGACAATGTTGTGGGAAAGAATGGCTCTGTACAAAAAGCATCAGCCAAAGATGGAATGCCTTTGTATTAACTCGTTTTTGAGATAAGCATTTAAAATTATACTAGATATTGCTAAGGTCTTAAAAGCTTATTATCTTCCTTTATTATCTATTTTACTTTGTGGTGAGACTTTGTTGGAAATGCAGTGATTGTATATAAAATTCATAAAAGCGTTATTTTTTGCACTGTTTTTCTAAAATCTCTCTTTTTCTCTTAAAATTATAGTGATACTTTTAACCCAAATAATGCAATCTTTTTAAGGTAGTGCAAGGCTGATTTTATTCTGAGATCTTGTAATCGGGACTTGGCATATCCAAAGAACACAACCTGAAGGAATATTTATTCCTACTGAGCTCAGAGGATGTGTAAACTAATCTGTACCCTTAATGTTAGGGATAATCCTTCTAGGTTTTCTCTAAGAAACCTTCCATGGCATCCTGTTAGGCACATAATAGAAGACTCAAGTCTTTATCGGTCGAAGTTATTTTGGCAGTATTAAATACACTCTTTTTTTAAAGTGGTTAAGAAGCCACATTCTGTGGCTTAAAATTTCCTATTATTCATCTGTATACAGTATGTTTGACAATACACAGACGAAACTAAAAAGCAGTTCCAACAGAGATGGTTTGTTATTAGGTCAGAGACCCCCTTAGTTATTAGGCCATCAGTCACTTAATTAGCTGAACTCCCTCATGTATTTGATTTACTCAGATAACTGCAGACATATCATTGCAATAAAGTCTTGGGATTTTGCAAGGGTGGGATATGGCTGCGTTTATCCTCAACCTCCTCTGGAATGTATTTCATTCTAGTCTGTATTTCCATTTATAAAATACAGGTGGTACAGGAGCTATAGCTATTACATTGTCTTTGCCATCTTTTGTGAAGTGTGGATCTATCACTTTTACTAATTTTTGTTCTATATTGGTTTGTTTATGACAACCTAGTCAAAACTCCAGTTGGTGTCCAATGGGCTTGCCAGTAATTGCACAATTCCTAAAATGTCGCTGCACAGGAAAATAGAAATGTATAATTTCATTTTATAGAGTTGAAATGTGATTGGGAGCAAAAAAGGATACTGGAATATTGATTGTATAGATTGTTGATTTTATTTAATGCTTTGTTTACTTAAACTTAGATTGTTTTTTTAGTTCCCCTTTTTTTTTGTGTCACCCATTGTCATGGTGAAGTTAGAAACAAATGTCTTCTTTGGATGTGGATTTTTTGTTGGTTGTTTTTGATTTTTTTTTAATCCACAAATCAGGAGGTGCTACTTGAAGCAAAGCGATTGTGTTAAGATATTTTTTCAGCTTGTTCCAGCAAACTCATGCTGTTTGAAGCCCAGCAATATTGCTTTAAATCACAATTTTCTTACTGTTGTGAGCATTTTATTATAAACACATTAAAGAAAAAAAAAATCTTTCTTGTATTATATCAGAGCTGTATTGAAATGTTCCCTTTGAAAGATTTCACTGTCGTTAGTATGCAGTAGCATGCAAGATCTGAGGAGCAGAGAAGTCATTTGCCAACATAGCAAAATATAAAAATCTCATTAGTTTTGCATAGGATTTTTAGATGGTATATGGCACCTATAAAACTGTCATATCGGAAAAAGCTGCTTTCAGATGCTTTTTAGTGCTCTCTGTCCAGCCAATGGAAGTTGGTTCTTATGATGCAGTGCCTTTAGCTTGCTTACCTGCTTGCATGAGGATATTGTACATTTGCTGTAGGGATTGCTCAGTCCATCAGAAGAATTTTGAGGGAAGAGTTTTGTGGAAATCCAACATTTCCTTCCCAGTCATTTGAAATGATCAGCTGTATAACATAATGTAGCTTCAGAGAAAAATTGTGTCTTTTATTTGGAGTTACTTGTTTTTTCTGAGCAGGGCAGTATATGTTTAGGATGTTCAAAACCAAAGTGATGCAGAACAATGTAAGCAGATGGAATTTCTGGAAAGCTGTGTATGTTTTGCTCCGGTTTGTGACTAACATCTAATGTAAATTTTCCAAATTTGTAAATCTTAAATTTAGAAGTTGTGTGTATGTACAACGAAAAGCTACATCAGGTGAAGAATAGTTTCTGTCTTTTTAGATGCCAGGCATTCATATGCCTACACAGATAAAACTCCTTGGTGTAAATTCTACTTGAGTTCAGATATATGGAATGCAGTGGAACCTACTGAAGATTCATTTCAGTGACTGAGAATCAAAATTGGCCTCTTTTTTTTGCCTCATGAAAGTAACATAAAAAATAATCTCCTATGCAATAATCAAAATTTCATATAAAAACATAAGCTTGTGTGGATATATTTGACTGTAGGGGATATCAACAAAGATTAACATCAGACAAGATAAATAAACCATTACTTTTTTCACTGTCAAATCTGTGATTGGGCAAGGAGCTTAATTTTGTTATTGAAACATTTTATTGCTCTTAAATTTGTAATTGTGTAATGTATTACATTGCATTCTTATGTTGCCTCAGTATTTCTGTAGTAGTGCAAAGTTCTATAAATGAAAAAATATGGTATTGCCAGGCAACTTAATATTACTTTAATGAACAGTAGTGCACATTGCCATGTGCAATTGATGGTGCTTGCTATAGTGAAGCAAAAGTGAATGAAAAGTCCTAAGCTTTGTCATAAAACACATCATTGAGCCCTCGACATCCTCTTCTAATGTGGCTATTTTCTGTCTGTCTTCTCACTGCAAGTACATAGCTGGATGTTTACCTCCAACCTTGCTGAAGATGAGAACAACTTGTTTTCATATTGCTTAGTTTTTCATACCTCTTGTGATTACATGGCTCCAGTTCCTGTTCACTGACGTCTTCCTTGAAGTTACGACAATCATAGATGTAAGCTACGTGGTTTTATGTCTGTCCTTCTAAAACATTGTTTTGCCACCGGATTGCATTGCCCATCACCAATGTCGTGTGTGTAAACTCCTGCCTCTCAGCTCCTCCTGATCTGGCTGGGGCATACGGCTAATATTCAAGATCGTGTGAAAGTTATTTACAAATAAGTATTTTACAAATATGCACAGATTACACATTAAGTAAGGTAGTTTACATGTCTGCAAAGAGTCTAACGCTGCTTGTGCCTCTGTCCAGAATTTCTCAGTTGATGTTTTGTCCTTTGAAGGCATCACATGCTTTAGAAAGTCAGATCTTTTTAGCTGAATTGATGTTGTTACAGCAGTGTGATGTTCTCTCTATGTTAATCTTGGGGTAGGTTTTCCCAGAAGGGAATGAATTAAACTTCGCTCGTACAGGTCATCTTCACATCAATGGGCATAAAATGTGTTACAGTGCCTGTCTGGAGCATGGGGGTGGAAGTGAGACACACACGCGTAACCCGTGCTTTTGTCCTGGTAGACCTCCTCACGACCGCAGCAGTCTTACTGGAGCTTCTGCCATGATGGGCATGTGAAGAAGACTGACGCTGTAAAATTGCACCAGTTGTTTTTAAGTTTGCGGTGAGGACCCTGGGGGTTAAAAGGTTTGTGACTGTAGAATTTTTTGCCATTTGTATTGATATTTATCATAAACTGATATTTATAATTTGTAAAGGCGACTATATTTAATCCTGATTTACAGAGTATATTGTCACAATTTACAAAGATTCCCAACGATGGTGTTTTGCTTGAGGATCAACATACTGACTTTCATATTTCAAAATATTCTGTACGAAAGCATAAACTCTTTTCCCTCAATTTTAATATCGATTCATGGTAGAAGTCAGATGGAGAGCTGCATTCCTTGCCAAGTGGTAGGATCGGTTCCCAGAGAGGCCTAGGAAATTAATTATACTGGACAGCAACCATTCATATCGAGTATGCAAGCTAAATTTGTAGCAAATGTTGGTGAATGTAGGTGCTGCGGACAAGTGGATGAGAGCAGTTGTGATAGGTGGGTTGTGGTGATGCAGGAGATGCTTGGGAACAGCAGAGCAGTACGTTGTAACACAGCGGGCACACTGGCAGAGCTGTGGCACCAGTCTTGATACTCTGCAAATCCTAAATCTGCTGACCTCAACATACTGTTTTTTTCAGTAATCGTTTGCATTATAATTATTTTAAAATACAAAAAAATACATTGTACAGGTGGGGTAGCATGATAATACATGTACTTTTGATGTCGACCATTGATACCACCCCTTTCCTCCAAACAAAATGAAGTATTTTGTCTTTAACTTTATGGAATATATTTTTTAAAGCTTTGCCTGAAGGATTTAATGCTCTGCATCTGCAGTAATGTCAGATTCCCATGGTCTATTAATCTCACAGTATGCTGGAATTTAAACAGTTTTCTTATGGTACTTTCCTTTGTGTTGCCATGTAGTTCTTAATAGTAAGGAAGACAGCTACAAACTTTAATGCTGGAAAAGAAAAGAATACTGAAGGCCTCTGTATTTTTTTTTCTAAGCAGACTGTTCAGGTACATGAGTCTTGACAGAAGGAAGAGAGCAACAAAAAATACCTCAAGAGTGGGAGAAGGCCCACAGTTCAGCAGTGCCTTTATTATCATTATTATTAATATTCATTTGAACTGATTAAAATATTTTTGTGAATTATGTGCAGTGAATCGACAACTGGAGGGACAAATTTGGAATGAAAAGTTGCCTGCTGAATGTGGCTTTTATAAATACCCGTGTCCCATCTCTTCACATGACACTATGTGCTGTTTTATTCAGTACTGTGAGTCATGAAACACAAGTTTTGTGTCCGAGTTGCTTGCTGGGATTCTTCTTGCACCTATCCACATGTCACTTCATGGCACTGGCTGTGTATCAGCAGTATATTGAAGTTTTGCCTTGTTCTACATCTAAAAAACACCTGTGAAATACAACTAAGAATGCAAACTGAAAACACACAACAATGGCAAAGAAGAGCAAAAGCTTTGTTAATAGAGACTTGTGTAAAAATATGTATCTTGGAGAGTGTAGACTAGGTAACTTTATATTTTCTGGAAGAATTAATGAGCAGCGACTAGACCAGCTGAGGTTCTACAGAAAGTATGGACACTTTTTCACTGTATTTGCCAGTACATTTGTGTATATTGCTTTAAACTATTCAGTGTTCACATTCAGATTTCTATGCTGAATAGGGAGTCTGGAATGCCAGTTTTCAGGCATCTTGTCAGGATGAATGTGATAAGTAGGTGCTGCAAAAAGGGATTTCCAGTCCGCTGCAGCGCTGCCTTTGAAGGCCCTGTTTCTGGAATATACAGTGATCATGCAGGAAGTATTTTGTCTTTGTTAATGACGAGACAACATAATAAGATTTTTGGAATCTGTCTCTCCTTGGAAATTGCCTGGTATCATCCTTTCAGAACAGGTAGTGGAGCTTCATGATGTGCATCCAGGATTCAGTCTCCAGTGATGACCTGTTAAGGAATCTTATTATAATATCTCAGGGAGGGAGGGAGGGAGGTAAAAGCCCCACACAATTACAATAGCGAGGATCCTGTTTTCAAGATGATGTTTTTTTTAATGAAATGGCTAATGTTTTAGTCTAATACGCTGCATTGGTTTAGTTGCAAAGAGCAGAGTCCACATCTGAGGTCAGATTGCAGGTTGAGAGGTAAAAAGCCAGAAGTCAGTTTCAAGCTTCCAGAGTGCTGGATAAAATATATTTTAACCATACTTAAGGAAAATAAGTGGAAGCTTCATGCCTGTCATGTCTGTGATGACTTTCATTATTGGCTACTGTGATATGAAAGGTTAGAAAAGCTTTTGGGGTTTTCTGAGAAATTTGTACAGAATTCAATTAAGACACTGATATTATCTTTTTCCTTGCCTTTTCTCTACAGGGATGTGTGATGGGTATTTTTTTTTAATAGTCTATAGGTATTGCTCAATGAGAAGGCCAATGCATTCTTGAACATGTCTTCTATCAGAGAAACTGGTGGTATAAGTGAGTGACTCTCATTAAACCTATTTGCAGTTGCACACACAAAAAAGTCGTTCTTAATTCCCTCCCTGCATGTGGACAAGAGCTTAAAAAGAAGTGAAATAGAAAAGATTAAAAGAGCATAATGACATATCCAAAAGATGAAAGATGTAATTTAAACGTTAAAAAAAAACACAATGAGAAAAGCTGAAATCTCTTTGTGTTTCCTCCAAGTTAAGTAGGAGAACTTTGAAGATGACAGTAATATTCCATTGTGTTTCATCTTTTTCATAATAACATATTTTGAAATCTGGAATGAGTGTATCATCTAATAAAATTTTTTTAGGACTACATAAGGTGTAATAGAACGCACAATATAAACAAGATTTTCTTCTACTTTTTTACAATAATGACTAAAGATACTATCCTGTTTGACTTTTAACTAATTCTGATTGGATGTGTACTTAGGTAAGGCATCCCTAAAGAAATAGGAGATTGATGCTGGTGATTTGGTAGGTGTCGTTCTACAACTTACTTGCAAACTGAAATCTTAAGGACTCAGAGTTATGAGGTGCTTGGTTTTGAATAAAGTGTAAAATCATGATTGTGACCATTTGTGGTCATTAAAGACCCCGTGGTGCTTTTGGGGAAAAACCATCCTGTCCTATCCAAATTTCATTTCTGATCGTTTCACAATGACTACCTTGTTGTTCCTGCAGTTTCAGCTAGATGTGACATTCCGCGTTTCCCATCCTGAAGCACTGGCCTGAGCTGCTGTGGTGTTGCTTGGTCCATAGGTTTCACCATAAAGGAGACTGCAGTTCAGCAGTGAGCTAAGTCATACAGCGCGCTTCATATTTGCTATTCAGTTAGGAAGTTGCTGGATTCATTTAGAAAAATGTTTTTGCTAGACAGAGAATACAGTTTCAACAGCAGCACAGGCAACATGAATTTACATATGCCGGGCAAATGGTTGACCTGTTCTAATTAAAAATCAGAATCTTTGAAATGGTGACCATATTTCTGACAGTGGACACAGACTGCACACACACTGTCTGATGATGCGTGTACTAATCTCAGTCAAGGAGCTGAAAAGAGCTTAGATTTTCCAAATGCAAGAAGTTGCTGGGAAATTCTGGACTTATGGTTCAAAAACATGATTTGATTTTTTTTTTTTCTGAACACAGAAGTGCAGACTTCTTATATGACAAATGGCAGTATTTATGCATTTGCCCACCCGGTATAAAGGGATTTTACAAACACTGATGTGCTAAGTTTGTAGTAAATGGAATTACTACTTCTGTGTAGGTTATAACCAAGAACTCCCCTTATTCCAGAATGCCAAAGAATCTGAAGTTTTTAATTGATTTTGACACTGTCTGTAACATCTCTTTGTAACACTGCAGCTTCTTTAATTTTCCTTTGCGTTATTTGAAAGGGATGAATGTGACTAGCATGCTGATTGTCGAGTTTCTCAACTCATTTCCAGCAATTTTCTTTCTTGCTGAAGAGACGCCAAATTACTCAACAGCAGAGGAAAACATTTCTCGTATGGTTTCAGAATCACAGTTTGTGTCAGATGGACTTTGTTGGCATTTAGCAAGAGAGTTTCTGTACTGCTGCACTGTATTTGTAAGAATGTTTTTGCTGTACCTCTTAAAGAAAAAGTGTTACATCTTTGCAGTAACAGTGTGTATCTTTGTAGGTAAATAGGGTTTGGTATGGAGTGGAAATCCTTGTGCTTGATACAGCACTGATATCATAGAATCATAGAATCGTAGAAAGTTTTGGGTTAGAAGGGACCCCTAGAGGTCATCTAGTCCAACCCCCCTGCAGCGAGCAGGGACACCGCTAACGAGATCAGGTTGCTCAGAGCCCTGTCCAACCTGGTCTTGAATGTTTCCAGGG
>Ga0065711_1050611_pt1 | contig 10748 bp, 2 predicted proteins | sample Hoacrofraction12_FD_59098 | JGI IMG/M metagenome (GOLD analysis project Ga0065711, IMG submission 59098) | Hoatzin crop microbial communities from Cojedes, Venezuela - Epithelial fraction 12 v2 (version 2) | ecosystem: Host-associated > Birds > Digestive system > Esophagus > Crop | place... | reverse complement strand
GTAGGCATTTATAAGGTCCCCTCGCAGCCTTCTCTTCTTCAGGCTGAACAAGCCCAGTTCCCTCAACCTCTCCTCGTAGTGGAGATGCTCCAGTCCCCTCACCATCCTTGTAGCCCTCCGCTGGACTCTCCGCATGGAATGGATGCCACGCAGGTTGTAAGTGACACTGTGAACTCAGGAGTTCGCAAGTATGTGTTTGAAGTATCTTCTCATGCCCATTGTGATTTATGTATCACAGAATTGTGATGTACTTGCAAGCTCTTAGCTTTTGATTATAAAGTAGTGGGTTGTTTACTAGTATTAAAACTGTGTGACTGTGGTGTCTCTGTAGTCTTCATTGTGAAGTGTCTTTTTGCAGAAGTGTGATTTTTTTCTGTCTAATTATTGTGTCTTTGTACACGAGTAGCACAAATGAGACTCATAATCTGTTTTTTATGTGTGATAATAAGTTAGTCTCCCCCACATTTCAGGCTGATGCATTGCCAGCTTGATGACTGTAAAAACAAAAGGTGTGTGTTGACTGAGCTCTGAAAGGACTGGCAGAGTTCTCATACCTGATGTCTCAAACTCTGCTTTCTGAGCACAGACAAGGGTTCTGGGTTCCAGAATCAACTTGCACAGAACTTGTTACTTAACATAGTAATGGTAGGTGAGGATTAAAGTAAGACTTTTATTAGTTCTCAATAGCAGATGCACAGCCATACTTCGCTATTCTTTTAAGCTTATGTTTTTTTTTATTTTCTGATGTAATAGGGCAAATAAAGGGTGCAAGGTGGATATGCTTAATGTATCCTTCTTAAAAGTTGTGATGTGAAGTATAAATAATCTGCCATGAATCATAGAACAAATAGGACATCTTTTTAGTTTGACTTGTGCCTCTGATCCTCTGCTTTAGTAGTTATTTTCTTGGCAAATTGGCAGATACCTGGATCATTGCAGAGTGGAACAATGCTGCGTTCTTGTCAGAAGAAATGGTAAATCTGTAACAAACAGGTCTAGGTATGTTAAAGCAAGGCTTTGTATTTAATGGAACCACAAGTATACAGTGTTAACTTGTAGGCATGCTTACTACCACAGTCCTTGAATAACATTTTTTAAAGCATTTTTTCCCAGAGTCTTCAGGTTCTCTCGGTCCCTTAATAGTTAATAGGTAAAAGCTTCAAAACTCTTTTTTTGTTTTGTTGTTTACCTGAAATAATCTAACTAATCTAAGTAATTTAATATCCGGTCACCATACAATTGTGCTTAACTTGAAGGAGCCATTGAGCAGGTGGATTAGGCTCCAGGGTAAATGTAACTCAATGTAATTATTCCCAAGTTTTTGCTGGGTTGAGGTGGTGGTTTCATTCCGAAATGTGAGCACTCTGTTTTACGTGAGAACTGAAACTGGGTAGCCATTTCCTTTAAACAACTTTTCTTTAATCTTTGTGTTTTAGAGAACATCGTGTAAAGAACGGTGTCAGTCTTGTGTCATTCAAATACAGTGAGAAACAAATTGAGTGGTTAGCTGTTCCTCTTTTGAGCAATTGGATTTCTTAGAAATTCTTATGCCCATAGCTGGTAACATTGCCATCTCACTGATTATTTGTGTTGGTCCACTATTATGGTAGGCCACTAGTGTTTCCACTGGTTTATACCAACTTTAGTACGTTTTACTGCTATTCTGCTTTCTAGTAGCTTTTTTTTTGTCCCAGGGAACTTCTAGGACTGTGAGTCATTCTTGATTGGAGTTGAGGTTTTTGTCTTTTATGAAAATTGGTTCATTTGAAAGTAGGAACAACCAGCAAGTATGGATAAAGTATGATCAACCAATAACCAGTGATTCATAGTGCCACTTCCCAAAGCAAACTCTCATGCTGTCTTAAGCAACAGTGTCCGAAATAGAAAGATAGGTGGAACAAGCTGTATACTGTTACTGCATCGTTGATGGCCTGTGGTGGACTGACCCTGGCTGGATGCCAGGTGCCCAGCAAGCTGCTCTGTCACTTCCACCTCCTCAACAGGACAGAGGAGAGAATATAACAAAAGACTTGTGGACTGAGATAAGGGCAAGGACAGATTGCAGACTTGACTCAAGGAAATTCATTTAATATATTACCAATCAAGTCAGAACAGAGTAATGAGAAATAAAATCAAATATTAAAACATCTTCCTCCCACCCCTCCCTTCTTCCCAGGCTCAACTTCACTCCTGATTTTTCTCTACCTCCTTCCTGCGAGCAGCACAGGGGGAATGGGAATGGAGGTTGTGGTCAGTTCATCAGACATGGTCTTGGTCGTTCCTTCCTCCTCACTTTCTTCCCCTGCTCCAGCACGAGGTCCCACCCACAGGAGACAGTTCTCAGTGAGCTGCTCCAGTGAGAGTCCTTCGCATGGGGTGCAGTCCTTCAGGAACAGGCTGCTCCAGTGTGGGTCCCCCACGGGGTCACAAACCCTGCCAGCAAACCTGCTCCAGCATAGGCTTCGCTCTCCATGGGTCTGCAGGTCCTGCCAGGAGCCTGCTCCAACATAGGCGTCCAGTGGGGTCACAGCCTCCTTCAGGCATCCACCTGCTCTGGCGTGGGGCCCTCCATGGGCTGCAGGTGGATATCTGCTCCACCATGGGCCTCCGTGGGCTACAGGGGGACAGCCTGCCTCACCATGGTCTTCATCACGGGCTTCAGGGCAATCTCTGCTCCAGTGCCTGGAGCACCTCCTCTCCCTCCTTCTTCACTGACCTTGGTGTCTACAGAGTTGCTTCTGTCACATAGTCTCACTCCTCTGTCTGGCTGCAATTGCTGTTGTGCTGATTTTTTTTTTTCACCCCCTTCTTAAATATGTTAGTACAGAGGTGCTACCGCTGTCGCTGATGGGTTCGGTCTTGGCGGGCAGTGGGGCAGTGGGTCGGTCTTGGAGCCGACTGGCATTGGCTCTATCGGACAAGGGGGAAGCTTCTAGCAGCTTCTCACAGAAGCCACCTCCGTAGCCCCCACTGCTACCAAAACCTTGCCGTGCAAACCCAATACAAGGTCTAACAATGAATTTGATGGGAGTTGTATTATACCAGAAGTTAGACTTTTTGGTTTAATACATGTGGTGACTGGACTCTGATTTTTTTTTTTTTTAATATGTTTAATACAATGTAATCCACTCATGTTGTCTGCAGGTTAGGTAAACTTATTTGAAAATTTAGAATGAACTTCCTATTCTTCTGTTTCTTCCTTATCTTTTCTTGCGATTTTGGATATATCCTCAGGAGCGTGTTCTGGAGATGGCTTTAATGAATAGGCACTTTTTAATCTGTGGATCATGCATTGACATTCTGTAGTCATCTAAAGATACGATCTTTCGTATCAACAGACTGTAATTGCTGCTGCTCTTAAAATGTTAGTTTGATTCTTCAGTTGCTAATAGTACACAGTACAAATGCAAAAGAATGATTAATAGATGTTAATCCAGGAAGGAACCATTTGTAATCATCTGGTCTTGCCTGAGAAAGATAAACCATAGGACTTCTGTGAATGAATCTGTGTTGGAATTTGATATAGCCACAAGGAAAACTTCCCATTCAGAAAGAATGGATGTAGAGTCCACTACAACCCTGTTAGTTGCCCAATTTGCTAATTAGTCCTGCTGTATGAAACAGGGTACTGTCTCTGATGTATAGTCAGATAATATATCCTTCTAGCTGCCTACCTCACAACACTTTGTTTATATCCTTCAATTCATTGAGCACATTCAACTGAGTATTCCTCTCCATTTCAGATTTCTTCCAACCTGATGCTCAAAATATTAGGCCATCTTGTTGGAGTAGGAAAATCAGACTTTGTCTTATTACAAATGTGAGTTCCAAACTAGTGTCTTTGGCTTGTGCTCATTTTGGCAAACAATCTAAACAGGTTTATCAGCACTGGATTCTCTGTTCTTTACTGTTTCCTCAGGCTTCTTCTGAAATCAGCTGTGCAGTAGATCAGTCATGATCCCTGATCTTCTTTGACTTCAACGACAATAATGGTAAATAGCTTAGCAGTAGCTCAGTGGACACATCCTGCTTCGTAGTATTTCTTGACTCTATATTTTGAGAGCTTAAAATAAATGTAATGTCAGACTGAACTTGTATCACTCTATGTCTTAATTCGAATACCTTGTGACAGCAAGCTGAATGCTGTGTTGAAAGTTATGTCCTCAGCATAGTCATGATCACTCAGGATGGTGACCTCATAAAAAGAGGATGCTGTTAAGAAGTTGGTGTATTGATTTTTCTTTTTACCTATGTAATAATAATTATCACCTTGTTATGCTTGAGGGAAATCTTATTTGTTACATTTTAATTGACTTGGCTTTAATAAACTAACCATCTTTCGTTTAAAATGCTTATGTGACTTCAGTTTTTCCGTGGTCTTCTGAACTTCCCCATTATTCAAAATTTCTTAAAAGTTCATGATTTAGAGCCTCCCAAATGATATTTTAAAATTCTTGAACAAAAGCTAATTTGGACCTGCTTGTTTGGACTCCTAAGCCCTTTTGATTTCTAATTTGAGGGTTAATAATTGTATCGCCCAGAGAAGATTATTTGTCGGCATTCGTAGATCTGTGTCTGTTATTATATTAAAATATTGATACCTTAGGAATGATAGCATTGTTGCTAAGGTTGTTATAGTAAGCACAATAAAGGAGCTTTAAATATATCTGAAGTCTATCACTACAACTATTTCCATGGTTTTTTCTGCTGTCTTTCATCATTCCTAGCTTTTGTTTACGTTCGTTACCGTGAACTTCCCCTCTTTTTGACTTCATGTATAGCTGTTTCTGTATATACTGTGGTTTTTTCTTCTAATGTGGCTTTGGGGACACGTGTTAAAAAATTTTGTGTGATTCCCTGTGATTCTTGCATGGTAAAGTAATATTATTTTATCAGATTGCCAAATCTGAGTCTCCTCAGTTGAAGCTGGAAATGGTCTGAGTCAGCTCAGGACAGGTATGCAGGTGGCCACTTCTGTTAGCTCCATCATCCATTCTCTTTTGAGGTACAGTATACGTGGAGTTCCTTCGTGTTGAATGCAGCATGCTCTTTGAGTTAGGACATCGTCAACTATAATGCTTGTTAAATTCCACGCCCGTTTTAGAGTTGGGAAAGTGAAACATGGAACAGAAGGCAGTGGGGCCAAAGGGCCCCAGGGTAGTGTGGCACTCCCTTTCACGCAGTAGCTCGCTGCAGAAGGAGCCGACTGCACTGTGTTAGTGGGTTTTAGTGGTCTCTGTCAGATACCAGTTAGTGTCCGTGTGGTGCATGAGCTATTGGAAGATGTTCTAGAATGTCTGTGGAGTGTTAGTGTTCTTTAAAGTTGTTAATAATTCAAACGAGTAATGAATATTATTGCAGAAGTGTCACCACTTCTTGCTTTGCTACTTAATCCTCTCTGACTACATTATAACCACTTACTAATTTTACAGTCATGTGACTTGTACAGTGAGGTCTCAGTGATATTAAATGAGCTTGATTTATGTTCCCAAATGCAAAAATGTAATCTCTCGCGTGCGTACCACTTACATGTAAACAATGAAAATATCTTTTTGCCTGCCTCTCAGGGTTTCACACATTCCAATGAGTATTGTTGGTGTTGTATATGTACTTACTCCTTTTGTTAGCGTAACATCTTGTAGCTCGTTAAACTAGCTCCGAAGCTTGTTGCCACTTCTACTTGCAGTGATAAGGCGAGTAACTTCAAAACCAGTGGCAGTCTGTGCTGCTACTAAAAAAGAGGAAATCAGGTTCTTTTCGTGGTGCCCAGCGATTTTTTTCTTGCTACGTGCTTTGTGTTGGCTCTGTTTATGTGGCTGTGCTGTGACTGGAGTTGGTTCTCTGGTCCAGCAAGAAAGTTTTTATTTTTGGCAGAGTAATTTTCAGCTGGATAAAGCTTGGCACCTGGCTTCCTGAATATAATTGATGGCATAGGGATGGGTCAGGAGAAGTGACTGGGGACACGGGAGAAGACGAGATCACTCTGTCAGCTGTACAAATTCATACCATAATAAAGTGATCAGGCTAGGTATCAAGATGTGCAGTACAGTAAATAATTTCCATAAAGGTGAGCTGTAAAGTGAATGTTGGATGTAAACAAGTCTTTGTAGAAGTGCTTTTATAGTCGCATGTATGCCAAAGATTGTCAGAATGTAATAAAGGAAAATGCAGTGTAGGTAAATATAACAGTGCTGCTCATCCTAACAGCTGAAGCTGTGCTAGCTGAGCTGCTGAAATACAAATGAGAAAGATTTAACACTTACTGCCTAGAGAACTGTACCCTTAAACTATTTATAGTTGAGGGAATTGAAGATTCACTTAAACTTATGTTTCTTGATTTTTACCAATTTTAAATGCATGGCTGAATAGGTAATAAGTTTCAAATGATCTTGAATTCATAAATTTGAAAATAAACTTGTTTTTTTTCTTGAATTTTTGCTTAAAATATTTTATTATGGAAAGACCAAAAGACAGAATTGAAATACTTCTCAAAGCTGAACAAGTTCTAAGTAGAAAGGAGCTAAAAGTCTTTGCCTTTTGACTTTTAAAATACTCAGTTGTAACTAACTTAGATGTTTCTTGTGTAACGCTGATATATATGTTCTTATGTAATGAAATACTGTGTTTATATAACAAAAAGTGAATGCTAAATAATTTTTTGGGACTCCTAGCAGAAGATTTAAATTAATCTGTTAACACTTTATTGTTAAATCAGGCTTTGAAGAACTAGCTTTGAATTTCAACTTGATATTTAATTTCCAGAATGGAGTCAATCTTGTGGAAAGAATCAAGTGGGTTTTTAGAATGCTAGTATTTTTTTATTTTGTTTTGTTTATGGGGAAAAATATAGGTATACACAAAACCCATGCCAGCTTTTTCATTTCCTAGACTAGAAAAGCTGCTTCCCTGCCTTGTTGTAACCCGTGCTGTTGTGGTTGTGTTTTTGTTTTTTCCTTCCACAAAAATAATTGAATAGAATTAGTTGGATCCTCCTGCTACTTTTGTTCTATGGTACTGCCCAGTCTGCTTTCATGCCTATTCTCAGCAAAGTGCTGTTCCATCTGATGTTTTTTTGAAGCAGGTTCACAGATAGGCTAGCGGAGAACATCTTTCCAAGAAAGCAGACTGAGCAGTATTGTAGAATGCTTTGGGCTTTTCTTTGTTGAATTGTTCACTGCACTGGGAAAGGTGAAAGTTCATTCACTGGATATCATGAATGTCTTGTCTGTTCATTGAGGTAGGACCAAATGCATTAGTTATGTTGCTAAACACAAATTTGAGGAGGTTAAAGCACAATCCATATAGTGTTGAAGGATCTGTAGGTGAACCTTTAAAATTGGTTTGAATTTCGCTAAGAAATCCTTTGTCCAAAGTAGCATATAGGCAGCTGCTTGTGCTTTAGCTTGTAATATCTCCGTATCAGAGAACAATATGTGGGACTAGTCTGTATCTAATTACTGTATTTTTAGTACTTCGTTTAGATCGGGCTATTACATAGTTTCTTGCAGAATGTAAATCATATGAGTTGCGTGGGTATCATGAGTAAAATCTGTGCTGTGCAATTTTAATCATTGTCAAGTCAGTAGCAGTTCAGTGATTGTTACATGTAAATAGATTAAAAAAATATACATTAACTCTGCATTTATTTTAGGGTTATGCAAGACAACCTATAGCTTCTTTTGTTTAGACTTGGATCAATCCAATAAAATTTGAAGTAGTCTAACTTTCTGTAAGGATCCAGTTAGCTTGGATTTTTTACTAGCCCTATAGTGAAACTGATGCTGCAATTGGAGATCTTTGATATTTGTGCCCTTTTTGCCATACTCCCCTTTCTCCCAAAAGAGGCTAGATAGGAAACATCTTTGTTTCTACATGTTCAGTACTGCAGAAACACTTTCTTTTGTCTAATTAAGGACAAACTGTGCTAAATTTAGCATGTAATGCCTGGCAGTTTATCGCTGAACAATATCAGTGGGTTTACAGTAATAATTTTAGCAGGTTTTATGCCATGTCCAAGAGATCTTTCTGCATAGTAAGGAAATATGGAAAGGGTTGAACAGATTTTGATGTTTTTAAGTACATCTAAAAGTATTTTAATTGTGCACATGTAATGGATTTTTTGCATTTGCAGTGTTTATTTTGCATTTCATACATATTGATGAAATGCTACATTTTTGAATGAGTAACGCTGTACTGGTATCGTATTTCTGGAGGTCATTTGAGTTGTGAATGATGTTAGTAGTTCAGCTGTGAAGTTTGTAAAATCTCTGTGAGATTATTAGTAGTCAGGGATGTGCAAAGTATCTAATTGGGCTACAATACTCACTGAAAAGCTATTTATTAGGTAAGGAAAAATACCATGAAAAGCTGTTGTACAAATTGTCTCTTTAAAGCTGAAGATTGCATAAGCAGCTTCTCTGAAATGTGTTTTGAATTTGTCAAGGAAAAATGTATCACATGAATCTTTGAATTAAATTTGAGCTACTTTTAGTTACGCAGCTATGCTGGCCCATGAGAATTATTGGAATGTGCAAAGGATAGCATATTGCACCTAGCCATTTACATCAGAGTCAGCATGCGTGTTTAAATTTGGAGTACTGTGAAAAATCGCAATCTGGCTATACTATCTGCCCTAAAAGAGGAAGGAATGCAAGTGATGTCTTCTGTGTATTTCACCATCGCCCAATTCCAACTACTTAACTGCTTAATGTAGCTATGAATACTAAAAGGGATGCTGGAAGTCTTAACTGTATAAGCCTAAAAAGAGATTTAAAAATTTTGCTTCCCAGTTCGCTAACTTCCTTTATGAATGTTTTCTGTTTTAAGAAAAAAAAAAATACTCTTCTTGGGTGAAAGACGAGCGCAAGTAGAGATTTGGTATACATATGTCAAATGCATAAAATTAAAATGGAACAACTTAGTTTTGTCTAAAGCTAGCCTACTGAAACTTAAATATTGAAGCAAGCGAGAACTTGCCTACTTGAAAATCCACCAACGTTTTCTTGTTGGATTTCTTCTGATTTTGTCTAGAATTTATAACTTGATATAGAATTACTGGTTATCTGGGTTAAGGTGAATGAATTCAGATGGTAACTTGCATCCAGATACTGAAAATGTTGAATAGATTCTTGGAATATTACGATTGAAATACCTTAATTAGAGGACTGTAAAAAATGAGTTTAGACATTTTTCAGGATTTGGGTAAGCTTCCAGTGCCCTTATCTTATAGGCAAAAGTGCTGGATTTGTACTTCTGTGTCTTGGACCTTCAGCCAGAAGTTTTTCATGTATCTAAAAGAACCCTTTCTCTTTAGCATCGTATTGCTTCTCTAGAGATACTGCAAACCCGCCTGGATGTAGTCCTGTGCAGCCTGCTCTAGGTGACCCTGGCAATGGGGTTGGACTAGATGGTCTCCAGAGGTCCCTTCCAACCCCTACCGTTCTGTCATTATTTTGTGTCAGTGATATTAGTATGATTTTTTTTTTTCTCCTTTCTGCGTGTCCTACTTGTCTTACTTGGTGCTAGCTTCTACTGACTTTTACCCTTCCCAGACACTAGAAAATGGACAGTGGTGTTGCATTTTGATTTGCATGTGTCAGTTGGAACCATGTGGAGTTAATAAAACTAATTTCAATGTTAAATTTGCTAGGACTCAGCAAAGCTGTGAGTCAGCACTAAACCCCTTCAAATGGCCGCCTTTGCTACATTCTTTTTAGGTTGAAAAGGCAATTCTTAGATTTTTTTTTTTTAATTTGATGAATACTGTAGGCATGTAGCTCATATATTCTTGTACAAGCAATCAGGGAGAACTCACAAAAACCCTTAGGATCCTTCTGGTGTCCCGTAACACTTCTTATGTTGCAGTTTTAAATTGTTCCAGTTAGTACCAGGCATTGTTATTTGGAGCCTCAGAATGAAGACGAACAGAAGATTTGTGTGTCAACTACTGTAGCTTCTTCTACAAAAAGTTCTCAAAGCTGAACTACAGGTGGATGCAAAACAAAATGTTGGTTAGACTTAGACTGTTTTGATGTCATTAGAATTCTTCGATTTTTGTAAGAAGAATAACACATAAACATTTCTGAAAGAATAGTTGCCTGCCTTTCAAAGGAGTTTTAGGTGCCAGGGATAGAAATGCAAGCCTGAAATATTCTGGGTTTATCTTTTTTTGCGAATGTAGCCGGGCATTGATCATTACTGACTCTTCATTCTTGTAGTTTGCATAGAGAATTGTAATATTGGATTGCCTGTGTGCTCAGAGCAGTATTAAGCACAAGATCAGATAATTGAATATTTAATAATTGTGTGAGGGTAATACGAGATAACAATGCAAATACTGGGGGGGAGAGGTAATAAAGCGAACAAACCGCATGCTAATGGAAGTTACAATAAAAGTATATTCGTATGATAAGAAACAGATAGTTATGCCAGGACGTAATAAGCCCAGGACAAAGACTATTTTGTTGAGTACGTGTGTACCAAATGAATGTTCTTTCAAGCTACAAGTTGCGTATTTGCAATTTATGTAATGCAAAATGGACAATAATGGAAAACCCATATCATTACATGTATGAAGTTGTCCTGTGTTTGGCCAGGACAGGGTTAATTTTCACCGGACTCCAGGAAGGGGCACAGCCGGCACAGCCAGGGGGTGGGGGCCGACCCCACCTGGCCAAACAGAGCCGGGTATTCCATACCCTGTGACGTCACGCTGGGTTCCGGTGGGGGGGGTGGGGCGGCGGGAAGGC
>Ga0065711_1012941_pt1 | contig 10748 bp, 12 predicted proteins | sample Hoacrofraction12_FD_59098 | JGI IMG/M metagenome (GOLD analysis project Ga0065711, IMG submission 59098) | Hoatzin crop microbial communities from Cojedes, Venezuela - Epithelial fraction 12 v2 (version 2) | ecosystem: Host-associated > Birds > Digestive system > Esophagus > Crop | place... | reverse complement strand
GGGGGGAGAACCGGCTGCCTTGAACGGCGAGGGAGCGGCCCACGGCCGGGCGCTGCCTCCCCGAGGCTCCAGGCGAGAAAAACCCGGGCCCGCTGTTTGCCCCGCAGCGGTGGGGCCGCCGGGGCCGGGAGCTGCGGGCGGCCTCGGAGGGGAGGTGGCGGCTGTTTCCTCCTCCTCCTCGTCCTCGTCGTCCCCGATGCCGTTACCCCGCTCTCCGGCCCGGTGATTGCCGGGTTGGCGTGCGGGGCAGGGCAAAATCTCAAGATTTATCGAGTGCAAGCGTTGGGAAACGAGTGCCGAAGGAAGGGCGCGCGGTAGAAGCGTGCCAGGCACGGGCTTGCTCAAAAACTTTGTGACTTGGCTTTTATCTCTTCCACCGCCTCCTGGAAGCATCCGCGGCGTTAGGGGTTATCGTCTGGGGCGACTGGAAGCGTTTTCTGCTTTCCCGCCCTCACCCGCTTCCCGCGGGCGCAGCAGCGGAGGACCCGACTCCGGAGAGCTTCCCCGCACCCGTCCGAACCCGCAGGCGGAAGGCCGGTTTGGCAGACCCCGGGCGGGGATGGCGACACCTTGGCTTGCTCCGCGAGAAGGGCTCCTGGCAGATGGCGAGGGGGGTTTCTGCCCCTGCCAGCCGGGTACCGCACTGCCTGCTCGGTGTCCCAGCCGCGGTGGAACGGCGCTGCCCGTGCCCCTAAGCAGTGTTCCATGTGCGGTGGGTGAGCTTCGGTGGGGCCGCGGCGGAGAACGCGAGCGAAGAGCTCAGCCGGCTGCTGGCGATGGTGAGGGAAAACAAGGCACCGCAGCTGGGACGCTTCCGATGGGGAGGGCTCCGAAGCTGCTCCGTGCCGGTGGAAACACAAACACGCCCTGCGGCTGAGACCAGAGGGCAGGCGTGCAGGCACCTCCGGCCCTTCGCCGGGGTTTGGGGCCAGGTTGCTTCCAGGGCGAGGTTATCTCTGCGAGAGCAGCTCTGTGTCAGTGCCCGGCAGCTGCGGGCCTGCCGGAAGCCCTGGGCTTAAATTGTCACCGGTGGCCCTGGCTGGATGGGGGGGTTTGCAGCTGTGGAGCCTTTGTGGATGCGGGTGAACGGTGTTGCTGCATCGGTGTTAAGCTGCTGGCGTAGAGGGAGGGGATTTATCTGTTTTTAATACGAACTTGTGAATGACGCTGAAGTTCTGTGATGTAACTTTGGTAATTCACTCTCAGCCCTCCTCGTTCCTTTGGTGCAGTCGCAGCCTGAGATGTTTCTCTGTTGTTGGCAAACTCCAGCGCTAAATACTGGTGTATCCTCACCGCTGGTGACGGGAGTCGAGGCTGCGTCGGGGAGCGTAAGCCTGTGGCATGCCTGATCATCTGGTGCTGTTTGGCAGTGAAAGCTGGAGCTTCTTACAAAAGTATTCACATATTTGAGGTGCGCTAGGCGTAATCTGTTTGCAGAGCAGCGAGCAGCCGAGGCACGCGCCCTGCCTGGGGGCAGCTGGGCTTCCACGCGTAGGGCGAGGATTCCCCTTGAAAACTTATGGAGCCTGGAGGTGGCTGGGATCAGCCGGGTGGAGATCCTTCTCCAGCTTCACACGAACTGAGGGGCAGAGGAAAGGGGCTGCTGTGCTGTGAGTTTGCTGGAGTTAAGGCTGGGTTTGCTCTCGAAGATGCTGTTGCCAGCTGACACAGGTCAAGGGGGCTAAAAGGCATGCCAGAATTTTGCTGGATTTTTACTGAATTTATGACAAGGTGCGTGTTACGTATGTAATGTGTGCTGGAAGCCCTTAGGGACTTCTTTGTGGTTTTTATCCGTGATTACTTAAGTGAATTTATCATAAGTGATCTAACTTAAGTCCCCTGTATTTCAGCGTTCAAATGCAACCAGAGAGTGTAGCAGTGAAGTTAATATGCCGTGGGGCTTTGTCTCAGGAGCTGGGGAAGGGTCTGCTTGTTGGTCTGTTTGCCTCACTGTGCTTTTTAAAAAGCAATTGCAGTTTGTGTGGTTTGGTGACTTTTACATACCAGAAACTGATCAGATGAAGTATTTTTGACTGGAACTCATTCATATTTGGTACGTATATATAGCATCATTGAGGATACTTAGTTTATGTGCTGTCTGACTAGTCTCTGGGTGTACTTCTTGCAGTATTTTTAGTAAGTTGATGTTGTCTTTACATTCCTCAGCAAGGATTCCTCTTGTTGCATTCCTTGCCTTTAGTACTGCCAGAGTTGAAGTAAAATATTTTGAATTCTCTGGTCTAATATCTTCTTTCCCTGCTGACCTTCATTTTGTTTTGTTTACAAGAGGAATTAGCTTAGAGAAGATACTGTTAATGGAACAAAAAAAATATAAATTGGATATAGTACCATAAATCCATCAGGCCTCTGGGTAACACCTTTAATGGCTCATTCTTTTGCAACTTGCTAGGAACAGATTTGTGGAAATATGTTTGAAGATTGAGATATTTTGGAACGTTGGTGGAACTAACAGTATTTTAGGATTTTGGACTGACCTGGTGGTGAGGTCCGTCAGCCACAGGTGGAAAGCCCGGCACTGAGAGCGATCCAGAGCTGCCCCTTGGGAAGCGTATTCCTTGTAACTGACATTCAGTTGGTAATCGGTTAAACGCTGTCAAGTACTGAGCTGACCTCGTTCCTTTACCTTCCTCATTTCTGGGGCAGCAAACATTGCAACATCAAAAGCTGCTGATTCTGCTGAGCTCAGAAAAAAACCCCACGCGTACGGAGCGAGGTGGTGGTGCTTACAAGGTTAAAAGACTCGTCTTCTGCCTTGTCTTCTAGTGGCGTCAGTAGCCCTCGCTCTGTGGTGGACAAGGTGAGTCTCCCAATGAACACGTCCCGGCTGAGACAGATCCCGGGGAGAGAGGCAGCGATTGCGTACGGTCTCCATGTTAAAACAGCGCCGTGCCTCTGTGTCCTGTTGTCCCCTCTGTCCTTCTTGGAGCTGAAAGGATGCCACCGATAGGCTCTCACCCTTGCTGCCGCCCCACGGGCTGGGCAGGAGGGGTGGGGTGGTGCGGGGCAGCAGGCGGTTGGGCTTGGCGGCATTCCATTCTGGCTGTCACCTTGCCACCAGCACAGGAGATGGCTTCGGCAGCGCTCGACTTGCTGCCTGGCCAGGGGTTCCTGCCACGGCGGCAAGAAGCCAGAGCTCCCACGCCTTCTGGATGGGTCGTGCCAGAGAGGTCCCTTTGGACTGGGAAGGCCTTTTGGGGCAAACGGGCTCTTGGTGGCACGTTGTGTGTTGTTTTTTTTTATTCCGGGCATTGAGGGTTTGTTCTCTGAGCAAACAGAGGCAGGGATGCTCTTTCACTGCTGAGGAGCAGAGCCACAAATACCTCCACCTGTTACTTCTTGGCTTTTTTTTGACTCCCATGAGTGGCGTGCTGTCTGGAGATGGGTCAGAAGCAAGCTCTGTTGCCTGTTCAAAGCTACTGAAGCTCCACTTAGATTTGGCAGCTCTTCATACAGGTCGTGAAGGCATGTATGGGGGTGATGGTGCTGTTTGCTATAACCTCCCCTAGGTAACTGAACAACTTGCTCATTTTGTTCTCTTAATCTCAGTCCTCTTTTGTTACCTTCTTTGGTTGCCATGTCTGAGATTAGTGGTATAGGGGCAAGATCTGTTTAAACATAGGAATACTTCTGGGACTGTTCGCCTCAGCTCTTTCCAGTAATGCTTTTGTTTTCCTGCTTTTACAGTGTACAAAATGATGTTCTTCCAGGATGGAACATATGCTTTTGAAAGCTGTTTGACTATGTAACAGACTGAAGAAATTGATGCTTACTGGATGGCAGTGAGAGCATGCTTCTCTGTGTGCATCCAAACGCTTCGCAAAACTGACAATAATCCCTGTAATCTGTAGCTGTTTTGTCGTGTGCAGTATAGTCACTAACTCGTTTTGTGATTCTTAAATGTGTTAGAAATGCAGAAGATTCCTGCGATCCAAACGATTTACGCCCGCTAGCATTGGAAGCACTTTTTCCCTTAAATGGAAGATCACACGCAAGGACAAGTTAAAAGGATAGTCAGTGTATTATGTAGAAGTTAATCTGTTTAGAAACTGATTTCCAGTTCAGATTGCTTTGCTACGGCCTTTCCTAAGGCTGTTTAAATTTGGTGTTGCAGCAATATGGTTAAGAGGGCATTGCTGAGGCTGACATCCCTGGAGATCCCAAGTGCTGATTGGTAAAAGCGGTTAATATCTGGGTTCCCGAGGGCACCGAAGCGTGTTCCCTGCTGACAGAACAGCAGTTATATCTCTGTTTGATAAAGGTCTTGCCAACAGTGACCTGGATTGACTTTTTGATTGACAAATCAAACAAATGCTGCCTCCAATCCTACTACGGAGATAACTCGTAGAGTTGCTGTGGAGTGTGAATGCAGTCGCTCTCCCTAGATCTGTTTAATGAGATTAATCTCCTAAAATTTATTGCGTTGGTCTCTCTGTTCTTGTTTTGGCATTTAGGACACTTTATCTTACAGGGTAAATAAGTGCACAAGAGCAAACTTGTCCAAAGTATGTGGTCGGTAAACGCTTTCCTGCTGGGTTTGATGTGTTGGAGAATTATTTAATTTCCTCGTTGAAATGGTTGACTCATATAAAACACAAAGCGTCAAGCATTTAGAAAGCACAATAGCAGTCTAATAAGTTCCCTTACCAGGTGAAGAGATTTTACGGATGCTTGCTGCTAAATGTAGTTGTCACTTCTCCAAGAACAAATGAATCATGCTGCTTATGCTGAATGCAGCGCTGCGAATCAAGAGTTGGTCTCAGCATCCCATTGCATCTGGGTATTTTGCATGCCCTTATTAAAGCATTATTAGCTGTAGAGGTTGTGCTTCATTAATGATAGCTTTGTTGGTGACAAACGGGATACAAAGCAGGTAGAAATATAAAAGCCCTCCATGAACTTGTATTTGTGCTGAAGTTGTCTGGATTTAATTGACCTCCATGTCAAAGCTTCATACTGAACATTTGTGTGCCAAGTGAGATGCTTTGGGCGATGACTAAATACACTGAGTTGCACTCAGTGTACGGAAGATATAACTTCAGAAGATATAACTTGCTTGTGCAAAGCTAACAGTGAATGTGGAATAAACCCTTTCACTGGCATTTTCAAATTCTGCCCTGCTTTTTGATCCTTACTAGATCCTACCCTTTGAGACACTGGGTCAGCAGTTTGAACAGAGTAACTCTTTGTAGAATCGTAGACTGGCTTGGGTTGGAAGGGACCTAAAAGATCACCTAGTTCCAACCCCCTTGCCATGGGCAGGGACACCTTCCACTAGAGCAGGTTGCCCAAAGCCCCATCCAGCCTGGCCTCGAACACTGCCAGGGAGGGGGCAGCCATGACTTCTCTGGGCAACCTGTTCCAGTGCCTCACCACCCTCATGGTGAAAAATTTCTTTCTTGTATCTAATCTAAATCTACCCTCTTTGAGTTAAAAGCCATTACCCCTTGTCCTGTCACTACATGTTTTTGTAAAAAGTCCCTTTCCAGCTTTCTTGTAGACCCCTTCAGGTACTCAAAGGCTGCTGTAAGGTCTTCCCACAGCCTTCACTTCTCCAGGCTGAACAGCCCCAACTCTCTCAGCTGTTCCTCATAGGAGAGCTATTCCATCCCTCTGATCATTTGTGTGGCCCTCTTCTAGACGTATTCCAACAGGTCCATGTCTGTCTAGTGCTGAGGGCTCCAGAGCTGGACGCAGGACTCCAGGTGGGGTCTCACCAGAGTAGAGCAGAGAGGCAGAATCCCCTCCCTCAACCTGCTGGCTGTGCTTCTCTTGATGAAGCCCAGGATACGGTTGGCCTTCTGGGCTGCAAGCACACACTTACGGGTCATGTTTAGCTTCTCATCAACCAGCACCCCCAAGTCCTTCTTGTCAGGGCTGCTCTCGAGCTGCTCTCCGCCCAGCCTGTATTTGTGCTTGGGATTGCTCTGACCTATGTTCAGGACCTTGCATTTGGCCCTGTTGGACTTTGTGAGGTTCGCACAGGCCCACCTCTGAAGCCTGTCCAGGTCCCTCTGGGTGGCATCCCCTCCCTCCTGCATGTCGACCGCACCACACAGCTTGGTGTCATTGAAAAACTTGTTGTTCCGCTCCTCTTATCGCTTGGAAGCACTCCTCTCCCTCTGTGACCTTGAGAAAACTGTTTCTCATCTTGCTGGCTGTCTTTGCTGTGGCTGGAGGGTAATTATTTTTTTCCTATGCACAAGTTCAGCTCTCTGCTGTAAAATGTAGACTTGATTTCAAAAGCATGTGGTCTTGATTTCAAGTAACACTCCAGCTTTTCAGGTGTGTGTATGCTGATGGACGTTTCTGTTGGTGACACAGTTCCTAAGGATGTTACCAGTGTTAGACAAAAACTAACAGGTATTTATTTACAGAATAAGTTGGTTTAGCGTATTAAATGAAATACACCTGAAAGTAAATACCTATTGTTTTAGGCCATATGTTTAGCTAATTAATTCATAGGCATGCAAGTTTGTATTGGTGCCTGTTTTGCTCTTTTTTTTCTTTTTTTTCTCCCCCCTCCCTTTACTTTATGCTGTTACAAACTCACTGGGAAGCATTTTGGATTAAGGGAGTGTTTCTGCTGTGCATTTGTTGGCTAAGGAGGCCCTAGCAAGTGCTAGTTACGGGAAAATGCCTTCTTCCCTTAGGTGCCGTATGGTTGCGGGTTTGGAGCAGACCGCAGCGTGGTGGAGGAGCTCCTCTGCTGAGTTAAAGCCATGGCATCTGTATTCAGATAGAGGTCTTGAAGCTCGAATTATGTCTTGAAGCTCTTAGAAGTGAGCAAAAGAAATCTGCTTGTATGTTTGCCACTACTTCATCAAGTGTCAATATAGGGATCCGAACATAGGGGTCCGATCTGGACTCGTGTCCTCAGGTTTGGTTTCTCTCGAGATGATAACAACTTGGGAAACTGTAGACCTTTATGCCTTAATCTTTATAGGCTTTCCCTTAAATATTCTATTTCTATGCAGATAATTTAATCAGAAAGCTTCTGTTAACCTTTTCCTAAAGGATTATCTCCTGCTCCCAGCTGGCTTTTAAAAATGCTGATTTTTCGAATCATCATTCTGAGAATCGTCTCCTGGCCAAACAGTAGGGAGAACCTTTGACTTAAATAACAATAATTAAACCTTTAACCAGTTAGGAGGATGACATTCTCCAATGTTTAACGTCGCCCTGCCCTTTGGAAAAAGAAACTTGAGAAACCTTTTTGCGTGCTGAAGTTCAAACAGCATGCTAGTTTGGGTGCATGGCACGTGTGCTTGCTGAAAAGCATCTGCGTGTTCAGTTCGTGCACGTGGCGGCTCGCAGGCTTTTGAGCAAGACCTCACGTGGTGGCTGCAGGACAATGTTGGTAGAGGCAGAGGAATCTGGAGTTGGCTTTGAAGGACACAGTGACAGTTTGCTGTGCTTGCATTTTTATCTGCATGCTGATGTGGATTGCAGGGTGGCAGATGCTTATGGTGAATGCCTGATTCTGGTTCGGTGGTTCATTTCTCCTTTGCAGGACTGGCATGGAGAGGTTGCTCGTAGCTGACCACGGACCTGGTGAACTGACGCAAGCTCTCAGCCTTTTGTCCTAAGTTAGGGTCATGCATTTATCACTTGCGTCATATATTTGTCCCTCAGTTCACTCATGTACAGTGGCCTTTTGGTGTGTTGTTAAGCTTTGCATTAGTTTAGTGAGCTTGACTTATTGCATGCATGAGGCCTCATTAATGGGGAAAATAGCTACGCTTGTGACACAGTTCAGAATTTTCTTTTTTTATTAACATATGTGATACAATGACAGAAAATACGCTGCTAGCCCAGCAGCCGTGGTTACTTAGGACTTTTTCTTTGCCTCCTCAACAGGCCTAAGTAGAAAAGCCTGTCACAAAAGTTTTGAGCAGATTTTTTGTATTTTATTGAATTCTGACTTATGTGCCACCCAGAAGGCGCAGCTCACACCATGGTCACCTCTGCAGCCTCTCGTTTGCTCTGGCTACAGCAGAGGTGGCTGAGCTTTCCCAGCCCTGGCCCCCGGACTCAACCGTGGGCTGGGAAACTTTGGGTGGGTGTCCCCATCACCTTCTGCAAGAGGTTTAAGTGCAGTGTAAGGGCCAGAGGAAAACGCAAGCGTGGGGGAAGACCAGCAGTATGTAGGGTGGCAGACCCGTTAGGTAGGGATGGAGAGGGATGGCACTAAGCAAGTCAGTAAGGAGTACTGCATTTGGCAAGCCTTGTCTGTTTGGTTAAAAACGAGGAGAAAAAATAATAATAATACAGGTCTGCACAGAAAGGTCGTGGTGTTCCAGTGTAAATCATTGCCCTGCTAATGCATGAGCTGCTGCCGCTGCTTATAGGTAAAGATTGTCCGTGGGCATAAGCCATTTTTAGAGCCAGTGATGGTGTCAGACCACTTGTCATGAGAGTTTGAATGGTTGTAGCTCTGTCCTCTGGTTTTGCAGCCTTCGTCAGGTTCCCGAGTAATTCTTCAGAGGCCGTACTCGATCCTGCACTTTTACTTGACAGATTCCCAGAACCTCTGACTTCCCTATCCATTCTTCTGCCCTTTCAAAATCATCATCATCTGCCCTTCAAGCAAGCAAAAGCAGGCTGCGAGTCTGACCGTGCCTTGCAAAACAAAAATAACATTCTTTGGTACTTCTTTGTATTGATTTCTTGTTCTGTCACCACTAAGTGGTTGCATTAAGGTACAGGGAGGGACTGCTAATGTTGTTCTCAATGGTTTTTCTCTCATTTCTTGAAGTCCACTACTTAATTGCCTCATTCCTTCTAAATTCAGTAGAGAGCTCATTTAGATAAGGTATTCAAAGCTAAACTCCAGTTGAGCAATTTGCCGAGCTATCATGAATTTCCAGTTGTGCAGACTGAATACTTCTCGGTTTCACAAAACACCTTCAGGATCAAATGCTGCCCCAGCACCAGTATCAGTTGCAGGTAGCACAGTTCAGTTTTCTAAGCATTTGTGGAAACTGACTTTGTGTCTTAAAATACACATTTAGGAAGCTGTTAAAACACAGATTTGAGGACACACTCGGTGAGAACCCGGGGGTGTCACCAGGTTTTAGCCAGCGTTTGCAGGGTATGAAGAACGATCGTCCTGCAGCGAGTGCTTTGCATCCCTCGGTGCTGTGTTGCCTCCAAAGGAGAGATGTGTGGCCTTGGGGGGAGATGACTGGCTTTGGACCTGCGGTGATGGGGGCTGCAAGTGAATTGCCAGCTGAACGCGTGAAGAAGCTTAGCAATGAAGTTTCGCGGTTTTCCACCCCTCTCCCCCCCCTTCACTTTTCCTTGCTGCTCCTTTTCTCGCTTTCGTATTCCTCTCCGTATCTATTTTTCAGGCTTTCCCTTTTAAAAGCTTGTTCACCCGGCGCCCTGGGAGGTTGTTTTGCAGAGCAGAGGAGCAGGGCTGGGTTTGGGGATGATGAAGGATCCCTAATCGGCTGTAGTCGGCTCTGACACGTCCCTCCCTACAGCAGCATCACTCTGCTGAGACCCCTACCAAGTTCCCACCTAAGCTGTCAGTCATTAAGGTGCGAGCAGAATATTAACCAAATCTGGTGTATTAATTTTTTTCCCTTCCTCTGTTCATCTGCAACATACCAGCTCCTGCATGAGGCCGTGAACTCGAGCATTTAGCTTCCCTGGTCTAGAATAACAGGTTTATTTAAATGAAGCCTCCCTTCACTGCTGTTTATCTTAGAGATGACACATCTGTGTGGAGGACTTGCATTCCAGGGAGATAAAAACATTGTGGAAAAATAGCCTTCAACCACTGAAATTGTCTTTTGAGATTTGAAATATTGTTTCACGAAAGAGTTTTGTTTTTGCAAAAAAGCATGTTTTGCTTTTAGCATGCAGTAAAAATAGAGCCGTGGTGGTGGCGAGATTCTGGAGGGGGAAACTTTCAGAGAGCTGCCAACATGAATAAGCAATTTCGTTGCCTCATGCTTCATTCTGTATCCTACACAGTCTGTACAAAACATACATGAAATAGGTGCATTCAGAATGTACAGGTTTGGTCTTGCCTGCTGAGCAATTTTTAATGTATTGCCATCCATATCCTAGATGCGCAGTTTTACTGTAGAGGCTAAAGAGCCTGTCTTTTGCCCAGAGTTTAAAGAGTTGCTTTACAAGTGTGGCTAATGAAACTCAAATTAATTCTTTCCTGTCTCTCATTCCTGGCAGAATATGAGCACTTAGGAGATACAATGCAAGTTAGGTTTTCACTTTGCTGCGAGCAGTGTAGTAAAGAAAAGTTTTATTTTCCATCTATAAATCACTTTCTAACTATCTAGCGATGTGTTTTTCTCATATAACTAATTTAATTTTGAGCTCTGGCATTGAGTAAAAAATGTTTGGTATTATCAGAAGATCAAACTTCTCACTGAAATTTAGTCTTAGGCTGCTGCACTCAAGTTGTGTCTCAAATCACTGCTAAGGTTGTTGCAGGATCCTCAGCTGCAGGCTGACAAGTGTGTAGTAAGAGTTTTCAGTCACGTTCACCATCTGTTTAGGTTTTTATTTCAGTCTTTTTCTGTGTATTTCTTTTTCATAAGTTCTGTTTCTACTGGAATAGTTTTGCTGTGTTTAGAATCATAGAAAGTTTTGGGTCGGAAGGGACCCCTAGAGGTCATCTAGTCCAACCCCCCGCAGCGAGCAGGGACACCGCTAACTAGATCAGGTTGCTCAGAGCCCTGTCCAACCTGGTCTTGAAT
>Ga0065711_1050613_pt1 | contig 10749 bp, 8 predicted proteins | sample Hoacrofraction12_FD_59098 | JGI IMG/M metagenome (GOLD analysis project Ga0065711, IMG submission 59098) | Hoatzin crop microbial communities from Cojedes, Venezuela - Epithelial fraction 12 v2 (version 2) | ecosystem: Host-associated > Birds > Digestive system > Esophagus > Crop | place... | reverse complement strand
CTCTCCTATGAGGAGAGGCTGAGGGAGCTGGGCTTGTTCAGCCTGAAGAAGAGAAGGCTGCGAGGGGACCTTATAAATGTTTATAAATATCTGAAGGGTGGGTGTCAGGAGGATGGGGCCAAACTCTTTCCAGTGATGACCAGCGACAGGGCAAGGGGCAATGGGCACAAAATGAAGCATAGGAAGTTCTGTCTGAACATGAGGAGGAACTTCTTCCCTCTGAGGGTGACGGAGTGCTGTAACAGGCTGCCCAGGGAGGTTATGGAGTCTCCTTCTCTGGAGATATTCAAGACCCGCCTGGACAAGGTCCTGTGCAGCCTGCTGTAGGTGACCCTGCTTCAGCAGGAGGGTTGGACTAGATGACCCACACAGGTCCCTTCCAACCGCTACCATTCTGTGATTCTGTGATTTTTCACATTATACTAAGGGAGTGATAACACATTTAAACTGAAGAGGTGTGTAGATGGGTTTGTTGCTGCTTTGTTGGTTTTTTTGTTTTGTTGGGTTTGGGGTTTTTTCGGTCTAAAAGGGGGTTTCAGTCTTTTCTGAAGTGATATGATGCTTCTGTCGTGGAGTCCTTGGAAAACGTAAGTTTATACATCGGACTGAAGAGAACAACCGTAGCTGCTTGTTCATGTTCTCAAAGACGGATGGAAAACAGAAATGCTGCTTGCTAGTAGAGTTAACTTTCTTCAAATTGTAATTAATTCATAGCTTAGAAGCCTAGGACCAGCTAATACACACAGCACTTCAAATGAGGTTCACATTCAGGCATCCCTAGTATTGAACTTGTGTCTATTGCTCCTTCTTTTGGTGAAAGTGTTACTGTTTTAAGTTTATCATGTAGTCTCCATAACATTTTTTTTTTCTCTAGCTGGCTGTGCTTGAAACTATCAGCCTCCCTGCCTTCTTCATTCCTTTCCCTGTTATCCTTGTGGCTTGTCTGCCCTTACACTTGCTGGCAAAGATACTTTTTTGTACACATATATACGCATCTTCTTGGAAATAAGCTTATGCCAGGTGAAGAGTATATGTTTTGCCACTGAAACTAATTGTTATTAACTATTGACAATCCAGCTCCTAGTACTGTCTACATCGTGCGATACGACTAGTTGGCAGATGCAGCAGAGGTGTTCTTGAGCTCCTAACTATCTGTCTCTACCTGAATAACTTTAATGTCCACCTGGACTCATGTGTTGCCTGTGTTTCTTTCTGACCATCTGTATTGCTAACTGGAACCTTCCCACGTGCAGTTGATTTGAAGATTGTATTTGTACATGAAATACTAAATACAGCTGTACTCTTGATCAAAAATTTAGATAGGACCTATGGTTTGAAGAACATATAGAGATAGAGAATTCCTTTTGAAGATGAGAAGTGAGATTGCTGATTGTTTTTGAACAGACTTGTAATTCAGAGGAACAGAAGCCATAGCCCTTGTCACAGGTCAAACACACAGCATTTTGTTTCGAAGACGGTTTTGGAAGCACTAAGGAGGAGGTAAGAGTTTTAGTTAAGTTCTGTGTTGCCTTCTTGGAGAACACTGTTTCACAAGTATGTCTACAAGTTCTAGGTTCAATACGTACCACAGATGCTAGCATCATGTGTGGCAGACATTTACTCAGTTGTGGCCAAATGTTTTTCAAAAAGCAGTAGCTTGATAAAACTGCTGGAACAAATTGTATGGGTAGAATTTCTAGGTCTGAACATACAACACGAAATAACGTGTTTTTGTTTTTCTTAGCCTGTTGGTAGCTTCTGTGATTCTGTGTAGGAGAGTTCCGTGAGGGTAGGAGCAAGAATGATCTGCTGTAACTATAATAATGTGGGAAAGTCTTTAAAAACAAAATAAAATGGATGTCTGTGTGTGTGTGAAAAGGCACAAAAACAACCCCAAAAAACATTTTGGTTCTCACAAACTCTGAACCAGAGGTGTATCTACTGTGAGAGTATGCAGTGCATGCTACCTACTAGTAAATAGAATCGTCATGTTGGAACTCCAGATATGAATGCTTGAAGCTGTAACATGAAGTAAGATCACCAGTAGGTTCACTGTTTCCATAGCTGCTTTTTAGAAGATCAAGTTACAATATGAATGTGGATTAATGAGGAAGTAGTGTTGGTCCTCTAATCCGTTCGTTCTGCCTGGTAAGACAGCTGTATAATAGGTCATCTGACTGTGTAGCAGCACTGTAGCCCCTGTTCTGTATCACTGCAATGTCTTTTTCTGTATTTGTAAAGCATTTTGGTAAATATATGCCATTCCTAAAACACCATGGAAAGTGACTATATATAGATTTTCATAAGAAACTCTATTGCCCATTGCAAAAAGGAGTAGAAATTGTGACAAATTAATATGTCTGGATTTAAAATACAAATTGTTGAGGTTTATCTATTGTGAGTATTAGCTTTTCTGAAAAGCAACTCAGCTAACATACGAGAAGTCGGGTGATAGATGAGTTCTGTTTCATATCGCTTCACTCTGAAACTCAATGAAAATTGCTGTGCCTAGTTCTCTTTATAGGGAACTGAATAAATTCAGAGTGTTTGGGTGTTTTTCTTTTCATACTGTTCTACTGCTTCTGCCCTTTTTGGCAATGCCTTTTTTTCTGTACCCCTTCCTCTCCCATATAAGTAAGATTGCATTGGCTTCATCGTTCTGTGCAGGTTCTTTCAATGAAAGTGATCTCTGGCAGGTTGGTAAGACAAAGGAGATTAGGGGCTTTAACTTAGAATTTGCAAGGTTAGCTGGGGAACAAGTGCATTCGTTGAAATTTAAGATCTTGTTTTATAGTTTCCTTCCCTTTTCAGTTGAGTATTATTGGATGGGGTGGAGGCAGAGCATATTTTGGTCCTCAGACATTTTATTGATTGATTAATTGTTGTTGATTGATATTTGACAGTTGCTTTTGGTCATAGTGATGTAACTTGCTTTATTTGAAATAAATTCAAGAAAACCTCTTTGTCCCTTCCCTCAGCTGCTTCCCAGTGGGTAGTTTTTCACCCTTTTTGTACTTCATTGTCCAACATGCAACTGAATGCATGGTTTTGGGGTCTGATATTTTGCTCCTGCCAGTGCTTAAAGTGGCTTGTTATTCCTCAGCCATATTGGTATGTTGAAAAATTACTTTCTAAGGAGTGACAGGAAACAAAAAGAGCAAAAGGCAACCATGGAATGAGAATCCTGCCTCATTTGAATGCTTGTCCAGACCTAGGAGTGGTACTTGGCTGCGTGTTCTTAAAAGCTCTACCTCTGCTTTAGTTGCCAGCATCTGTGGAGTATGGCACTTGGATCTGTCAGCCTGCTTTATCAGGGCTTAAGATCACTGCCAGCAGGAGAAGGGAAAAGGCTGCATGGAGTTAAAACCTCAGTAGCTAGAGTATTTAGTTCAAACGAGCCTGTGCATGTAAGAGCCACCCTGCAGTCGCTTTGCCTGCTGATGTCGTTAAGATGTTTTGCGAACTGAAGCTGACAGGTGCACAGGAGGCCCTGTCTCTCGGGAGGGGTGGAGGCAGGCTGCCATGCTTGCCTAGAAGTAGGGCAATCATAGGATCATTTAGGTTGGAAAAGACCTTCAAGATCGAGGTCAACCATTTTATGTCACGTACTTCCTCTGTCGTGCTTCAGATTTAGAGGTGGCATCACCTCGAAAACTTTTTCCTCATCGTGGAATAAGCTGCTAATTGTAAACTACTACGGAAGCTTGGGGAGAAATAAGAAGGAAAAGGGGAAACGACTAGTGGTGCGCTTTCAGTATAACTTCATTCTTATTGAAATGAATTTGAAGCTTATAGACAAAGAAAAAAAATGAAGTTTAGATTGAGCTGGTGACAGCAGAGGTCTGAATCTTAACTGGTGTATGGGGTGTGGGTGCCTGGGGGCTGCGGGGGGTTCCTCTGTGAAGAGTGGCTGGGGCTTGTTCCAGCTGGCTCCAACAGCCCTGCCGCAGGGCACAACCCAGCCCCGCGGCCGCCATGGCAGCGCCTGGGGAGAGTCCGGGTAAGGAAGGGCAAAACATTCGACAGAGAGAGGAATGAGGGGGAAACAAGTGAGAGAGAGCCCTGGGAGCGGGAGAAGGGGTAAGAGCTGGTCCAGGCACCTGAGCAGGAATTCCCTTGCAGCTCTGAGAGAGACTGTGGCGGGGCAGGTATTGCCTGGCAGCCTGTGCAGAGGCCCATGCCAGGGCAAATATCCATGCTGCAGCCCGTGGAGAGCCCATGCTGGAGCAGGTTTATCCTAAAGGACTGCAGCCTGTGGGAAGGGCCTGCACTGGAACAGGGGAAAGGTGCGAGGAGGAACGAGCAGCGAAGAACTGCTGAGGACTGACCATAAACTGCTGTCTGCCCTGCTTGGAGGGCAGGGGTGTGGCGGAGCCAGGAATGAAAGAGCAAATGTGTGCAGCGGGGGAGGAAGCAGTTTTAGTTTTTGTTTCTCACTATCCACCTCTGTTTTAATTAGCAATAAATGAAATTATTTGTCCCCCAAGTAAAGTCTGTTTGGCCTGTGATGGTAATAGGTAAGTGGTCTCCCTGTTTTTATCTTGACCCACAAGCTCTTCCATCTCTTATTCCCCCTTTCTTCCACTGGTGAGAAGGGGGAGTGAGAAAGCGCTGGGTGGGTACCTGGTAGCTGGCCGAGGTCAGCTCATCACGACTAGGTCAAAATCCATGTGCTCTTGAGAATATTCAGCGCGATTGCTTAACTGACTTTCAATGATTTTTCTGATAAAGCATTTTCAGAATTTGTGTGTTCAAATGTAGCCTGCCCATGAGGTCAGGAGGATTTCTCTAACTTCAGGTTTTGAGCTTTAGAATTCCATTATTACGACAAGTGAGGCCAAAACACTCCTGTGTACGTAAGATGTCTATTTTGATGTGCTTTTTTAAACAAAATTCTAAAGCAACTCTTGAGCAATACATACTTCTTCTTTAAGGCGTGCAAAAGGCAATTCAATTTTAGGGTTCTATGCCAGATAAAGTTTGTTAAATAGAGACGACTTGTGTGGTTTCTTAGCTAATTCGAATGAAGATGATTCATGTTTGCCAAATGAGGAGAACTTGGTGGGGTAAATAGTAAGCTTCTGGAAAGATTTGAAATAAATATTATCATAAAAAATATGTTGGACATTGTCCTAAAGTGTCTCCATTTACAGAGAACAGATGGCCTGGAGATTATTAATGGTATACAAAGCTTTTTACCTGTTGGTCAGGCGTTTGAATTGCCATGAGGCTGGACACGAGAGAAAGTTGTGACCATCTGTCTAATGGCCTATATGAAATGAGTTAGTTGTCTACATCCAGTTACTAAAGAGCATCACCTGCATCTTCATGTAAATATCACAATTAATACTCATTTTTGTCTTTTATCAGTTTGTCTTTTGGAAAGGAAATAGCTTTTCAATAATAGTTAAAGCTCTGATAGCAGAAATGAATTTGTAATCTATAACATGAATTTGCATTGTTTTTCCCCAGATATAACGTTACTGAAAACATTAATTCATTTAAAATATCCTAGTTTTATGGAACTACATTGATGTCCTGGCTTATTATGTTGAAAGAGGCATTTTATTTCAATTGCCAAGCATCTTAATCTGACTCTGATCCCATAGCTACGCTGTTCCAGTACCTTTGCTGTGCTCTGTCTCCACACTAATTCAACTTTTCAAAGGCGTTAAGGTCAATTTTCTTAAGTTTAAACTTATCTTTCTGGCTCTCCATATCTCAGAATGATGTTACCAAACTCTTTACCCTGTTCACTTTGCAAAGCAGTTGTTAACATTTTCTTTTGAAAACTTGAATGATGTCAAATAAATGGAACCTTTTTTCTAAGCAGATGGTCATAAGAAGACCTGGTGTAAAAATATGAGGCTTTTGATTCTTTAGCTTTTAGATCATAGGTTTAATTTGCAGAGAGAGAGAAAAAAATTCATAAAAGGAAAAAATTACGGTCTTGAAGAAAACAATCAAACAAAAAACCTTTGCGCCCTTAACTATTGTCTTTGTTCTACGTTACAGTAAGCACTGTTGAGAAGAATTTTTATACAGAGCTGAAAGATTTGTTAAGATAGTTGACATATTTGGTTATAAACTGAGCATTTGGAAAGACTTGAAATGGTGACTGCTTTCTTTTACAGGATTATAAAAACAGAACAGTTCATGCTGAGGATTCTGATGCTCTGTTTGGAATGCTAATAAGCGTGTGAAAGGAATCAATGGACTTTATTACTTGTCTGCATAAGTCCTTATGTTTTTGCTATTCTTTTAGTGACCACAGTTTCCTAATAACTTACCACGTAATGAGTGAAGAAGTTGCAAGGGACAAGAGAATCATCTGAATCTAGTTTATCGTAGCCATATCCTTTTATTTCACTGAAAATATTTGCAAATACTTGTTTTATAGCTGTTACTTATGTTAATGTGTGAAAAGTACAACTAAATGTAATAGATCATACCCTAAGTAACTTATTTTACAGTTTGATCCTACATCATTTTGCACTTTTTCACTTGCATTCATATTATTCTGTAAATTATGCAAAGTTATATTGGTTGTGGCTAAGCATAGATAGAGGGAATTCTCAAGTAAGTAGACTTTAGTTTCTGCACCCTCAACATCTTCCCTTGTTGTCAGGTTAGTTTGTGCCATGTGAAATGAAATGCAGGCTTTTCTGATATCCTGAATAACACTTTAGATAATACCGTGCATTCTTTACGCACTCCGCATCGTGAAGAATGGGGGGTGAGATGGGGATGGACTTCCTTTGTGTCATTGAAACGGAAATAGTCACAGCACAAGATATGGTTATGGTAGAAGCAAGAGATGGTTGAGTGTTTCCCACTGAAAAGGTGAAATGCCTATTTCAAACTTTACATTACTACCTTTAAATAAGTGGGAAAGAACATCTGTTGCAACCTAATGAGAACGATAGTTTCTACAGTCTGAAAGGAAACCCTTTTCTCTATTTGCTCTATTGGTCATACGTCAGTCAAAATAATAATAATAAAAATCCATGAAAGAGGAAGTTACAAAGAAACCATGCCAAAATGTTGTTAGTTGTACCCATCCACCAGTTCCTCTGAAACTGTTCATAATGTCCAAAATTATGGAAAGGCAAAATACTATTTACTTAGCTTTGAGTAGTAGCCTTTATGTCACAGAAGGGAAATTAAGGAGATCAGTTGCTTCAGATACCACATGAAGGCCCATAACTGCAATGTCTATTTTTTTTCCCTGCCAGATTACTAATGGTCAGAGAGATGACAGCAGTTGGCAGATACTTTCCTGATGGTTAATATCCTTTAGGTTTTACTCAGGCATTAACTTAACAGAGAGATTCCTCAGTAGGCATCCATCTCTACTGTGGAAACATCAGTGAAACTTGCCATAAACAGGACACCTCTTCTCCCAGTCCATAACAAAATAAACTCTGTGCTGTCTGCCCAGTGCTAATTTTGTTAATACATCTAGTTTTAATGAAAGAGTACCCATTTACAGATCAAGTTTTAAATTATTTTCAAATTAATGTTTGCTTGGTTTTAGTGCTTAGTGATGAAGTTTCTGACTCTATTAGGAGAAAACTATATTGTATACTCAATAGAATGCTCCTGTTATTGAAATTTGGCACATGTTATGTAAATGTGGGACCCTCTCTTTGAAGAAATGCAAATCTTAAAGACCTAGTTTGTGGAAGGTAAACACAAGTGTGTGTGTTCACTTTTATTTGTTTACTCCTTCTGTCTGGAACCGTAAAAGCAGAGGTTTCCCATGATAGCGTGTAGGAATTCTTTAACTTGGCACTGGCAAAGCTGTGTATCAGTGAGAACCAGCAGTCTGAATTTGCAGAAAGAAAATATATGACGTTGTCTACGAATGTTTTATGAGCTTGCGAAGTAATCTTCAGCAGTGCTAGTCAGAACGCTGTTTTGGCATGCTCTGTAGTGTCTGCAGTGTTTGCGCTGTTCTGCAGCTGCTAAAATTGTCAGGCTTTAAACATAGTATATCTTTACCATTGTGATTGAAATAACGTGGTTTCATTTTTGCAGATAAAATATTGGTCATTAATATGCAAACAGATACCCAATTATTATTTGTCCTGCTGTTTTCAATTCTGGCAGATTGTCAGTGCTGGGATTTGAAACAAGCTCCTTAGTGTGAAAGGTCTCTCTTGTTTGTGAATAGTTCTGGAGAGCTGACATGCACGCTGACTTTCTAAGGCTTACTGAGTCATTAGGGAATGTTAAATGTATTACACTTTTGTAATTTTCAGGATGTTTAAAAATGAGTCTTGCTAGAGCATTTGAAATAATGGAGGTAGTATCTTTCAAGATACTTGACACACAGCTATTTTTGTCAGATGACTTCTACAGCTATACTGACACAGTTAATGTAAATTAGCAGTTGCATTAACTTTCACAGGTAGTTGAGAAATAAGCATTCATTTTTGGTGGGGTCTAAAAGCTACTTACCTAGAAATAATACAAGTTAATATTTTGCCATTAATTGTGAACTGTGTTTTCAGAATTACTTATACCTTAGAGGAAAAGGAATGTGTATGGATAAATATTTTAATCATGCATACAATTTATATCAGCATTTGTAAAAATGACTAACTAGGCAATGCAGAAAATATAGGTGGACTTACTAGTAACTACTAGTGGGGAAAATAACCCAAAGCAAACCAAAAATGGCCAGACTTTTGATAAAATGCGCTACAGAAAGGTTTCTATGTCTTCTGCCTCATTTCCAGCATTGAGCGAAACCAGATGTACATGTCTTATGTATTATACTTCATTCATTGGTTTCACTGATGTTAAAACTTGTTTGCTTTGTGTCTGCAGCAGACTTGCAGGGTGATAGAAACAGCCTTATACTTCTGCAGATGTAGAGCTAACATTGTCCATGGAGAAGGAGTTCTTTAGACAAATAGAATTTTTCCTTTTAAGTTCTTCAAATAAATTATTTTTCGTAATATTACTGAATTGACTTAAAATGTATGTTTGATCTTTTGGACAAGTATCAGAATTGTTGTTAATGTATTTGTCACTCTGTCAACCCTCCTCTTGGAGAGAAATGCAAATTTGGGAGGATTTTCAGATTTTGGAGTGTTATTTACACTAATGTACAGTAAGATGTGGGTTTCAGTTCCTGCAGAAAGTATCATTAGAATATATTTTACTTAGAGTGGAAGGTGATGTGTTATTTATTACAAGTTGGTCTGCTTTCATAAACAGGAATCCTGGAAACATTGCCCCGACTCATTAACTTTGTCCTAAAAGAGTAGTTTTGTGGCAAAAGTTTGTCGTGGTTTATTACCACAGTTACACAGAAGCTTTGGAGGGCATTTTATATTTTTTTGGGTCAACCCTGCACAGACTTTCATAGTGAGGTGCGGAGTGAATGTATTTGTACTAGTTTGTATTACTGAGGACGTGTGCTTGTTGGAATTTCACAAGTTTTTCTAAATTTGCGATTGAATAGATTGATAAACAGATTTGGGGCTGAGACTCTGCAGTCCTTACTGAATTAGTGGGAACTTTGTTAATTTTGAACTCCATGAAAGCAGGTAGGCTGCTGTTTGAGAAGGAACCATGCTGTTTGGGAAGTACTCCCAAATGTGTCTAATGTTTTATGTTAAATAGTGTGGAGCATCAGCTGCTGTAACAATGTATTCAGGTTACAGGCTTTCACATTTCATGATACTGTTTATGGTCCCTAGATAGCTCCTTAAGGAACTTTTATTTTAAAGAAAAATCAAACAACATAGTTTTCTTTTCTCTTGATTAATTATGTGATTCTTGTTAAAGCTGTGAAATGTAACCCTCTGCTAAGAGCCATGTGTTCGATGTTAGTCTGTGCAGTTTTGCTAATAGTATTTACAGCATTTCCAAAGTACAAATAGCAAGTAGATCTATTTAGCACATTCTAAAATGTTTTTTTTTTTTTTCCTTATCAGATAGAGGTTCTTGCTGAGGTTTTCTTGGAAAAATCAGTAAGTGGAACACTGAGATAATATGGAACATTAAGTTATTTCCTACCAATTACATGTTAAGATGTTATTGCCTCATGTATTCACAGGGTTATTAAACACATTTGACTTAACATGGAGAGGGTAGCCCCATTTATCTTCGTGTCATTTTTGAACCATCTTTTGACTTCAGAAGAAGCAAAATGTTAAATTTAGCAGCAAATGTCTTTTATGGTTCAATCTGAAATGTGATGAAATTCAAGCAATAAGAGACATTTTAATTTTTTTTGCCTGTTAGTGGCTACAATCTTTTTAAGCAAAAAGGGCTTCTGATTTTGGGATATTTTTTAAAAAAGGTCTAAAAGACACCATTAAAAGAGAGTGTGGACAATTAAATGATTCTTATTTGATGGACCTGAGGTGGTGAGTTTTCCTTTGTTTTGTACTCTTTGACATTGCTTTTATCTGAATTAGTTAAAAAATTTAGTTGTGTTAGTAGACTGCAGGTCTAAATCAGATGCTGAATTCGATTTGAGAATCTGATTTGATTTCATACGTTACTGTCCTAGTACTTAGTTAAATTGATTTTTTTTTTTCTAAATAGTTATTTGAATCCCAAAATAGACTTAAACCTTAAGAGAAAAAAAAAGACAATTATTATCTGATTGCAACTTTCTAGTTTAGAGAACGCATGGCTGACCCCATGCACCAGTACAGGCTTGGGGTGGACCTGCTGGAGAGCAGCTCTGTGGAGAGGGACCTGGGAGTGCTGGTGGATGACAGGTTG